>WBZM01002314.1_pt1 | contig 16482 bp, 12 predicted proteins | sample 5204271 | NCBI WGS metagenome assembly WBZM01 (sample SAMN12344346, study PRJNA552823) | activated sludge metagenome | biome: Activated sludge suspended growth; feature: Nitrification reactor; material: Wastewater; isolation source: activated sludge from nitrification reactor of wastewater...
CGGGAGCGGGTCGAGTCGGCGTTGGTGCGGGATGCTCGCCGGTTGGACCCGGGCCGGTTGGATCGGGCGGCGAAGCTGGCGTTGGCTGCGGCGGAGAAGTCGGCGGCCGAGGTGGCCGATCACCTTGAGCAACAACTGGTGGATGAGGAGCGTCGGGCCTACCGGTTGGCGACGGTGACCATGCAGGACCTGGGGGATGGCACGACGAAGTTGGCGGCGACGTTGCCGACGCCAGCCGCGAAGATGTTGGGCAAGGTGTTGCAGTCGATGACCGCGCCTCGGCGTGACCATCTGCGCAAGGCTGCCGAGAAGGCGTTGGCGGACGGGCAAGCCCCTGCCGGCTGCCTGGACGACGGCTCCGTGGCTGCTGACTTGTTGAGCGCCACGGGCACGCACGAGCACCCGTCGTTCGGTGCCGGTTCGCAGGGCACGTCTGGCACTGGTGCCCACCCGCAGTTCGGCGCCGGCGTGAGGGGCACGGCCGGCGCGAAGGGGCGCATGGCAGCCGACGGTCGGGCGCCGTCCGGCACAAGCGCGATGCCTGCCAGCGGCGCCAGCGGACACCGGATCGAGGGTCGGAACGCGGACTGGGCCGACATTGACTGGGCTCACCGTCGTGGCCGGGCGTTGACCGAGTTGATCGAGCACCTAGACACGGAGAAGCTGACCGGGAAGGTCGCCTCCACCGTCATCATCACCATGACCGCTGAGCAAGTGATGGGCGCCGCGAAAGCCGCCAAACTCCAGCAGACCATCCACGAGGCGACCGGGACGCTGATCGACATGGCTCCGAGTTCCGGGGCCGCGACCACCGACACCGGGGTGTTGATCTCCACGAGTGCCGCGCGGCGGATCGCCTGCAATGCCGGGATCCTGCCGGTCGTGTTGGGCGGACCCGGACACGTCCTGGACGTCGGCCGACAAGAACGGTTCTTCACCGAGCACCAACGGACAGCCCTGGCGACGATCTACGAAACCTGCGCGGCAGAAGACTGCGACCGACCCTACGCATGGTCCGAGTTGCATCACGAGGACCCCTGGTCGAAAGGCGGACTCACCGACCTCGACCGAGCGATCCCGCTGTGCGGCTACCACCACCGGAAGATGCACGACCCCGCCTACCACCATCAGATCACCCGCGACGGAGACGCGGACGGGCGAGGTCAGGGGCATGGGGCGAAGAGCGTCCACTTCCAGCTGCGCACCTAGCCACCCAAGGGCGAAGCCCGGCCACTCAGGGGCGGAACCTGGCCACCCGGCATCCGGCGAGGCAGAACGTGCACCCCGATGCACGTTCTGCCTAGCCTTGCGTTCACCGAGCGGTCGCGGAGCGGCCGGAGCGCCGCGCAGGGCGACATGTCATACCCCGGCTGCGCAGCCTCCCGTGTGGTCGCCAAGCGACCCAACCCGATCAGGGAACCAGCCGCCGGGCGGCGGCCATTCGGCCGGAGCGGCCGAAAATAGCCCTCGACGTGGACCAGGGCGGCGTCGACGCCGAGCTCAGGCGCTAGTCGGGTCGACGGAAATCGCTGACGTCGGCCAGCTTGGTGAAGCCCGCTGACTCATAGGCCGCGACACCTCCGACGTTGCTGGTCGGAGTGCAGACGACAACGCTGGATGCGCCCATCTTCTGCAGCTCAGCGGCCGCGGCAACAGCGATCGCGCACCCGTACCCGCGACCGCGAAATGCGCGGTGCGTGCCGAGGGGTTCGATCAGGCCCGGTCGTCCCGAGCCCGCAGACCACACCGTGGTCGCCGCCACAGCCTGGTCGTCGGTGTCGTAGGCGACGAGACAGCGACCGCTCCGGTAGGCAGGCGAGGCGGCCAGCGCATGCCACCGCTTCACCGTGAACGTCGAGTTCGGGAAGGCGGCACGCTGGACAGCCACTCGATCCCGGACGACCTCATCGCGGACGTGCTGTGCATCGACCGTCTCGATGCGCACCCCACAGTCCTGCACGGGTGCGGCGAGGTCGCGGGAGAGCGGAGTCCACGACTCGTCGGCGATCCACCCCCGACGGCTCAAGAGGCCACGCACCGCCGGCCCGTACCTGACCTCCGCGACCCCACGGCCTCTCGGCAAGACTCCGCGGTCAGAGTCGGACAGGTCGTCGACGAACCGCCTAGCGAAGAACTCGTCATCCCCGACCTCGGGAGAGATGGCCCATCCGGATCAGGCCCTCGGCACCATCCACCATCCCGACGGCCACCAGTCGCCCATCCGACCGCCCATCTAGTGTCGCGCGTCGTTAATTGATTTACAGTGTGGTTGGCGGGATGATGAGTCATGCCTGCGCTGCAAGCGTCTGTGTTGGTGCTCTCGGATGAGGACCGGACGACGTTGACGTCGTGGTCGAGGTCGACCTCGATCAGGGCGGGGTATGTCGAGCGGGCGCGGATCGTGTTGGCGTGTGCCGAGCCGGGGGCGGGGACCTCGGTGGTGGCCGAACAGACCGGGACCTCCCGTCCGACGGTGATCAAGTGGCGAGAGCGGTTCCGGGAGAACGGGATCGCCGGTTTGGACGACGATCCGCGTCCTGGTCGGCCGAAGACGATCGACGACGCTGGGATCATCGCGGCAACGTTGGACCCGCCGCCGGAATCGTTGGGAGTCACGCACTGGTCGAGCAGGCTGCTCGGGAAGCAGTTGGGAATCGGGGACGCCACCGTGGCACGGGCCTGGCGCAAGTACCGGGTCCAGCCGTGGCGGCGAGAGACGTTCAAGTTCTCCACCGACCCGGAGTTGGAGGCCAAGGTCCGTGACGTCGTCGGCCTCTACCTGAACCCGCCGACCAACGCGATCGTGTTGTGTGTGGATGAGAAATCTCAGATCCAGGCGTTGAACCGGACCGCGCCGATCCTGCCGCTACGGCCTGGGCTGCCGGAGAAGGCCACCCACGACTATCGCCGCAACGGGACCACGACGTTGTTCGCCGCGTTGGAGGTCGCCACCGGCAAGGTCACTGACCAGTGCTACGACCGGCACGGCAAGGCCGAGTTCGGCGACTTCCTGCGCAAGGTCGCCAAGGCCTACCCGCGTCGAGAGTTGCACGTGGTGCTCGACAACTACCACACCCACAAGCACGCTGAAATCGTGGCCTGGCTCGAGAAGAACCCCAGGATCCAGCTGCACTTCACCCCGACCTCAGGGTCATGGCTGAATCTGGTCGAGGTCTTCTTCGGCATCATCACCCGGCAAGCGATCCGACGCGGATCCTTCGACAACGTCAAAGAACTCACCACCGCGATCCGCACCTTCATCGACGGATGGAACCAGCGCTCCCACCCCTTCACCTGGACCAAGACCGCCGACGAGATCCTGCCCCACGCCACCCGTAAACGAGATTCAGACGCGGGACACTAGCTGTTCCAGCGCTTCCATGAGGTCAATGCGCGAGCCGGCGATGACGCTCGTCGTCCGTGGATCGAAGTTCTCCGGGAGGTGCTCGACGGCCTGCTCGCCACCGCGTCGTTTGAGTGAGCGATAGGTCGACCGGGCGCTGTTGGAGGCGATGACGGTGACCCAGCCGATGAACGAGCCGGTCCCGCTGAACGACGACAGCTTCGTGGCGATGGCGATGAGGGCGTCCTGGGCGGCCTCTTCGGCGTCCTCCCGGCAGGGCAGGAACCGGGCGCAGCGCCGCATGACCAGCGGTTGCAGGCGGACCATGAGGTCGTCCAAGGCCCGGCGATCACCGGCGCGTGCGCGTTCGGCTAACGCCAGGATCTCGGCGTCCCGCTCCTCGTACTCACCCACCACAAGGCCCCCCTGGTGCTCATGCCTGCTCATGCGATCCCGGCGGCGCTCCGGCCGCCCTCCATCTCCGATGGACCACAATGGGTCCGTGGAACACCTTGGACGCTACCGCCTCTCGCGTCGGGTGGGGACCGGAGCCTTCGCGACGGTGTGGCTCGCCCACGACCCCGAGCTCGACGTCGACGTGGCCGTCAAGGTGCTCGCCGACAACTGGGCGGCCAACCTCGACGTCCGCGAGCGCTTCCTCACCGAGGCCCGCCTGCTGCGCCGCATCGCCAGCGACCGGGTGGTCCGCGTCTACGACATCGGGGTGGTGGACGACACGCCGTTCTTCGTCATGGACTACATCCGCGGAGGCACCCTGGCCGAGGCGATCGCCGAGGGAGTGGCGCCCGCGGAAGCGCTGCGCTTGGGGGCGGACACGGCATACGCGGCGCAGGCCTTGCACGACGCGGGCTATATCCATCGTGATCTCAAGCCGAGCAACCTTCTGCTGCAATCGGATTCGTCGGGTCGGCGGCGTGCGGTGGTGACCGACCTTGGGACGGCGAAGGCCCTCGCGGAGGCCTCCGGGCTCACCGTCACGGCCGGCACCCCGGCATACATGGCGCCGGAGCAGGTGCAGGGCAGCGGGGGCTTCGACGCGCGCGCAGACGTTTACGGCGCGGCGGCCGTCACCTATGCGCTGCTCACCGGCACTCCCCCGTATGCCGTGTCGTCCCTGTCCGAGGTGGCCACGCGCAGCGGTCGCAGCGCGCCCCCGAAGGTGGCCGAGACATTGGGCCTGCCCCCTGGGGTGGATGCGCTGCTGGCCGCATCGCTGTCCGCCAAACCCGCCGACCGGCCGACGTCGGCCCGCGAGTTGGGCGACCGATTGAGCGCACTGGCCGATCAGGTGGACGCGGGAGCGCCGGGGGCCGCAGCCGAGTGGCCGACCCGAGTCGTCGCGGCGGTGGCTGCGGCCAGCTTTGTCGTGGCGGCGGCCGTCACCTGGTTCGTCATGACCCTGCGCTGACCGTCCACACGACCCCATCAGGAGCAGAAACGCCCCCGACCGGAGTCGAGGGCGTTGTCTGAGCCGCCTTGGGGAATCGAACCCCAGACCTATTCATTACGAGTGAATCGCTCTGCCGACTGAGCTAAGGCGGCGTGCACCCCGCCGGGGGGCACGGCTGACGAGTATACGGACAGCCCTCCCCCACGGCGAAACCGGCGGCCAGGCGCGGCAACCCGCTCCTTAGCCGGCTAGCACTTGAGGCCGTCCTGCGGCACGGTCCCGTTGACGTAGTAGTTGTCGATGGGCCGGTCCACGCACGAGTTCGAGCGCGTGTATGCCGTGTGCCCGTCGCCGTCGAAGGTGATGAGCACCGCGTTGGCGAGTTCTTGGCGCAGCCGTACCGACCACTCGTAAATCGTGGCCGGGTCGCGAGTGGTGCCGACGACGACGATCGGCCCACTACCAGCCGCCGTGACCTTTTTGGCCTTGCCGGTGGCCGGCACGGGCCAGACGCCACACGGCACCGACCCCCAGGCGAGCATCTTGCCCCACAGCGGCGCGCTGGCCGAGAAGGTCTCGGCGTTCTTCTCGACGAGGGTCAGGTCTGCGGTATCGGGCCGGTCGAGGCAGTTGACCGCATAGATGACCTCCATGATGTTGCCGGTGTAGGCGCCCGAGGAGGTGCGGTCGGCATACTGGCCGGCCAGATCCATGAGGTCGGTGCCATCGCCCTGCTGGGCCGAGCGCAAGGCGGCCGTCAGCGATGACCACGAGCTCTTGGAGTACATCGCATAAGCCAGGCCCATCGACCCCCACGCCTCGGTGAGCTTGTCGACGCGGGCGTCCCCGGACACCGGCAGTGGGTCCGAGTCGAGCTTGAGCAGGAAGTCCTTGATCCACTGCATGCCCTCCTCGACGGTGTTGCCGGCCGGGCAGTTGCCCTTGGCGATGCAACTGGCCAGGTAGGCCTTGGTCGCCAGCTCGAAGCCGCGGGCCTGCCCCTCCGACACCTCGGCCGAGGTGAGGTCGGGCGGGACGACGCCGTCGAGGACGAAGCGCCCGACGTTGAGCGGGAAGAGGTCGGCATACGTGGAGCCCAGGAAGGTGCCATAGGACTTGCCGAGGTAGTGCAGCTTGGGCTCGCCGAGGGCGGCCCGCAGGACGTCCATATCGCGGGCGGCTTCGACGGTCGACACGTGGGCCAGCAGGGTGCCGCCGCGTGCCGCACAGCCCTCGGCCAGCTTGCGTGCCCCCGCGACGAATGCCTCTTCTTCGGCCTTGTCGTCGGGAGTCGGGTCCATCCCGAGGAAGGTGTCGAGGTCGGCGTCGGAGAGGCAGTCCAAGGGCGCCGACTGGCCCACGCCCCGCGGATCGAACCCCACGACGTCGAACCGCTTGCGCACCTCGGCGCCGACGATCTGGTCGGCATACCGGGCGTAGTCGACACCCGACCCACCCGGGCCACCGGGGTTGACCACGAGCGACCCGATGCGCGCTCCCTGGTTCTTGGCCAGCACCCGCAGCAGCGCCAACTTGATCTTGTCGCCGGTGGGCTTGGCGTAGTCGACCGGCACCGTGAGGGTCGCGCACTCTCCGCCCGAGCAGGGCCGCCAGGTGAGGGTCTGGCTGTAGAACTCAGCGAGCTCGGGATGATCGGCCGGTGGGGTGGCCACCGCGGTCGGCTTCGGCGCGCTGCCTCCATTGCCACCGCTGCCGCTCCCGGATTCAGAGCTCATGAACGGGAGCACCAGACAGGAGGACAGCGTCAGCGCGGCCGCCACCGCACTGGCCAAGGGTCCCCACAGGGGCCGCCGACCCATGCCCCGAGAACGACCCGCACCCCGTGAACCACGACTCATGCGGCTGAGGTTATCCCGCCGCGCCGCGCCTAGCTGACCGCGGCGGGTGGCCCAGTGGGCCCGGTCGGCAGCTGCAGCGACACCGCCATCGCTTCCAGGGCCAGCAGGGGCGGCACGTTGAGGTTGATCCGCTCGCGTGCCTCCCCGATAGCGTCCATGCACGACAGCAGTCGCTCCGGAGTGAGCGCCGCGGCCAAGGCCCGCACCTGATCGATGGCCTCGCTGTTGACCAGACCGACAGTGGCACCGCTGCGGACCACGAGGGCGTCGCGATACATCGACAGCAGGTCGACCAGCGCCCGGTCGACGACATCGCGGCCGTGCCGGGTCGCCCGCGCCTTCTGTTCCCGCTCCAAGGCCGACAACTGCGACCGGATGTGCGGTGGCTGGGTGCGCGCCCCCGGATCGGCGCCGAGGGTCTCCAGCAGTCGAGTGCGTTCGCGCTGGTCACGCTCGGTCGACGAGGCAGCCGACTCCTCGTCGGCGATCCCGGCGAGGTCAGCGGCCGCGCCGATCGCCAGGCCCACCGATTTGATCTTGAGCGGCAGCGAAATCACCTCATGACGACGGTTGCGCGCCGCTTCGTCTCGAGCCAGCCGCCGGGCCATCCCCACATGGCTCTGCGCCGCGCGGGCGGCATACCCCGCCATGGTCTCCGGTATGCCGTCCCGCCGGGTCAGCAGCTCAGCCACCGCCGCGACCGGCGGGGTGCGCAGCCGCACGTGCCTCGAGCGCGACCGGATGGTGATGATGACGTCCTCCAGCGAGGGCGCGCACAGCACCCAAACCGTGCGCGGCGTGGGCTCTTCGAGGGCCTTGAGCAGGGCATCGGCGGCCCGCTCGGTGAGCCGGTCGGCGTCCTCGATGACGATGACCCGCCAGCGCCCGACCGAGGGCCGCAAGCCCGCCTCCTGCACCAAGGCTCGGGTGTCTTCGACCTTGATCGACAACCCCTCGGTCGCGACGACGGTGACGTCGGCATGGGTGCCGTCGAGCGCCGTGCGGCATTCCCGGCATACCCCGCAGCCGTGCTCGGGACACTGCAGCGCGGCAGCGAAGGCGCGCGCCGCGGTGGAGCGCCCCGACCCGGGCGGCCCGGTGAGCAGCCAGGCGTGGGTCATCGCGGCGGGGTCGGCAGCGGCGTGGCTGAGCGTGCGGACGGTCTGCGATTGTCCGACGACGTCGTCCCAGACGCTCATCCGCTCGCCTCCCGCAGGCCGGCCAGCGCCGGTATGCCGTGCAGCCGGGTGACGATCTCGGTGTGCAGCCGCGCGGGCGGCTGGGTGCCGTCGACGACGAGATAGCGCGCCGGAGCGGCAGCGGCAAGGTCGAGGAAGTGGCGGCGGACCCGGTCGTGGAACTCGTCGTGCTCGCGTTCGAGGCGGTCGTGAACGCTGCCGCGGCGCTGCCGACCCACCTCGGCGGGCACATCCAGAACGATGGTGAGGTCGGGGAAGAGCCCGCCCACGGCCCAGTCGAGCAGCCGGTGGATCTCGTCGGGGCCGAGGTCTCGCCCGGCCCCCTGATAGGCGATCGACGAGTCGGTGTAACGGTCGGTCACGACATCCTCGCCACGGTCGAGCGCGGGCCGGATGAGGTGGTCGACATGCTGGGCCTTGTCTGCGGCGAAGAGCAGCGCTTCGGCCCGCGGGCTCACCTCACCGCCGTGCAACAGCAGGTCGCGGATCTGGCTGCCGAGCTCGGTGCCGCCGGGCTGACGGGTCACGACGACACTGCGGCCGGCGGCGGTCAATGCCGTCACGAGCAACCGCACCTGGGTGGACTTGCCGGCCCCGTCGCCGCCCTCGAAGGCGACGAACAGCCCACGCTCGGGCGGCGGGCTGCTGGGTGGCTGGGTCACGAGGGAAGCCTAGGCCAGCGCTCCGACAACGCGGCCAGGCTAGTTTGGTGACATGTCACGTCGGGGTATGCCGTCTCGCCTCACCTCCGCGCGCACGGGGGGTCTGATGCTTGCCGCGCTGTTGGCCACCGCTGGGTGTTCGAGCGCAGCCACGACCGGACCCAGCGCTCCTACGCCGCCAGCCGGTGGGACTGCTGCCACGACCGGTCCCGCCGGCTCCTCGGGGGTGGCGAGCACCGGAGGCGCTGCGACGAACGGCGGCAGCACGGCATACCCAAGCCCTTCGTCGACCGCTCGTGCCACGGGAGGCGGGCGGACGGTGACCATCGCCGTGGCAGGCGACGTCCTGCTACATGAGGGCGTGGTCACCCAGGCGCGAGCGGATGCCAAGACCAACCCCGCGGGTGCCACCAACGGGATGAACTTCCGGCCCATGCTCGCCCCCGTCGCGTCCTATCTGTCCAAGGCTGACCTGGCCTTCTGCAATCTGGAGACCCCGCTGGCGCCCGCCGGTGGTCCCTACACCGGCTATCCCACCTTCTCGGTGCCGCAGGACATCGTGCCGGCGCTCAAGGACGCGGGCTTCGACGCTTGCACCACTGCGTCGAACCACACCGTCGACAAGGGCTTCGACGGGCTCAAGCGGACGCTGGATGTGTTGGACGCCAACGGAATTCGCCACGCGGGCTCGTCGCGGACCGAACAAGAGCGCAACACGCCCACGATCATGGAGGTCAAGGGCGTCAAGGTCGCGCTGTTGGCGTATGGCTATGGCCTCAACGGGTTCTCGACCCCGGCCGGCAAGCCATGGGCCGTCAATCTCATCGACATCCCGACCATGCTGGCCGACGCCAAGGCGGCACGCGCGGCCGGGGCGCAGATCGTCGCCGTGGCGGTGCATGCCGGCGACGAATACGTGCAGCTGCCCAACGCCCAGCAGCGCTCGGTGGCCACGGCGCTGGCGCAGTCCGGGCTGGTCGATCTCATCTACGGCCACCACGTGCACGTCGTGCAGCCCATCGACAAGATCGGCGACGTGTGGGTGGCCTATGGCATGGGCAACCTCATCCACAAGCAACACACCGCGGCCGCGCGGGCAGCGACTCAAGCGGAGGCGTTGGCGACCTTCACCTTCACCGAGGGTGCCGACGGGCGGTTCCACGCCACCGCCGCCGAGGCCCGCCCGGTCGCGATGGCCTCGACAACCGAACCCCTGCTGCACACCATCGACCTGCCGACCCTGCTGGCCGACAAGAGCCTGACCGGGGCGCGGCGCACGGCATACCAGGCGGTGTACGACCGCTCGGTGAAGGCGCTGCTGGCGCTGGGAGCCGACACCAAGGGGTTGACCGTCGTCAAACCGTGACGGATGCCGGGTCGTGGGCCGCGTTCATGGCTCGCGCCGACACTCCGGGTGGACCACTCTGGTGCGGTGACGCCCCTGCATGCTGACGAACTGCCGATCGACCTCGCGCTGGTGCGTGGGCTGGTCCATCGTTCCTTCCCGGAGTATGCCGGCCGCTCGCTCACGCTGCTGGCGGACTCGGGGTCGTCGAACGCGCTCTTCCGGCTCGGGTCGGATCTGCTGGTGCGGCTACCTCGCCAGCCCGGGGGTGGCGGGACAATCGACAAGGAAGCCCGGTGGCTGCCCTGGGTGGCAGCACAGGTCGCGGTGTCCGTCCCGCGCGTCGTGGGTGTCGGCGACCCGGCGCTGGGCTACCCGGAACGCTGGTCGGTCACGACGTGGCTGCCCGGACGCCGTCCGTCGCTCCCCTCGCGCGCCGCGCAATCGGCCGGGAAGGGAACGGGCGGGGGGCTGCTGGCTGCCGACCTCGCGCGCTTCATCGCCGATCTGCAAGGTATGCCGTTGCCTTCCCACGCCGTCGGCTCGGAGGACTTGACGTGGTACCGGGGCCTGCCGCTGGCCGAGCTCGACGAGGACTTCCGGGCGACGGTCGGCGAGTGCAGGGCCCTGGACATGGCGCGCGGGCTCGATCTCGACGCCTGCCTGCGGCTGTGGGACCAGGCCCTCGCGGGGTCTGCGGCTGAGTCGCGGGGTCCGAGTTGGTTCCACGGCGACCTGGTGCTGGAGAACCTGCTGATCGACGACGGTGGCGCCTTATGCGGAGTGCTCGACTTCGGCGGGCTGGCGATCGGCGACCCCACCGTCGACCTCATCGTCGGGTGGGAGTCGCTCGACGCCGACGGTCGAGCGGTCGTGCGTCAGGCCCTCGACGTGGACGATGCGACCTGGGTGGCCTCGCGTGGGTGGGCCTTGCTCATTGCCCTGGTCACCCTCCCCTACTACGGCGCGACAATGCCCGGCCGTTGCGCCGACCGGCTGGCGATGGCGCACGCGGCACTGGCGGGTGACTGATCGCCCAGCGGGGCTCGGTCAGGAGGTAGCTCGGGCGGCGTTGGCCTTGATCGCATCGTGGACGTACTGCGCCATCCCCACCCGCTGCGCCTCGTAGGTCGCCGTGAAGCGCGGGTCGGCGAGGTACATCTCCGCCAGGGCGCACTGCATCGCGTAGGAGCAGTCGTAGAACCGCTCGATGCTCGCCCGATGCAGCTCCGCCGCGGCCATCGCCTCGGAGCTGGTCGCGGGCAACCCGGCATCCATCGCAGCCGCGAAGGCGTCGCCGACCGCCTGTTGCTCGGCCTTCACGGCCTCCCAGTCCCGCTTGGTGAACTTCGCTGTCCGCGAGGCGGATTGCTTCCACGCATCGGTGTTGCCCCACCGCTGCTCGGCCTCGGTCTGGTACTCCTCGTCGAAGGAGTCACCGAACAGCTCGCGCAGCTCGGCATCGGTCATCGGTCGGTCGGACATCTCACTCTCCAAGGCGTGATCGATCGCGGCGACGAGCTCGGCGAGCTCGCCCATCCTGCTCTGCACGGCGGTGCGCTGACGGCGCAAATGCTCCGCGACCGGTGCGTCGCCATCCAGCAACTCGCGGACCTCATCGAGCCCGAACTCCAACCGCCGATAGAGGACGATCGTCCGCAGCCGCACTAGGTCGTCGGCCGTGTAGACCCGGTAGCCCGCGCGCGTGCGTTCGCTCGGGCGCAGCAGCCCGATCTCGTCGTAGTGGTGCAGCGTGCGCACGGTCACGCCGAACCGCTCAGCCACCTGCCCCACGGTCAGACCGTCGGGCGTTCCCACGCTCGCTGCTTCGGGAAAGCCGTGTTCGTATGCCGTCATGTAGGTGATCGTCGCGCCTCACCTCACGGGAGGGTCAAGTCGGCGAATCGCACAGCCCGAGGGCAGGCCACCAAGGTCGAGCTGTCGACCCCACGGTTCACACTGGGCGCGCCCAATCGATCAGCATCCGCTCGAACGGGGAGAAGTGCGATGAGGACGGCGAAAAGAATCGCGAGGCGACGGACGGCACCCGGGTCTTGCCGCTGAGGCGACGCTCCCGGTGTCGAGAGTGCGTCTGTCGAGAGGGCGTCTGTCGAGAGGGCACCCGCCGCGAGGGCACCCGTAGCGAGGGCACTTGCCGCGCGGGCACCCGTAGCGAGGGCGCTTGCCGAGACCGCAGCCGTCGACCGCGCCGTGGTCGAGGGTCCTCGCGTTGCGGGGGTCGAGGTTCCGGCGTCGAAAGGGCGGGGTTCCAGGCCGGCGCAGTGGACGAATACGTCAGGCCAGCCGGGGTCGACGTCGTGATGACGGCTCGGCCCAGCTCATCCGAGGTCATACTCGACCTCCACCCCGCGGCCTCCTTGACTTGGTTGCAGCGCTCGCACAATCCAGCACCGTTGCCAAGCTCGGTGAGCCCGCCGTGCCCATGGGCGACTACGTGGTCGATGTGGCGGATCGGCGCCCCACACCACGGCGTGCGGCACCACTGGTCGCGAGCGACGATCACCCTGCGCAGGTGCGCCGGGAAGAACCGTCTGCGTCGATCGGCATCGACAATGCTGCTGGAGACGGGGTCGACATAGAGCCTTCGCACCCACACGGCCGCTTCTCCATCGGCAGAATCTCCGGCAGCCGCTCCTCCCACAGCCAGCTCGCGGGCAAGGGTGGCGGGGATCGGCCCGTAGCCCAGCAACACCGCCGGGGTGTGCTGGCCGGCCAACAGGGCGCCCTCGGACATGACCAGCCCGATCTCGACCGGCACAGCCGCCGCACTCGATTGTCCGGTGACCCGCTCGACCAAGGTGTCGGCCTTGACCTGATCACGAGAGCGCGGGTCGCCCGCAGCATGGGCCGAACCAGCGGCACCATTCAGGGCCGCAAAGACCGCGACCGCCTGAGCCGCGGGCAAAAGCGCTGTGAGGTAAGCCATGGTGTCGGGCGCGGGCCGAATCGACACGCGGCGCTGCGACACGGCATACGCCGCTCGGTCGACGAACGACCTGGGGTCGAGCTCGTAGGCGACCGCCATGGCGGCAGCTCGGACCTGCTTGTCAGACAGGGTCCCCAGCCGCCCCGCGAGTCGCGCATCGGCCACCCTGCGCATGTCGGGATCGAGCACAGCAGTGGCCTGCACGATGAGGGTCGCGCGCCACTCGGACAGCTCCCCGGCAGTCAGCGCCGCGAGCGTTCCGGGCATCTCGTGGACCAGCGCCTTCGCCAAGCCCAGATGCTGGCTACCGCGCGTCGGCGAATCGCGACGCGCCAGTGCCACCTGCTCGGCGATCCCGGCGCCCAGCTTGTCCACCGGCACGCCAGCGGCACGCTGAGCGGCCCGCTGGGAGGCGTCGAAGGCGACCGTCACTCGGACCTGCGCTGCGGCGAGGGCCGCCTTCGCCGAATCCAAGAGGGTCACCAGCTCCAACCGCTCGCTGTCGACCTCAGCGCACCCATCAAGCAGCGCGAGCCGGGCGATGAACTCCCGGATCTCGTCACGCGTCGGCGCTGGGCTCATGCCTCGATTCTATAGGACATCTGTTCGATCTACAAGCCTTTCCAGCTATCGAGAAAGGACTTCATCGGCGCCCCAGGGTGAGGCGGCGACCGGCCGGCCTACCCTGTCGTATGCCGCATCCGCCGCGATACTCCGACGACGACCCCTACCTGCACCGGGTGCGGGAGATCGCCCTCGCCCTGCCCGGCGCCCGCGAGAAGATCTCGCACGGCCGGCCGAACTTCTTCACGGTCAAGGTCTTCGCGATGTACGGCGCCGTCATCAAGGGCGATCACGCGTCGCAAGCCCTCGCCCGGTCCGTCGTCATCCTCCCCGACGCTGCCGAGCGCGAGGCATTGCTCGCTGACCCACGGTTCGTCGTGCCGGGCTATGTCGGTGCCTACGGGTGGCTCGCGCTCGACCTGACGCACGGCATACCAGACTGGTCTGAAGTCGCCGAACTCGTCGACGCCTCCTACCGCCACACCGCCCCGGCCGCCCTCGCCCGATCGCTCGACGAGGGCGCACCGCACGATTAGGTCGTGGTCTTGCGAGCAGCGGTCTTCTTGGCAGCAGCGGTCTTGGTGGCCGTCGCCGGCGCCGTGGTCCGCTTGGCAGTTGTCTTCTTCGCGGCCGTCTTGGCAGTCGTCTTGGCAGTGGTCTTCTTGGCCGCCGCCCGCTTGCGCGTCACCGGACCTCGTGCCCGCTTCTCCGCCAACAGCTCGAACCCACGCTCCGGCGTGAGCGAGGCCGGGTCGTCGCCCTTGCGCAGCGTCGCATTGGTCTCGCCGTCGGTGACATAGGGCCCGAACCGCCCGTCCTTGACGACGACCGGCTTGCCCGACACCGGATCGGCCCCCAGCTCGGCAAGCGGCGCCGCAGCCGTCCGACCACCGCGGGTCTTGGGCTGGGCATAGATCGCCAGCGCCTCCTCCAGCGTGATGTCGAACAGCTGCGCCTCGGTCGCCAGCGATCGGGAGTCGGTGCCCTTCTTGAGGTAGGGCCCGTAGCGACCGTTCTGCGCGGTGATCTCCTCGCCGTCCTCCCCGGCACCGACGACCCGCGGCAGCGACAGCAGCCGCAATGCCGTGTCCAGGTCGATCGTCGCGAGGTCCATGTCCTTGAACAGCGACGCCGTGCGCGGCTTGGCCGCCACGACCTTGCGCCGCCCCTTGGCCGGCGCCCCCCCAGCAGCCGCTGCCGCAGGCGCCGCCGGCTCGGGGATCACCTCGGTGACATAGGGGCCATATCGCCCGGCCCGCGCGATGATCTCGTGGCCGCTCGCGGGGTCGGTGCCGAGCACGCGCCCGTCGTCGGACGCCACCTCGAGCAGCTCGCGCGCCTTCGCCGGGGTCATCTCGTCGGGTGCGACATCGTCGGTGATCGTCGCGCGGCGCGGCTGCCAATCAGCCGGTATGCCGTCCGCGTCACCTCCCGCCCGCAGTTCCCCCGTCGCCGGATCGACGCCAGCGGGCACGGTCTCCTCGACATAGGGGCCGTAGCGGCCGACCCGCACGACCATGCCCTCGCCGAGCGGGATGGTGGAGATCTCCCGCGCGTCGATCTCGCCGAGGTGGTCGACAAGTTCCTTGAGACCCTCGCCGGAGGTGGCCTCGCTGCCGAAGTAGAACCGCTGCAGCCACTGCACCCGGTGCTCGTCACCATTGGCGATCCTGTCGAGGTCCTCCTCCATCGAGGCGGTGAAGTCGTAGTCGACGAGCTCAGTGAAGTGCTCTTCCAGCAGCCGGGTCACCGCGAAGGCCAGCCAGGTGGGGATGAGCGCCGAGCCCCGAGCGCGCACATAGCCGCGGTCCTGAATCGTGCCGACCGTCGCGGCATAGGTGGACGGGCGGCCAATTCCCTTCTCTTCCATGGCTTTCACGAGGGTCGCCTCGGTGTAGCGCGGCGGCGGAGAGGTCTCGTGCCCCTCGGGAGTGGAGTCGAGGACCCGCAACGCGACGCCCTCGGACAGCCGCGGCAAACGCCGCTCCTGCTCGTCCTCCCGGGCCTTGGCGATCCGGCTCTCGTCCTGGCCTTCCTCGTATGCCGCGAGGAAGCCGCGGAAGGTGATGACGGTGCCGCTGGCGGAGAGTTCGACCTCCCGAGCGCCAGCGACCTCGGGAGTCAAGCCGCCCGGCATACCGAAGCTCGTCCCGAGCTTGACCGTGGCCGTGGAGCCGCGGGCATCGGCCATCTGGGATGCGACGGTGCGCTTCCAGATCAGCTCGTAGAGGGCGAACTCGTCGCCGCGCAACTGACCGGCCACCTGCGCTGGGGTGCGGAAGGTGTCACCGGCCGGGCGGATCGCCTCGTGGGCCTCCTGGGCGTTCTTGACCTTGGAAGCGTAGACCCGCGGCGCTGAGGGGACGTAGTCGGCGCCGTAGAGGTCGCGCGCCTGGGCCCGAGCTGCGGAGATCGCCGACTGCGACAGCGTCACCGAGTCGGTGCGCATATAGGTGATGTAGCCGTTCTCGTAGAGCCGCTGGGCGACTCGCATGGCGTTCTTGGACGACAGCCGCAGCTTGCGGGACGCCTCCTGCTGCAGGGTCGACGTCGTGAACGGTGGCGCGGGACGCCTTGTGTAGGGCTTGTCCTGGACGCTCAGCACGCGAACATCAGCCGACAGCAAGGCATTTGCGATGGCCGTCGCGCGATCCTCTTGCAGCGCAAGGGCCTTGCTGGTCAGTCTGCCGTCATCGGCGAAGTCGCGACCGGTCGCGACCCGCTGTCCGTCGACGTTGGTGAGGCGGGCCTCGAAGGGCTCGTTGGACGCGGTCGGGGTAACGCGAGCCGTGACATCCCAATAGCCCGCCGCGATGAAGGCCATCCGCTCCCGCTCGCGCTCGACGACCATCCGGGTGACGACCGACTGCACGCGCCCGGCCGACAGGCCCTGGCGGACCTTGCGCCACAGCACCGGCGAGACCTCGTAGCCATAGAGCCGGTCGAGGATGCGGCGGGTCTCCTGGGCGTCGACAAGGCGAGTGTCGAGCTCGCGGGTGTTGACGACGGCGCGCTGGATCGCCTCGCGGGTGATCTCGTTGAAGACCATCCGCTTGACCGGGATCCGCGGCTTGAGGGTGTCGAGCAGGTGCCAGGCGATGGCCTCACCCTCGCGGTCCTCGTCGGTGGCGAGGTAGAGCTCGGAGGCGTCC
>WBZM01002315.1_pt1 | contig 16480 bp, 12 predicted proteins | sample 5204271 | NCBI WGS metagenome assembly WBZM01 (sample SAMN12344346, study PRJNA552823) | activated sludge metagenome | biome: Activated sludge suspended growth; feature: Nitrification reactor; material: Wastewater; isolation source: activated sludge from nitrification reactor of wastewater...
AAAAACGTAATGAACGAGGCGTATCATCATTATTGGCAAGCCACAAGTCAATATTACCCAACACAGCAGTATTCGCCGTACTTACGCTCATATTGCGTGTACCTCCGGAATTATTGCCTACAAAACCGACACTTCCATCGCCGGAAAGAGTAAGCCCACGTCCGCCAACTATTGATGAATTAGTACCACTGACTGTATTTTGGCTGCCACCATTGATAGTAGAATTATCCCCACTCGCAGTATTCTGCTGTCCGCCTCCAATCGCAGACATTTGCCCGCTTGCCGTATTGGATAAACCTCCGGCAACAGTCGAAGTAAAGTTACTTGCGGTATTATTTTGCCCACCTCCAATAACAGAACCTGTATTGCTTGCTATATTGTTTTGTCCGCCGCTTATCGTTGCTGCCGAACCACTTGCCGCATTATTTTGTCCGCCGCTTATCGTTGCTGCAAAATTACTTGCGACATTGCTTTGTCCGCCATTGACAATAGCATGATTACCACTTGCTGTGTTATATTCTCCACCACCGATAATTGCATAATCTCCACTTGCTACTTCCGTTGCATTCAATCTTGACATTTGCCAATCTACGGCATAAGTACCGCGTTTATTGCCACCTGTTGCTGTACCATCCGCACTGTGTGCGGTCAATGCGCCTGTACCTTTCGGCGTGAGGGCAATATCAATATTAACTTCTGTTCCGCTTGCAATAAGTTGATGAACAGGTACTGTTGCATTCGGAGCCGTCATGTTGCGATTAGAGGTGAAATTGATGACCCCATCATTTGCCCAACTTAATGTGCCGCTGCCATTGGTAGTCAGTACCTGACCGCTTGATCCATCGGCATCAGGTAATGTCCATGTCACATCAGAAGCAATGCTATTCGGAGCGCGGAAACCAACATAGTTCGCACCATTAACTGCCTGCTCTTGGAATCTGAGCGATCCGACGGAGCCGGATGAATTTGACAAGATAATATTGCCATTTGCAACATCAAGTTTTTGTCCCGGTGTTGATGTGCCTATACCAACATTGACATTAGTATTGCCGAGAACCAATGAGTTGTTAGTGCTCACAACTGCATTCGCACCAATAGCCGTTGCATTTGTCAAATTATCTGCTCCCATATTACTATTGTAGCCAATCAAGGTCACCGATGAGAACGATGTATTCGCACCACCGCGTTGACCGGTTGATGCACCCAGAAATGTATTGTTGGAACCCGTTGTCTGCACACCGCCACTACCTGAGTTGGCACCGACATACACATTATCCGAACCCGTTGTCACATAGTTACCGGCTTGGTAACCAAGACCCACATTCTGGTTTCCGCCATTAACCGAAACAAGAGCATATTGTCCGAATGCTGAATTAAGATTGCCTGATGAACCGAATGAAAGTGCACTAAACCCTATGGCAGTGTTACCTCCGCCACTGCTATTACCGCTCATTGCCGAAACCCCGACAGCGGTATTTTGATTGCCAACATTACTGTTGAGTGAATAGTACCCTATACCGACATTATTTGTCGTTGATGTGGCAAGTGCTGCATTGCCCGCACCTTCACCAAAAAAGGTTGCATTATTGCCATAGGAGTGATAGATGACTTGACTGTTCTGACGAATCACTCCCGCCGTACCATTAACAGTCGTTGTTGGAAGTGACAGTATTGTTGGCGCTGACCATGCTGGTATGCCACTTGAAACGATAAGTTGTTGGCCTGAGCTTCCTATTGGCAAACGAACATAGTCAGTACCGTTATAATACATAATATCACCATTTGCATCAGAACCCAATGCTATTTTTGTTCCATCAACAGCATTATTCGCTATTGTCGGATTAGGGTATGTACCTGTTAAATCACCGCTTGCTGTTCCCGTAGCACCGCCCACAGACCATGTCGGTATGCCGCTCGATACTGTCAAAATTTCCCCCGAACTTCCTATTGGCAAACGTACATAGTCCGTGCCATTATAATACATCATATCGCCGTTTGCATCAGAACCCAATGCTATTTTTGTTCCATCCACAGCATCATTCGCTATTGTAGGATTGGGATAAGTACCTGTTAAATCACCGCCCGCTGTTCCCGTAGCACCCGTTGAAGGTGTAATCCAACTCAATATTCCTTGAGTATTACTGCTCAATACCTGACCCTCAAGCGGAGAAGTTGTCGGAAGAGTATAGATGACATTCACAGGTAAATTACCTGCCTTAAATCCTGTATAATTATTACCCATATTGCCGGACGGTTCTTGCAAACGCAGTTCTCCCGTACCCGTACCATCCACTTTGACCAAAATATTACCCGCTACTTCTAATTTTTGTGTCGGATTATCTTCATTGATACCCATTGCACCGCCGCTTGTCACACGATAACGCTCCACATTATTGGTTTTGACTATCAATGGTTGGGCATTCGTCGTTCCCAAAAAATTTGTGCTTGACGCAGCATTCCCTGTTGTACCCCAACCACTCGCTGCCCATGTCAATACACCCGAGCCATTGGTTGTCAGTACTTCATTGGCATCACCGTCATCGGGGGGAAGGGTATAGGTGATATTGGCAGATTGTCCTGTCGTTTTGAATGTGGTGCTGTTTGCTCCCGATGGTGCGGAAAGTTTAAGTTCCGGTGTGCCACCCGTATTGGTAATATGCAAGGTGCGAGCCACTGACAAACGTGAAGAAGGATTCGTCTCACCGATACCGACATTGCCATTACTTGAGAGAATCCGCATTCTTTCTGTATTGCTTGTTCGTACAACTAATGGAATATTATTACTTGTGCCGAGCCAACTGTTCGCATTTGCATTGCTATTGCCAGCCAACAGCCATTCCGTGCCTTGATTAAGTGTTTCATCTTCTTTTGCTTGTGATGATTTACCGATAGTCAAAACGCCTTTGTCTGCACGCACTTCAAAGCCATCGGCGGCACGTAATTCTAATGCGCCTTGCTGTCCATTGAGCGAGAGAACTGCGCCTGTTGCATTGGGCATTAATGATTGTGCAGTGACGGCATTAAAGGTGTAGGGAACACTTGTCAATTTTGTGCGTGGCATTTCGCCCATGCTATTAAAGCTGACGCCTATCCATGTATCGGCAGGCAAGGGAGCAGATAAGGGGACATATTGCCCTAAAATGATATTGAACAAACCGCCTTTGACTTCGACGGTCTGCGTTTCTTGCCATAGAGGCTGTCCGCCTGTTGCTTTATCATACAAGCTGATTACGACACTATACATACCGTCCGCCGGAACTTTATCTCCTTCGCGGAGGACTCCCTGATAGGACATTTGGCGGGGCACACCACCAACTTGCGCATAGGAATGAATGGGCAAACAAGTGAAAAATCCGGCAGCAAGTCCGCCGAGAACATAATAACGAATTGGTTTCATGAACACCTCATGATTTATAATGAAAAAAAGGAGAATCGTGTTTTTATCAAGAAGAAAGTATGTGTATTAAGGTGGGCGACACATTGAGTCGGATAAAGAAGAGAAAAAACTACATTGTAGCTGTGATTTTTTGTCATCATACCGTTACAAGGTCTATTGATTAGTTTTGACACACAAAAATAAAGTAATCTGTTGATTGATTTGATTTTTATTATACACGATGATGCAAGTTGCTGTTGCTTTTCTTGTTTTTTTCTTTACTGCCTATAGTTTTCCATTTATGGATAAGGTCGGCTTATAAGCGTACAATAAAGCGTAGCGTACTGCCTTGCTCTGCTTCGCTACTGCCTGTTTTTACTCCACAACTACGCTATTCTTTCTGATAGCTATGGACTGAATATTACCTTCTCTGTTCTTTAGCTCATTTTCTGTTCTCGTCGGCTGACTTTCTATATCCTTTGGCTCAGTATCTATGCTCGTCGGATTATCTTCTATGCTCGTCGGATTAACTTCTATGCTCGTCGGCTTAACTTCTATGCTCGTTGGATTAACTTCTATGCTCGTCGGCTTAACTTCTATGGCTTACTTTTCATCTTCCATGATGCCAGAAGTTGAAGTGCAGCGTCCAGAAGTTGAAGTGCAGCATCCAGAAGTTGAAGTGCAGCGTCCAGAAGTTGAAGTGCAGCGTCCAGAAGTTGAAGTGCAGCGTCCAGAAGTTGAAGTGCAGCGTCCAGAAGTTGAAGTGCAGCATCCAGAAGAGCATTTTTTGCCCACAGATGCCAAAAAACTACCAAAAGAAGCTAAAAAACGAGGAAAAGAACAGAACAAGCGAGGGAAAGATGAAAACAAGAAAGCTAAAGAACAGAACAAGCGAACCAAAGATGAAGAGCAAATACTAACAGCACAAGAGCAGCCATAGACAGATATTCGGATGCGTAGAACAAAAGGAAAAAAGAATAGCGGCGGAATTTTCTGATATAATCCCGCAGGGATGATATGATAATAGAAATAAAACCATCCACCCCGTCGCTTCGCGCCACCCCTCAATGAGGGGAATTTTTGAAGCGCGATAGCGCATTAATCCCGTAGGGATGACACGTTTATAGAATTTGTGTTCTATGAAAAACCATCCACCCCGTCGCTTCGCGCCACCCCTCAATGAGAACCACCCCGTCCTGCGGACACTCCTCCGGCGGATGGGATGAAATACAATAGCGGAAAATCCCGTAGGGATGATATGATAATAGAAAAAAACATTTGATATGATGGGCGATTTCCATAAACCACTAAAGTTTATGCTAATGCTTGACGTAATTTGCCGGAAACAATATCCATAATCCATACAACAAAAGCAATCATCAATACCATAACACCGACTTCCTGCCAGCGAGCAAGACCTTGTGATTGCATTAAGAGCGTGCCGATACCTCCTCCGCCGACCATACCGATAATTGTTGCCATACGTACATTAATATCCCAACGGTAAATAGTGAAGCTGAGAAAAGGAATGACTATTTGGGGAACCATCGCAAACCATAATACTTGTAATGGATGCGCACCCGTTGCTTCAATAGCTTCGACAGGTCCGTGATTTATTGTTTCTATTTGCTCGGAATATTGTTTTACCAATGATGAAATGGTATGAACAAATAAAGCCAACATTCCGGCGAAGGGTCCTATTCCCACCCACACAGAAAAAATAATAGCCCAAATGAGTGGCTCAATACTCCGTGAAAAATTTGCCAATAATCGCACAAGTGAATAGATGGTGCGTGTCACCGGATGCTGACGCATGACATTATGGGCTGCTGCAAATGCCAAAATAAAACTGGGCGGTAAGGCTAATGCTGTTGCTAAAAAGGCAAAATACATTGTCTCGATAATTGCCGATAAAGCATCAGGGAAAATTGCCCAATGCGCACGTATGGTTACCAACCATTGTGCACTGTCAAAATCATGACCTGTCAGTGGTAAGGTGATGGGATGAAACAGTACAGTTAATGGTGACATAATATCTGCAAATATGCGGGCTGCTCCCGTTAAGCCGTCTGTTGAAAGCAAATCGAATATAGAAACTTTGGTAATAATCCAAGCGGCAACAGTAGAAGTGAGAATCAAAAGCCAGATGATGTGGTCAGTGTGCCGCCGCCGCTGAGGGGGATTGAAGGGCTGGCGCAATACACGTTTGCCGAATGAGATGCCCGTGATGGATGCGGCAAGAGCCGAAGCGAGACCAATGCCTCCGTAAACCATTGTTTCTGTGAATGTTAGTGGGGCTATTTCTTGTCCGGAGATGGCATAAGTCCATACATAGCGTGTGCCTATTGCCGCAATATACATAGCCGTAATGGCATCAATAAGGAAACAAAGCAAAGAGAGTATCATAAATTTATGTCGGTAAAAAATGATTGATTGGATAGTTCTTGAATGTCAAAAATACTGATTTTGGATTTGGTGTGATGTCGTATGGCAATAATCCGATAGTTTTGCAGTAAAGACAAGTGTTTACTCATTTATATTAACAGGTGATAGTATGGGATACATTATACCTCTACTCGTATTGATTTTTATTGTGTTTGCTTCGGTGAAGACTGTGGCGCAGGGAACTGTGGCGGTGGTGACTATGTTCGGCAAATATCGTCGAATTATGTTGCCCGGCTTAAATTTTAAAATCCCGATTATTGAAGCTATTCACAAACGAATATCCATTCAGAACAGATCATCGGATTTGGAATTTCAGGCAATTACTTTCGATCAAGCCAATGTGTATTTTAAGGCGATGATTTTATATTCGGTATTGGGACAAAATGAAGAAACTATTAAAAATGTGGCTTTCAAGTTTATTGATGAAAAGAATTTTATGCAGGCACTTGTTCGCACGGTAGAAGGGACGGTACGTTCTTTTGTTGCCACAAAAAAACAAGTAGAAATTCTTGCCTTACGCCATGAAATTGTTTCCGAAGTAAAAATGCACTTGGATGCAAGTTTAGAGTCATGGGGTTTTCATTTAATTGATTTGCAAATTAATGATATTACTTTCGATAAAGCAATTATTGAGTCTATGGCAAAAGTTGTGGCTTCGCAAAATTTGAAAGCCGCCGCAGAAAATGAAGGTCAAGCATTGCTTATCACAAAAACCAAACAAGCCGAAGCAGAAGGAAATGCTATTAAAATTGCCGCCGCCGCAGAGCGTGAAGCGCAACAATTACGCGGGCAGGGAATAACTTTGTTCCGTGAAGAAGCAGCCAAAGGTATCAGCGTGGCAGCCAAAGAAATGACCGATGCCGGTTTGGATTCTTCGCTTATTTTATTCCAAATGTGGACGGAAGCTCTTAAACATGTGGCGGAAAATGGTAAAGGTAATGTTATTTTCCTTGACGGTTCGCCCGAAGGTATGGACAAAACTATGAAGCAAATGATGGCAATGGAAATGCCGCGAAGACAAAAGAATTAATTATGCCATTGTCATAGACAAAGCAAGCGGTATATCATAGCAGTGATATGCCGCTTTTTTTATGACAATACTATTATCGGGGACATATTGTAATGCAAGATATTTTTTGATGTGCATTACATTCAGACTATGTTATATGTGATTGCTGTGTTACTAAATATTATGGATGTTTTGTTGTTCGCAATTCTAATTCTTTCTCAATTTCACTTTGTAATAATTTTGTGTTTTTAGAATTGCGCACTATTAGATAGGTGAGTATCAAAGGGAAAAAAGTGAAAAAGCCAAAACCGTTTTTTACAGCACTGTATATTGATATCCCAATGGTAAAACCAATAAGAGTTGCATCAATCATCATGTTTTTTTTTATTTCTTTTAGTTTGGCTGTAAGTTCTTGCTCACTCAATTCGGTTAAATGTTTTTCCATTATTATATGTTTTTTGTGAATAGAAATATGTTGTTGAATAGCAGTGCAACATTATATAGAAAACTATAGAGTGAACAGTACCGCTGTTTCTGTCATTACTTTATTCTTTTTGTATTATAGCATTATGTTCACCAAGATGGGGTGGTCTTTGCAGTGACGGTAGCGTATTGTCCGAATCTGATTGCTCTTGAAAAGCAATAGTGCGTATGCCTCGCATAGTGCCATCATGCAGAATATATGGCGCAGCAAGGGGTGATTCCAATGCTTCTGCCACACTGCGAATAACAGCACAAGGAATATCGGCAGCGATACAGTATTGTTCTATTATATCGGCATCCCATTCGGCAATTACTTTTTCTAAAGCGGAATATAGGGCAGTGCTATTTTGTACTCTTGCACTATTGGTCGAAAAATCTTTGTGTTCATGTAATGATATATTGACAATGTCACATAATTTTTTGAATTGTGTATCAGAACCGATAGCAAGTAAAAATTCTTTTTTGTCTTTTGTGATAAAAATATGACCATATGGGGCAATATTCGGATGGTCTGAACCCAAGCGTTGCGGCGTATGGTGTGCAATAAGATAATTCGTTCCTTGATTGGCAAGTGCGGTAATTGCTGCGCCATAGAGCGATACCGTGACAGCGGTGCCTTTGCCGGTGATATTGCGTTGTAATAAAGCAAGTAAGAGTGCTTGTTTTAATTGATGAGCAGCCATAATATCTATGAGCGCGACAGGCATTTTTATCGGTGGTGTTTCGGGTAAACCGTTCATGCTCATAAATCCTGTCATTGCTTGCAATACCGCATCGAAACCTACACGATTATTATCATGACCGAAACCCGTGATGGAGCCGTAAATAATCCGTGGATTAATTGCCGATATTGTCTTATAGTCCACGCCGTATTTTTCGGCATCGCCATGTTTATAGCTTACAATAACAATATCAGCTTCGCTGCAAAGAGTATGGCATAGAGCACATTGTTCGGTATTGGTTAAATCAAGAGTTATTGATTTTTTTCCCCAATTTACTGCGGAAAAATAAGCAGAAATATCATTGTGATATTCGCCTGTGATATTCCATGACCGTGTGGTGTCACCTCCTGTATGCGGATTTTCTATTTTTATGACTTCTGCGCCAAGCTCTGCACAGAACATACCTACCGAGGGACCTGCCAGAATATTTGCAAGTTCAATAACTTTGATTCCTTGAAGGGCATTATGCAGGGAGGTCATTTTTTGGGAGATAATTGTTTTAATTCTTTATCCAGCACATTTTCCAAAGTCTTTTTTGCAGCAGTGCCGAACAGTGAAAGTTCAATAGTAATATCTGCTCTTTTATCGAAGAGTGCAATAGTGCCATTGCCCAATTTGGAGGAAATATGGAGTGTGTCGCCATGCCAGACAGCATTATCAAAAAGTGCTTGTAATTCAGAGCGAGAAAGCACTTTGAGATTGATATAGGATTTCATTTCCGTCGCCGACGCATCGGTTTCGATTGATTTTCTGATTGTAGCCATAATGAATATTGAAAACGTTTACGAAAAGCAGCGCGCTGCGTATAATAGGTAATTGCATGACGAATATGAATATTAATTTCGTCTTGATGCGATGCAAGAATATGACAATAGTGTAATTGGGGCATATATATGAGAGTAGAACCGTCGGGTAAATCTTCCTGTACGATTGTATATTTCATACGAAGCGCCAATCATGAAAAAAACATTATTGTATTTTGATTTTTGGTAAAGAGAGAGAGCTGCCTGACTCTGCCGATTGCACATTGGTCGTGTAAAATTTTCCATTGGCTGTTTGTATCTTCACGCTGCATGCAAGCGATGGCGGTAAAGTAATAAACAACTTACCGTTTATGACAGGTCTTGTTGTGATGAAAGAATTATCGGATGATTGCACTATAAGCAAGGCATTAATGGGCTTATCGCTTGCGTCCACGACTTCTGCCGTGAGTGTGACTCCGCATAGTTGCAATTGTAAATTCATGGTTTGTTGATTACCTTTTTCTGCGATTGTCACTGTGCGAGCGGGTGCTGTAAGCCCTCCGTTGAATACTCTTTCAACGACGACAATATGTTGTCCTACTGCTGCCGGAACGGAATATTTTCCCATGGAGTCCGTGATTGCCACATTGATGCCCGCATTGACGATAATACCTTTGACGGGTGCATTGCCACAGGTGATTTCTCCGCTTATTATTCCCGTTTCATCTTCAAAGGCAAGCATCCATGTTCCTAAGCGATCAAGAGAAGACACATAGACATTTTGCGATTGATCATAGACGGCATTGCCTTTGCGCACCCACATTTGTGATTCATTATCAAAAAACCAGAGCGGGCAATCCACAGGTGCTGACCCCAAAGCCGATGGAACGGGTGTGAGCATTGTGATGGTTTGATTGCTGCGCAAGCTGAGAGGGGTTCCATTCATAGTGGACACAGCAATTCTGTAGTGACCCAGCGAAGAAAAGGCTGTACGATTAAAACCACTGCTTTGCGGATCATCATTGATGCCATTGCCATCGGAAGTAAAGGTATAACCGGCATTCTGTCCATCCATAATATGTATGGCGCATTGCGCATTGGCTTTATGCTGATTTGTACCGTTCATAAATGAATTGGAATCGAATAAGAGGGTGCATCTGTTGATTTCGACGGTGTCTTTTTCCATAAAGTCAATGATGTCCACCGTTTCTGCAATGGGCAGAGCAATGGTCGCCGTCATAAAAGATGAATTTGGTATAAGTCTTTTCGTGACAGTAAAGTAGCCATTTTTCACACAAGAAACGGTAAAGCCATTTGTTTTGACATTTTGTGATTGTAATGAAAATGACCCGTCAAGTCCCGTATATGCTAATGATTTGCCGATAACTACCGTCACATTGTGGAGAGGTTTGCCATTATTGTCCGTTACAATTCCCATAAGTGTTATGGTTTGTGTGGTTTTATCGGTGATGCGTGCGGGAACGCTTAATGGCTCGCTGCCGCAAGCGATACTGCCCAAAGTAAGAGCACAACACAGAAAAAGCGTATCAGAACAGACATAAGTATCATCCTCAAGAAAAAATGTAGGGAAAATTACATATTGTTGGTCATTTATCCATCATTTTATGGTGAAAATAATGAGAAAATGATTGCAATTCGTCCAAATATCCGAATTTTGCACATACTATTACGAGAATATCATGGCGGACATACAAGAACAATTTGTGGTGACGGCGCGGAAATGGCGACCAATGCAATTTCATGAAATGGTGGGGCAAGACCATGTGGCGACTACTTTACGCAATGCTGTGACTGGCGGGCGTGTCCACCATGCGTATCTTTTTACCGGACCGCGCGGTGTCGGTAAAACGACAACGGCTCGCTTACTCGCCAAATCATTGAATTGTTTTCAGCCCGCACCCGATGGCGAACCCTGCAATATATGCGATTCGTGCAAAGATATTGTTGATGGCAGATCTCTGGATGTGGTTGAAATTGACGGCGCATCTAATAATAGTGTGGATGATGTGAGAAAGTTGCGTGACAATGCCAAATATCCGCCTATTCACGGTAAATACAAAGTCTATATTATTGATGAAGTCCACATGCTGTCCACTTCGGCATTTAATGCTTTATTAAAAACATTGGAAGAGCCGCCCCCGCATCTATTATTTATTTTTGCTACCACAGAAGTACATAAAGTTCCGGCGACCATTCTCAGCCGTTGTCAGCGTTTCGATTTTCGTCGTATGGATATTGATACCATCGTCAAACAATTAGAAAAAATTGCTGCCGGTGAGGGAATTATTATTGATAAAGAATCCTTACTTGCCATTGCGAAAAAAGCAGACGGTTCGATGCGTGATTCGCAAAGTATTTTTGATCAAGTAGTGGCATTTTGCGGTAAAGATGTGCGATCTGATGCCGTGCATAATGCTTTGCATTTAATTGATGAAGAATTTTTCTTTTCCATTACTCATGCTATTTATCATAGGGATGTGGCAACGATGTTTCGGCTTGCACAAATGGTCAATGAAAAAGGGTATGAAGTGCAAGAATGTTTGAATGGCTTATTGGAACATTTGCGTAATATGTTGTCTGTGTTAGCCACCGGAAGCACAAAACTTATTGAATCGGCAACGGTATATTTAGACCGATATGAAAGGGAAGCAGTCCATTTTTCACAGCCCGATATTATTCGATTAATGACATTGGTGACTACGACACAACAAGAAATTAGGTTTTCCACACAACCGCGCTTCCGATTTGAACTTATGCTCTCACAAATGGCAATGATGGACAGCACGGTATTACTTTCTGAATTACTTGAAGAATTAAAAAAAAACACTCATCATAATGCCGACACCGTTCCAATAGCAGAGCGACAAACAGTAAAAGAACATACACCGCCGAAATATAGTGCCGCTGCAATTGCTTCTCCCGTCCAAACAGGGCATATTAACGCGGCAAAGGAAATTGAGCCGACTCCGATATTAAAAAAAGTAACGGCAGAGACTATTCAACAACAATGGACTACATTTGTTGATACAATAAAAGATGCCGGTGTGAAAATGTTATTTCAATTTCAGCATAAAGATATTTTGATGACATTTGCCGATGATTCTATTACTTTGGTGCCCAAACAAAGATTGGCTTATACGACTTTGGAAAAATATGTGCCATCACTCGAAGAACAAGTACGTGATTTTTATGAACAAAGCATAAAAATAATTCTGATGAGTAATGATGCTCATAAAGAACAAGAAATGTTTGCAATACCTGATAGCGCAATATATACGGACACTGCAAAAAATACCACTTTTGTTGCCGAACCTAAGCCTACGCTTTCCGCCACAGAAAAATTATCTTCTTTATTGGCAGATAAAAGTAATGAAAAACCGCAAAAAGTACAAAGAGAATATCATCCATTAGAACAAGCTGCCGTGTCACTCTTCGGAGCAAGGGAAGTACCCGTATAATGTGTGGCTGATATGGGAATAATGCTATAATTTAAGTACAGAATATTTGACGCTTGAATGGCGAGTCTTTATTTCAAGAAAATAGATTCCTCTCGGAATCAGATCTGTTTCCAGAGTAATAGGTGTATTATTATCATTTTTTTGTGAGAGTACAGGAAGACCCATGACAGAATAAAGAGTAAGCTCTGCATCTTCGGAGAGTGCATTAATGTTGAGTTTATCATCGAAAGGAATGGGATAGATGGCGATAGAATTATTCACTGACGGGGACTCCTGAATGTCTGTTAATGCCGGAATATCGTCGGGGGTAAGATAATAGACACCTGTTGGATGTCCCACAACAATAAGCGAATCATTATAGTCCATATCTCTATACCCAATAGTACCCCAGCGAGGATCATTGATTGTATGCCATGAGTTATTACGGGGATTATAGACTTCGATAATGTAAGGTGAGTTTTTTCTTAATAAGAATTTTCCAAATTGAAATGGAGTAGTATATCTTTTATATTTCCATTCTGAGAATAATCCGGGGAACTTTATCCATGTTTTGCAGTAATCAGATGAAAAATAAACTGCTCTTTCATAAGTTGAATCATTATACGAGCAATATATGGTATCTTGAACTGTAAAAAAAGTTATTGCCGGTCTATTGTCAAATGTGTATTTAAAGGGTTCGGGTAACTGTAATTTATAGGTCGTTTTTTCTGTGTTTTTCCAAACTGTAACGCTATCAACTTTTCTATGAATAATTATGCGATTGTTATTGATAGAAAACACATAAAATCCCTCCGGTTCATAATTTGTACTGAGCCTGCCGTCAAAGAAACTGAAATGAAGTCCGGTATATCCACCTGCATCAGGAGTCGAGAAGTATCCATCATGATAACCTACCCCTGAACCAACTTTGGCTACTCTATCGCCCCAAGTTCCTATTATATGTTTTTTCCATGATTTACCGAGATTTGTTGTATAACAAAATCCCGAAGGTAAGACCCATGAATTGTATTCTGTACTTGCACATATACCCCTGTCCGTTAATTTAACCGTATAACTGCTTATAGAGCCTAAATCACTTTGATTCAACCAAGTACTGTTTCGCAAGGAATAGCGCAATAATCCTTTGCTCCCACCAAAGAATAACTGATCATTGTCTGCATAAAAGCAAGTGATACTATCATGAGCTAAAGGAAATGACAGAAATTTTCCCCATTGTCTTCCATCATTTGATAATTTCCATAAATGATTTTCTTTGTCAATAGCATAAAAATTTCGTGAGTTTTTCTGAAGATGTTTTGCGATAAAAGGCAAGGTATCCTTTTCCCATGTCTTGCCATTATCATGACTAAAGAAGAGAAAATTTTCTGCGGTGATAAAGCATGATGTATCCTTCATGTACAGAGAAAAAGAGCGGGTTTTATTGGGAAAGTGAATAATTTTTTTAGGAATAATAGTGTCAAAGGGTGAAGAATATATGCCCGAATAATTTATGAAATAGACTGAATCTAAAGTAAAACATTTTCCAAACAAATTTTCTTCATAATACGTATTTATGTTTTTTTGTGTTGTGTCATAAGCAAGTAATAAACCGAGATTATCAGAGTAATCCGATCTTATACTAATGAATCCTTTTTTCCAATTTGTTATTGATAGAATATTACTACGGCCTATAATTGTGAGGAATTTCCATGTATTTCCTTTATCTTTAGATTGCAGAATTGGCGAATTAGGGGAAACCATACCCGGATACACAATAATATTATTGTTTTCATCAATGAAATGAGCTGACCCTGTTGTCTGTGCCGTCATCCAATGTTTCCAATCACCAACTATCTTCCAAGTGTCACCATTATCTTCAGAGGCAAAGTATGTATTCTCAAGCGTGGTCATATATAACATATCACCTGCTTTTTTAATATCTGTCGGTGTATAGTGGAGAGGGTGGCTCATTTTATGCCATTGTACCTGTTGTGCAAAGGATGTTGAGACAGTCAAGACGATGAACAAAGAAAGAAGTGATTTCATAACTGAATGTAAAAACTGAAAAGATGAATACTCTTTGCTTAATGAACTACTATACCGTAGAAGTTATGATTTTGTTCCCAAAGTGAAGATAAAAAGCAAAAAATATACTATCTATGATACAATGAGTATGATGATAAGGAAGAATTGGCTGATAATCGCCTCAAATTTTGCCTTTCTCTTATAATTCAGTATTTTGGTTGAAGAAATCCCACTAAAAAAAAGCCCCTTAAGTCGGAACGCAAGGGACTTTTTATGATGAAGTATATATGTGTTTACAATTTATACTTTTCCATGTTTCCGCGAGAAGAGGAAATACTTTTCAAAGGCAATTTTTGCCCAATGAGCTTCCGGTCCGGGAATAATATATTCATGTTCACGAGGCGACACCATGTGGTCACCTACAATCATCATACCCATATTTCCGGTGTCCATAATACAATAAGCATTAATATCCTCAAATGCTTGTTCTACTTGCGGCAATCCTTTGATGTCTGCTATAATATTTTTCACGGCTGTTTTTGCCATTTGTTCTGTCGGATACCCTGTTTTTGGCACACCGCAAGGAACGGGAGTTTCCCCCGGTGGAGCAATATGCACGGCAACACCTGCTGCAAAAATATTAGGGAATATATGATGCCGATAACCTTTGTCCGTGACGATAAACCCTTTATCATTGGCTAATTGCGGCGTATTACGCACAGCATCTATACCAAGAAAACGAGGCATAATCATCGTAAATTTTGACGGTAAAAATTCACCATTTTCTAATTCTACGCCATCTGCCCGTACTTCTTTAATGGAAGCATTAAGATGTGCTTGAATATGATAATGTTTGAAAAACCATTCACACATTTGTTGCGCATTACCAAATCCATTTATTCCAAAATGCGCAAGAAAAGGTTCTGCTGTGGAATATGTTAATGAGCAAGTTTTATCAAGAGAATTTTTGGCGAGCTGATAACGCACATTAAATAAAAATTCATAAGCTGCACCAAAACATGCCGCACCTTGAGCCGATGCAATAACAACCGGTCCCGGGTCGGCAAGAAAACGCTGCCATGCTTCACGCGTGCGTTGTGCCGGATTTAAACCAACAATAGAATAGGAATGTTCGCGCAAACCCGGTATATAATCATAATCTACTTTCGGTCCTGTGGCTATAATCAGATAATCATAACTCACAATGCCATTGTGACGAGTGATAACGCCATTATTGGGAGGATCGAACAAATCTACTTCGTCTTCAATAAATTTAATCGAATGTTTGCTGTATTGATGGCGCACATCAAAGGTAATGTCTTTTTCATCGCGCAAACCAAAAGGATACCATATAAGTGATGGGAAAAACAAGAACTTATGTGTATTGGCAATCACGGTAATATCATGATTGTCGCCAACTAATTCTTTTAACTCCAAAGCAGCGGTATAGCCGCCGAAATTTGTTCCAACGATAACAATATGCTTGCGTGCCATGAGATACTCCCGTATGGAAAGTGTGAAATATAATACAAATATACAACATTTAAGACTAAGTTGTCTTTTATCTTTAATGTCGAATCATAAAAACAGAGAGGCATTGACAAAAAGCATCCATTCCGGTAATTTGATTGGCGATATTGCAGAGCAATTGGATATACAATGGAATGCCAAAGGGAAAGTGACGCAAGTAAAGGATAATAGCACTAATCCGCCAAAAATCATTAGTTTTGACTATGATGCTCATGGCAATAGAGTGAAAAAAACGGTGGATCTTGGTTCAACAAATTGTGCGGACAATAGCGTGACCTATTATATCTATAGCGAAAAAGGTACGGTGGTGGCAACATATAAGCGTAAAGGTTGCTTTGAAACGGCAATGCCTATTATATTGTCAGACCATACTATCCAATCAAATCAAAGGATGGGCTTACGTACATATCCGCAGACGGGCACTATCGTACCATTAGATAATGTGGCGCACTATAATACGCAAGGATATAGTTCCCGCGAGATATTCCGCAAGCATTATGAACTGAGCGATCATCTTGGCAATGTTCGTGCGGTGATAAGCGATGCGAAATGGTCATATAATGGTATAATGACCCCGCATATCGTTAGTTATACGAATTATTACCCCTTCGGCATGGCGCAACCCGGGCGGAATTGGAGCAGTGGCGGCTATAGATTTGGGTATAATGGTGTAGAAAAAGATGATGAAA
>WBZM01002316.1_pt1 | contig 16474 bp, 13 predicted proteins | sample 5204271 | NCBI WGS metagenome assembly WBZM01 (sample SAMN12344346, study PRJNA552823) | activated sludge metagenome | biome: Activated sludge suspended growth; feature: Nitrification reactor; material: Wastewater; isolation source: activated sludge from nitrification reactor of wastewater...
ACTGGCGCAAGATTACCGTCCGCTCGAGATCATTGTCGTCGACGATGGGTCTTCGGACGCTACGCTGCAAGTCCTGGCGGATTACGGGGATCGAATCCGGGTGTTCAGTCAGCCAAACAAGGGTTCGGCCGCGGCTCGGAACATGGGAACAAGAGTGGCGGAAGGGGCATTCATCGCCTTTATCGATGCAGATGATTACTGGTTCCCGGGAAAGATCAGCGCGCAGATGGCAGCCTTGCGGGAAACGGGATGCAGGATGTCGTTTTCGCAGTTCCTGTTCTGGTGTGCCGATGACAAAGGTATCTGGCCGGAACCGGAGCAAGTGCTGGCCGAGGAGTCTGGATCCCGTTCGATGGAGGCGTTTGCCGAACCCAAATGGGTATACGTCGATTTACTGCTTGATTGCCTGGTCTGGACGTCGACGGTAGTGGTTGAACGGGATGCCTTGTTGCAAATCGGTGGCTTCGACGAAGATCTGAGGAAGGGGCAGGACTACGATTTGTGGCTCCGATTGTCGCGTGAATTGCAAATGGCATCGCTGGCCCAGGTGACCGCGCTCTATCGGACGCATGGTGAAAGCATCACGCACGCGCCAAATTCTCGATGCTTCGAATATGAGATCGTTTCCAATGCCGTCAAGCGCTGGGGCGTGACCGGGCCGGATGGCCGAACGCCAGGAAGGGCGGTAGTGGTCAAAAGGATAAGACGGGCTGCATGCAATTTCGCTTCGAGTCACTGGAAATGGGGTAATCCCGGGACTGGACTGGACCTCCTGGATCGTTTGCGCAGGGAATATGGTCTCGGCATCGAGGGCATGATTCTCTATGCCCGCATCTTTTTGGCTAAAGCAGGTCTTTCTGGACTCAACAATCCCCGGGGGTCTGGGAGCTGACCATGTCCATATCCGAGCGCCAAATCAAAAGGGTGTCTGTCGCGAGGGGCGCGGTGCTGATGGTGGGCATGCGCTGGACGGATCGTCTCATCGGCTTGGTGAGTACGCTGATTCTCGCTCGCCTGCTGTTGCCGGAGGATTTTGGCATCGTCGCCATGGCTTCGATCGTCGTCGGGTTGGTCGATACCATCCTGGATCTGGGTGTCGGTTCGGCACTTGTTCAGAACCGGCAGGCCGGACGTGACGAATTCGATACAGCGTGGACGTTGCGTCTTCTCCAGGCAGCCTTGGTCGCGTTTCTGATATTCCTTTCGGCGCCCTTCGCGGCGGAATATTTCCATGATCCGAGAGTAATCGACGTGCTCCGGGTAATGGCGCTGACGGTCCTGATTAGTGGTTTCGAAAATATTGGCATCGTCGCTTTCCAGAAGAACATGGAGTTCGGACGTGACTTCCAGTATTTCTTTTTCCGACGCACCGCCGGCTTTGTGGCGACCATTGCGCTGGCTGTTCTGCTTCAATCATATTGGGCCATGGTGATTGGGGCTGCGGTCGGACGTGCGGCGGGCGTCGCGATCAGTTACGTGCTGCACGACTATCGCCCAAGATTTTCGATAGCTTCCCTAGGGCAGATATGGTCGTTTTCGCAGTGGATTCTTGTGGTCAACATAGGCGATTATGGGTTGAAGCAGATAGACAAATTCCTGGTGGGCAGGAGAACGGATGCGTCAACGATGGGCGCTTACGCCCTTGCCGACGATATTGCCGCCATGCCGACGACCGAATTGCTTTCACCGCTGAGTCGCGTACTTTTCCCGGTATTCGTCGATGCCGCGAACAATCCGGAGCGGCTTCGTGCTGCGTACTGCATGGCGGTCGGAGTCCAGAGCCTGCTTGCATTGCCTGCCGGTGTCGGCCTGTGCATGGTCGCCGGCGATGTTGTTCCGTTGTTGCTTGGGGAGCGATGGCTGCAGGCGATTCCGTTGATCAGAATCCTGGCGTTGATCAGCATTTTTTCCGCATTGACATACAGCAGCAGCTATCTGCTCATGACCCTGGGAAAGGTTAACCTGCTGGCGTTCGATGCCTGGATGAGGTTGGCGCTGATGGCGATGTTGGTCATTGTCGCATTTCCCGCTGCCGGCGCGCAGGGCATTGCGATGATACGGTTGGCGACAACTGCCTTGGGGTTTGTCTTTTTCGTTTGCCTGGTTTTGTATTATGTCGAGTCGATCAGGTTGATGGATTTTTTGAGAAATACATGGCGGCCGCTAGTGTCGACCGCGATAATGGCTTTTGCCCTGAGCATCTCTCCCAGGTTCGATGCTCTTGCACTGTTTGCGCATGTACTCTTGTCGATTGCGTTTGGTGCCGGTGTCTATTTGTGCGCCATACTGATTCTTTGGAGGATATCCGGATGTTGCGACGGTGCCGAATCCTATTTTTTGGAGAAGCTTCGCTTGAAAGAGAGGTTTCTCGTATTGATGCGATGTGGAAAATGAATGCACGAAACTCTTCGTTACTGTTGATTTTTCTGATTGGGCTCTTCTTCTGGGCCAGGGCGGGCGCCGAGGTCGACGATTATATTTGCGGCAGCCTGCAGAACGCCTATGGCCCATTTGATTACCGTACCGACAAGGACAAGCTGGCGATCGTGGAGAGCTTCCATCTGACGTCCAATGTGGTCAATCTTATAAGTTCGCAATCGGCGGGAAGCATCGGCGGCGATCTCGATTACACCCTGCGCGCGTTTCCGAATCATCACGTCGCCTTGATGACGATGACAAAACTAGGCGAGAGGGAGAAGGCGGCGCGACCCAAGGGCGCGAAGTATTCTGTCCAGTGCTACTTTCATAGGGCGCTGAGATTCCGCAACGATGATGCCACGGTCAAGATGCTCTACGCCTCCTATCTGGTGAAGAATGGAAATCGGGTGGAGGCCTTGAGTCAGTTGGAGGGGGCAGCGAGCCTAGAGGGAGACAATGCAAATATCAACTACAACACCGGTCTGATCTATTTTGACATGAGGGAATATGACAAGGCGCTGGATTATGCGCAACGGGCGTATGCCTCGGGTTTCCCGCTACCGGGGCTGCGTGAGAAATTGAAGAGAGTGGGAAAATGGACGGAGCCGGTGGGCAGGTCCGTCGATTCTCCTTCAACGTCGGCGTCGAAGGGCGCTAGGCCGGAGTAGCGGTGTCCATTACGCGGCCATCTTGCGCGCTTCGTGAATTACTTCTCGGCAGACGAAGTTTTTCAGTTTTTCGCCGAGCCAGTTTGGAGTACTTTCAACTTACTTGCTCTGTTTGATTTCATGATTATAAAATTATGCGTTTGGTATTTTTGCGATGAGTGTTGAATTTTCCTGCGGTGGGGGTGATCGTTGATAATTATTGATACTGCGCTTGCTGAACGAGCTGCAAGCAACCGTCCGGTGCGGGTGGCGTTGGTCGGCGGCGGCTATATTGCACGCTGCATTGCCCTCCAGTTCCTGACTGCCGCCAAGGGAATGCGCCTGGTAGCCATTGCCAACCGCAGCATCGACAAGGCGCGACGTGCATATTGCGATGCTGGCTGTCTCGATCCTGTTCCGTTGGAAACATCCGCTGAACTTGAGCGAGTCGTCGAAAGCGGGGGCTACGCAATCACCGACAGCGCCGAGGCTGTTTGCCGGGCCGGCAACGTCGATGTGGTCATCGAGGCTACCGGTCACGTCGAATTCGGGACATCCGTCTGTCTGGATGCCATTCTTCACGGAAAGCACACAATCCTGATCGGCGCCGAAATCGACGCGTCGGTCGGACCGATACTCAAGACCTATGCCGACCGGGCCGGCGTCGTGTTCAGCTATACCGACGGGGATGAACCAGGCGTGGCGATGAACCTATACCGCTTTGTCGATAGCATGGGCTACCGACCGGTCCTCATGGGGCAGTTGAAAGGTTTTCTGGACCGCTACCGCAATCCACAGACACAGCTCGAACTTGCCACGCGCCTCGGGCAGAATCCGGCGGTTCTCGCCTGTTTTGCGGACGGTTCAAAGCTTGCGCTGGAGGCTGCCATCATGGGAAACGCGTCCGGCTTCGTTCCAAAGGTACGCGGGATGCAGGGCTATCCGTGTGCTCATGTCAACGACATGCTGAAATCGTTCACCCCCGACGATTTTGCGACCGAGGGCTACGTGGAGTATGCGCTTGGCGCAGCGCCGCACACTGGCGCGTTCGTGATCTGTCACAACGACCACCCGGAAAAGCGCAAATTGATGGCTTACCTGAAAATGGGCGAGGGACCGCTTTACATGTTCTATCAGCCCTACCATCTGCCACCCTGGCAGATTACACATTCCGTGGCACGCGCCGCGCTTTTCGGGGATCCGACCATAACGCCTAGGGGCGCGCCGGTATGCGATACGGTCAGTTACGCCAAACGAGACCTCAAGGCAGGCGAGTTGCTTGATGGCGTCGGGGGCTTCACTTGCTATGGGCTGGTAGAACGTTATGACGTGTGCTGTCGTGAGAACACGCTACCGATCGCCGTTTCGCTGGATTGTCGCCTCAAGCGCGATATCGCCAAGGACCAGCCAATAACCTATGACGATGTAGACCTGCCACCCGGCCGCCTGGTTGACCGCTTGCGAGCCGAACAGGTCCAGTACTTCGGCTCAGTGGATCGAGCTTAACCAAATCCGAATTCGATGGAGGAATAATGAAAGTCGTACTTTTCTGCGGTGGCCTCGGCACGCGTCTCAGGGAGCATTCGGAGGTGATTCCCAAACCTCTGGTGAATATTGGCTACCGACCCATCGTCTGGCACCTGATGCGCTATTACGCCCATTTCGGACACAAGGATTTCGTTCTCTGCCTGGGTTACCGCGGCGACATGATTCGTGAATATTTCCTCAACTACAACGAGTGCCTGAGCAACGATTTCGTCATGTCCGAGGGTGGGAAAAAGATCGAGTTGATCAAGAGCGATATTCAGGACTGGCGAATCACCTTCGTCGACACCGGTCTGCACTCGAATCTCGGTCAGCGACTGCTGCGTGTCCGCCAGTACCTCAAGGATGAGCCGATGTTCATGGCGAACTATGCCGATGCCTTGACCGATCTTCCGCTCAACGATCATATCGACAAGTTCAAGGCGACCAATGCGGTAGGCAGTTTCATCGCAGTTCGCACTTCCCAGAGTTTTCACTCCGTGCAGAGTGACGATAACGGGTGGGTGTCCAGCATAGGTCGCATCAAGGACACGGATTTCTGGGTGAACGGGGGGTATTTCGTATTTAGACCGGAGATATTCGACTACATCGAGGAGGGCGATGAACTGGTCGAGGAACCGTTCAACCGTTTGGTTGAGAGGCGTCTTCTTCATGTGAACCACTACTCGGGGTTCTGGCAACAGATGGACACCTTCCGGGAAAAGATCATTTACGACCGCATGGAAGCTCGCGGGGATTGTCCCTGGATGCTTCACAGGAAGTAATCGTGCTGGATTTCTGCTTCAATTTTCCGGCCAATCGGCCGCCGCGGCTGATGTTCATTGGCGCCCATTGCGATGATATCGAGATTGGTTGCGGCGGAACCGTCATCGAGTTGCTGAACCGTTACCCTGATGCAAGTGTGCATTGGGTGGTCCTTAGTTCGGAAGGTGAGCGCAAGCAGGAGGCCAGGAGCGCTGCCAACGCGATGCTGCGTGGCGTGCGCGACCGCACGGTGACGATCAAGGAATTCCGCGGCGCCTATTTTCCTTCCGAGGCGCCGGCGATCAAGGATTGCTTCGAGGAGCTGAAGCAGATGGCGTCACCCGACATCATCTTTGCCCACAATCGCAAGGATTCGCATCAGGATCACCGCATTGTCGGTGAGCTGGCCTGGAACACCTTTCGCGACCACGTGATCCTCGAGTACGAGATTCCCAAATACGACGGCGATCTCGGCGCGCCTTCCGTTTTCATGCCGGTTTCAGCCGCGGCGATGAAGCGCAAGATTGCCTTGTTGATGCGTGTATTCAAGACCCAGCATAGCAAGCGCTGGTTCACTCCGGAGACTTTCCAGGGCTTGATGCGTTTGCGCGGGATCGAGTGCAACGCGCCGAGCGGCTACGCCGAAGCCTTTTATTCACGCAAACTGCTTCTGGGTGGTGCAACATGAATTTCGATAAATCCTGTGCGCTACGCGCACGCCTGCACCGACTGATACCGGGGGGAGCACATACCTACGCCAAGGGCGATGACCAGTTTCCGCAGGACATGGCGCCGGTCATCGTGCGTGGCAAGGGATGTCGCGTCTGGGATGTCGACGGCAATGAATTTATCGAATATGGATCGGGTTTGCGGGCAGTCGCGCTCGGCCACGCATATCCTCCCGTTGTCGAAGCGGTGCGCCGTCAGCTCGACTTTGGCTCCAATTTTGTCCGCCCTTCGCTGATCGAACTCGAATGCGCCGAATCCTTTCTGGAGCTCATCCCGAATGCGGAGATGGTCAAGTTCTGCAAGGATGGATCCGATGCGGTGTCGGGAGCTGTCAAGCTGGCCCGCGCCCATACCGGGAAAGACATGGTGGCGATCTGCGGCAACCATCCCTTTTTTTCGGTCGACGATTGGGCCATCGGTGTCAGCGGCATGCCGGGCGGGGTACCAGCTACCACGCGTGCAATGACCTTGAAATTCAACTACAACGATCTCGGCAGTCTGGAAAAGCTGTTCGACGAGCATTCGGGGAATATTGCTGCGGTGTTGCTCGAAGCAGAGAAGGAAACGCCACCGGCGCCCGGCTTCTTCGACGGGGTCCGGGCGTTATGCGACCGTCACGGTGCGGTATTCATCCTGGACGAGATGATTACGGGTTTCCGTTGGCATGTCGGTGGCGCGCAAACGCGTTACGGAATCAAGCCGGACCTTTCTTCCTTCGGCAAGGCGCTCGCCAACGGTTTTTCGGTATCGGCACTGACCGGCAAGCGCGAATTGATGCAACTTGGTGGTTTTGATCATGATCGCGAGCGTGTCTTCCTGCTTTCGACCACGCATGGGGCGGAAACCCACGGTCTTGCTGCAGCGATTGCTACCATGAAAGTCTACCGCGAAGAGCCGGTCATCGATGTGCTCTGGCAGCGAGGGCAGTCACTGGCTGACGGGTTGAAAGCAGCTGCCGCCGATGCCGGTGTCGCCGACCATGTGCCCATCCTTGGCCAGCCATGCTGCCTCGTGTTCGGTTCGCGCGACACAGACGGGCAGCCATCGCAGCCATTCAGAACATTGCTGATGCAGGAGATACTGCGGCGGGGCGTGCTCGCCACCTCGCTCGTTGTCAACTACAGCCATACCGAGGCAGATATCGATCGTACCGTAGAAATCTTTTCCGAGGCCTTCTTCGTGTACCGCCGGGCACTTGACGAGGGGATCGAAAAATACCTTCTTGGCCGCCCGGTGAAGCCTGCCATCCGACCGTTCGCCTGAATTGGCGATCACTTCATCAACTGTGACGTGACTTACTAATCTTCCATGCTAAATCCCGAATTCTGGCGTAATCGCCGCGTTTTCATCACTGGTCATACTGGCTTCAAGGGCAGTTGGCTCTGCCTTTGGCTCAATCACATGGGGGCAAAGGTTACCGGCTTTGCTCTGCCACCGCCGACCGAGCCGTCCTTGTTCGAACTGGCGAAAATATCCGAACTGGTCGATCATCGCATCGGCGATGTTCGCGATCTTGCCGCTATGGAGGCCGCGATGCAGGAAAGCCGGCCCGAGGTGGTCATCCATATGGCGGCACAATCGCTGGTACGTTATTCCTACCAGGAACCGGTCGAGACTTTTTCGACGAACGTCATGGGGACGGTTCATGTACTCGATGCTGCCCGTCGGGTTCCAAGCGTTCGCTCGGTAGTCGTGGTTACCTCGGACAAGTGTTATTACAACGAGGAATGGGTTTGGGGCTATCGTGAGGATTCTCGCCTTGGTGGCCATGACCCGTACAGTGGCAGCAAGGGGGCGGCAGAACTCGTGGTTACCTCCTATCAGAATTCCTTTTTCGACAAGGAACGCAACCCGGGGCTCGCAGCGGTTGGGAGTGCGCGCGCCGGAAACGTTATCGGCGGTGGGGACTGGGCGCTCGATCGCCTGGTGCCGGATATCATGCGCTCGTTGTTGCAGGATCAGCCGACCCTGATCCGCAACCCGCAGGCGACGCGGCCGTGGCAGCATGTACTGGAGCCACTGCATGGCTACCTCATGCTGGCTGAACGCCTATATGCCGATCAGCACCAATTCGCCAGCGGCTGGAATTTTGGCCCACCTGCGGAAAGCGAGCGCACCGTGGGCTGGATCATCGAGAAGCTCTATACACTTTGGGATGCGAAGTTCGAGTGGCAGCGTGACCACAATCCCGGACCTCCCGAGTGTACGTTCCTGAAGCTCGACGCCTCTAAGGCGCACGCCTATCTTGGCTGGAGCCCGAAGCTTGACCTCGAAACGACTCTGCAATGGATCGTTGACTGGTTCCGCAGCTATCAGGCGGGCGACGATGTGAGGGAAGTCAGTCTCGCGGACATCAGGCGTTTCATGGCGATCAAGGCCGGCAGCTAGCCAGATTCCCGAAAACCCAATTTCCCCGCATTCCATATGGGAGCGCTCTCATGATATTTACCCGGACAACCATCGACGGGGCGTACCTGATCGACCTGGAACCCAGAGGAGATCATCGCGGATCCTTCGCGAGGGCTTTTTGCAAGCGGGAGTTTGCCGCTGCCGGCATTGCATTCGATATCGTCCAGTGCAACCTTGCCCATACCGACCATGCCGGCGTGGTACGTGGCCTGCATTTTCAGGAAGCCCCGAATGGCGACAGCAAGCTTGTTCGCTGCGTGTCGGGCGGGGTGTTCGATGTGCTGGTGGATATGCGACCCGATTCCCATACCTTTCGCCGCACGTTCTGGGTGAGGCTTGATCCGCAAGCGCGTCAGGCCTTGTTCATTCCCGGTGGCGTCGCACACGGTTATCAGGCACTTGTCGACCATACCGAATTCCTATACATGACTGATCAATACTACGTGGCGGGACTCGAAAAGGGGGTTCGCTTCGACGATCCCTCGCTGGCCATTCCCTGGCCGTTGCCGCCGCGTGACGTCGCTCCCCGCGACATGACCTGGCCCCTTCTGGTGCAATGAGGGCATGGTGAATTCCCCGCATTCGCTTTCCGGCGTCAATGCCGCTGGTCGGTCACCACACGTCTTCATCGGCTTGCCGGTTTACAACGGAGCGAGGTTTCTGGCGAAAGCCGTCGATTCGCTGCTTGCCCAGCGTTATCGCAACTTCACATTGCTGATTTCCGATAACGCGTCAAATGACGAGACACAGGCCCTTTGCGAGCGCTATGCAGCCAGCGACGAACGCATACGCTACATCAGGCAACCGAAAAATATCGGTGCGCCGGCCAACTGGAATTTTGTCGCCGACCAGGCGGAAGGAAAGTATTTCAAGTGGGCAACGGCCAACGATGAGTGCTCACCCGACATGATAGAAGAATGCGTCAAGGCGCTTGAGGCTGACCCGTCGGCGGTGCTTTGCCAGGGCAAGACCTGTCTGGTGGATGAGGAAAGCGATGCGCGCGAGATATACCATAAAGATCTTGCCCTCCTGGACGAACGGCCAAGTAGTCGCCTCTACGATCTCTGTGTGCGTCTCGCTCTCAACAATGGCCAGTCTGGTTTGATCAGGCTCTCGGCACTGCGCCGCACCGGGTTGGACCGCCCTTATCCGGATGGCGATATCCCGCTCATGGCAGAGCTCGCATTGTTAGGAAAGTTTATCGTCTTGCCCGAGGTCATGCTCTATCGACGCATGGGACCATCGACTTTTGCCTGCCTGTTGGCGAAGGAGCAATTTGGTGCCTTTTATGGTGATCAGGCGGCGCAGACGGTGGGCAGTCATCGCCTGCGGCAGCATCTGGAGATCATGGGCGCCGCCTTGCGCTTGCCTACCAATTGGTCGGAAAAACTGGCATCGCTGAAGGTGGCGCTTCGCCGCCTCGCCTGGGACAAAAAGAACGTGATGCAGGATCTCCGTCAGAACCTCGGGGCGCGCTAGCATGAAGCATCGGGGCACGATGCCCGGGCAGCACGCCGAGCCACGTCGCGTTGGTCTATTTGGCCCCTACGTCAGCCGCAACCTTGGCGACACTGCCACGCAGATGGCGGTGATTCAGAACCTGCAGCGGCGTTGCAAGGCGATCGTTATTCTGGGTATATCCCCGGAGCCGGATAACACCCTGCAGTCGCTTGGTATTCCTGCCTTTCCGCTTTCCGGCCTCGGACCGACGGCCGGGAACCTGATGCCTTATGTCGATTTGCCGTCGGCTGCGCAATCCGAGGCCTGGCGGCGGCCGTATTCGCCCATCGTCATTCGCCGGATTGCCCGCTTCGTGCGTACGCTGGACCTTTTGATCATCTCTGGCGGCGGGCAACTTGATGACTTCTGGGGGGGGGCATGGAACCACCCATGGTCGATGTTGATATGGACCGCACTGGCCCGCCGTTATCGCATCCCCGTCATCTATCTCGCCGTTGGCGTCGATGGGCTGAAAGAAAACCTCAGCCGGCGTTTTTCCATCATGGCCTTACGCATTGCGCAAAGGCGGCTTTTTCGCGACTCGCGCTCATACGAGGTCATGCGGGCGATGGGACTCGAGCAGCCTTGCGAAGTGTGTCCCGATCTGGTCTTCGCCCTGGACTCCGGGTGGAAGGGTGGGGGAACGCCTGCGGACAGTCGCTTCGTCGTCATCAGTCCGATTTCCCGCAAGACATGGTCACGAAACGAAACCGATCTGCATACCGGCTACCTGTCGGCATTGGCGGATATTGGACGGGATCTTCTCGGTCGCGGCTATGCGGTGAGGATCGTTTGCTCCCAGTCGGCGATGGACATGGGAGATGCCGTTGCACTCGCCACGGAATTGCGTCAGGGGGGCGCCAGCAACGTCGAAGTGCGTGATGCACCGCGCGTGGACGATTTCATCACGGCTGTCCACGGGGCTGATCTGGTCATCGCGTCGCGTTTGCACGGCGTAATCCTCTCGCTCGTTACCGGTTGCCCCGTTGTCGCGTTGGCACATCTCGACAAGGTGCGTGCGGTGATGGATGACTTCGAACTGGGCGAATATTGCCAGCCCTTACAAGAGGTACAGGGCGACGCCGTGCTTCCGCTCGTTCGCCGGGCGCTTGAAAACTCCCGGGATCTGCGGCTGCATGTGCAGCGGGTGGCAACTGAATTCCGGATGCGCCTGGACAAGGTTTTCGACGAGGTGGCGCAGTTGGCGGACGGTTCCGGATGGCACATGGCGCCACATGACACCGCCCTTGATGCCAAGCGCTCCGGAGGATAGGAATGGGGAGCGAAAAATTGCTTGACAGGTTGTATTGCCGGTGGGTCGGCGTCTTGCTGTGTCTGGCTGCTTTATTCGTGATTCCGTTGCAGCAGGCGTTGGCGCAGACCGGGCGCGTCGCCGAGGGAGGGCGGATCATCCGGGTCGGCCCGGAGCGCGACGTGAAAACCGTGGCGGCGGCGGCGCGCATCGTGGGCGACGGCGACGTTGTCGAGGTCGACGCTGGTGATTATGTGGGGGATGTCGCTGTCTGGCGGCAAGACCGTTTAACGTTGCGCGCCGTTGGTGGTCGGGTGCGCCTGATTGCCTCCGGCGCGAATGCCGAAGACAAGGGGATCTGGGTCATCCGTGGAGGGCTGGTGTCCGTCGAGGGATTCGATTTTGTCGGGGCGCAGGTCAGTGACCGGAATGGTGCGGGGATTCGCCTGGAGAAAGGGGAGTTGACCGTCGACAACTGCATTTTCCGGGATAACGAAAACGGCATCCTGACCGCCAATAATCCCGACATCGTTCTGAAAATCCGCAACAGCGAATTTGGTCATAATGGTGCTGGCGACGGGCAATCGCACAATATCTATGTCGGTGGGATCCGGCATCTGCATGTCACTGGCAGTTATTTCCACCATGCGCGTTCCGGGCATTTGTTCAAATCGCGGGCGGCAGAGAATTTCGTGCTTTACAACCGCCTGGCGGATGGTCCGAACGGCGAAGCGAGCTACGAGCTGGAGTTTCCGAACGGCGGCGTCGCCTACGTGATCGGCAACGTCGTCGATCAATCACCGACGACGGAAAACTACCATCTGATCTCGTTTGGAAGCGAGGGCCTGCGGTGGCCGAAAAATGAACTCTATCTCGTCAACAACACGCTGGTCGATCGTCGGGTCCAACCGGGCGTTTTTCTCAAGGTGAAACAGGGCGCCAGCCCGGTATATGCCGTTAATAATCTGCTGGTCGGAAAAGGCCGGCTCGATTCAGCCGGCCCCGGCGACTATTCGAACAATTTCAATGTGAATGCTGCTGAATTCGTCAATCTCGCCGGCCAGGATTATCGCCTCGGGGCGAACTCGCGTTTGCTCGGCAAGGCTGTCGCTCCCAAACATCTCGACGGTGTGGTTCTCAAGCCGGGCCGCGAATTCGCCCAGCCGCGCGGCACACGCTCGATCAGCGTTCCACCCTACAGTCCCGGTGCGATGCAGTCGGTCGGGGCACGTTCATGAATGCCCGAATACAACTTAGCGCACAGAAAATCATGGCAAACGAATTCCTGCTGGCCGGCCATCCCCGTTACGTCGATCCGCATCTCGCCGCACTTGCTGCCAGCGACGGTGCAGAGGCCGTCTGGCGGAAGATTTTTGCCGGTAGTAAACCTGACCTTGCCAATTCGGTGCATGGCGATTTTGCCGTAGGGGTGCAATTGCCGGGAGGCGATGCCTTCATGGCCGTGGACCGCTTTGCGGTTCGCTCGCTGTGCTATCGGGTCGTCGACGGGAGGCTCCGTTTTGCCTTGCGGGCCGACGAACTTGCGGACGAAACGACAGGCATCGACCAGCAGGCCATATTCGATTACTTCTATTTTCATTGCATTCCGTCGCCGCGAACGATTTTCAAGGGGATATATCGCCTGCCACCCGGGTGTGTCGCTCACTTCGTGCGTGGTGTGGTCACCGTATCTCCTTATTGGACGCCGGAGTTCAATGAGTCCCGCGATGTCTCGTTCAAGGCCCTGCGCGATGAATTCAGGCACCTCCTGCAGCAGGGAGTTGCGCGCCAGCTGGATGGAGGCAAGGCAGCCTGTTTTCTGAGTGGCGGTACGGACAGTTCCACCGTTGCCGGCATGATCGGCGAGGTCTGCGGGCGGCCGGCGGCGACCTATTCCATCGGTTTCGCAGCCGAGGGCTATGACGAAATGGAGTTCGCCCGGATTGCGGCGCGCAAGTTCGGTACCGAGCACCATGAATACTACGTGACGCCGGACGATCTGGTGCGCAGCATTCCCGCCGTTGCTCGCCATTACGATCAGCCTTTCGGCAATTCCTCGGCATTGCCGGCGTATTACTGTGCCCGAATGGCCCGCGAAGATGGCGTAACGCGGATTCTGGGGGGCGACGGCGGCGACGAGTTGTTCGGGGGCAATACACGCTATGCAAAGCAGAAGGTTTTTGGCTGGTACGGCCTGGTCCCCGGTCTGTTGCGTCGCGGCCTCCTGGAGCCGCTTCTAGGCAACCAGGGCGTGGCGGGGCTACCGGGTATCGGCAAGGCGGCCAGTTATGTCGAGCAGGCCCGGGTGCCAATGCCGGATCGTATGCAGATGTACAACCTGATCATGCGGCTGGGAATGGACTCGGTATTCCAGGGTGAATTTCTGGACCAGGTCGATACCGGCTTGCCTCTTGTCCAGCAGCGCGAAGTCTGGGGCCTTGCCAATGGGCCGTGCAGCGAAGTCAACCGGCAGCTGGCATTCGACTGGCGCTACACGCTGGCGGAGAGCGATTTGCCGAAGATTGTCGGAACCACGTCGCTGGCGGGACTGGCAGTCGGCTTTCCGCTGCTGGATGACGATTTGCTGGCCTTCTCGCAGCGCTTGCCGACTTCAATGAAACTGAATGGTCTGCAATTACGCTGGTTTTTCAAGGAAGCGCTCAAGGGCTTTCTGCCGGACGAGATCGTTACCAAGAAGAAACAAGGCTTCGGTTTGCCGTTTGGCGTCTGGGTTACGAAAAACAGCGACTTGCGCGAACTGGCTGAAAATTCGCTTCACGGACTGGTCGACCGCAACATTTTGCGTGGTGAGTTCGTCGATGCGCTGTTCAGGAGCTACCTCGGCGACCACCCGGGCTATTACGGGGAAATGATCTGGATTTCGATGATGCTCGAGCAGTGGCTACGCGGGCTTGAAGCGCGGCGTGCCGGCAACAGGCTGTCGGTGGCAGGAGAGGTGGTAAGCGTATAGAGTTGGTTTCATCCGGGACGGTTATCCGCAGGTGGTCGTCGTCCCGATCTGGAGTGCTGCGATGGCCATTCCCGTGAACCGTCGTCGTTTATTGGCTGCCGCAACCATGCTCGGCACGATGCCCGTGTTGCCTGCTTTCGGCTCTCCCGACGCGCAGTCAGGTGGCGTCCGGCTCGATGTGCGGCCGGGTCCGGCTTCCGGGCTCTTTCCACTGCGGAGCGAGGCGGGGAAGCGCTACCTCGTCGATGCCGCGGGCCGGCCATTCCTGATCCAGGGCGATGCCGCATGGTCGCTTATCGCTCGCCTGTCGCGCGAGCAGGCGATTGATTACCTCGACGACCGCCGCCGGAAGGGATTCAATGCGGTTCTCGTCAACCTGATCGAACACGAATTTGCCGACGCGCCGCCCAAGAACCGCTATGGCGAAGCACCGTTCCTCGTTTCCGGGGATTTCGGCACGCCCAACGAGCGCTATTTTTCCCATGCCGATCTGGTCATCGGCATGGCGGCGGAGCGCGGTATCCTGGTGATGCTCGCCCCGGCTTACATGGGCTTCGGTGGCGGGAGCGAAGGCTGGTATCGGGAAATGGCGGCCAATGGGGCGGCCAGGATGCGCGCTTACGGTAGCTATGTTGCGCGGCGCTTCCGGCACCATGCCAACATTCTCTGGGTCCTGGGCGGCGATTTCAATCCGCCGGAGTTAGTCTTGTTGCGGGCGCTCGTGGCGGGTATCCGCGAAGTCGATGGCATGTCGCTCAATACCTTTCACGGGGCACGCAACACCGGAGCGAGCGATTTTCTGGGCACAGCGGAAAGCTGGCTCCAGGTCGACAACATCTATACGGAAGCGAATAACGTCGTGAGCAAGGCCTTGCAGGCCCATGGACATTCACGGAAGCCGTTTTTCCTGATCGAAGGTCGTTACGAGGGGATTGAAGGATTCGATGCCCATACCGTGCGCCTGCAGGCCTATCAGACGCTGTTGTCGGGCGGATGCGGGCAGGTGATGGGAAACTGGGTGGTCTGGCAATTCAGCGGTGGCTGGGAGCGGGCGTTGGGCAGCGAGGGGGCTTACACCATCGGTTATCTGCGCAGCTTGCTGGAGGCGCATGCCTGGACCAGGCTGGTGCCCGATGCCGCCAACTCCTTCCTGACCGGAGGTATACGGGGAAGCGAAGATCGGGCCGTGGCGGCGCTGGCCAACGATGGTTCTTTCGGACTGGTCTATCTTCCTTCCATCCGCAAGGTTTCGCTCAATCTGGCACGTCTGGCGGGGCCGCAGGTGCGCGCGCACTGGTTTGACCCATCGAACGGCAGATTGCTGGACGCCCCAGACTCACCGTTTCCGGGCGTTGGGACGCATGCTTTCCAGCCGGAGCGCAACAACGCCGCCGGGCAGGGTGACTGGGTGTTGTTGCTGGAGTCCGGCAGATAGCGGAAGAGGCCTCCCTGTTGCTCGACTGGCCGAGTTATCGCCCAGTTTTGCGCAGGTTCCCGAGAAGTCGCATGCCGAAACGCACCCGTGTCTTGTCCCACGGGGTAAAGCGCGGTAGCTGATAAAGATCCGAGGCGGCATCGGCGGCACCCCAGGCAGTGGAGACCGCGGCAGTGAAGCCAGCGTCGCGAACGATTGCGGCATGTTCGGCTCGGTAGTCTTCATCCGGCTTGCCATTGGGGTAGGCGAACAGCGGGACTTCTTCACCGAGCAGCTTTTCCAGAATCCGCTTGCTGCCGCCGATTTCCTCCCGCGCCCGGGGCGGGTCGAGGCGGGCAAGGATAGGGTGGGTCAGGGTGTGGGCGCCGATCTGCATGCCGGAATTACGCATTTCAACGACCTGGGCGGAGGTCATCATGAGATCGTCGGGAGGTGTCGCGCCGGCGATTTCGGCGATGCGTTCGCTGAGTGCAGCGCGTTCGGCGACCGGCAGGTATTTGATCCTGCCGATGATGGCATGGATGGCAGCGCGTTTTCCGGCGAGGTCCGCGATATCGTGCCGGCCGAGCGCCAGCGGCTCGAGATCGAGTACTGTTTCCCGGCACTGGCGAAGCGATTCGATCACCGTGTCGTTCCACATGCGGCCGCCGTCGAGAAAGCCGGTCGCGATGAAGAAGGTGGCGCTCAATCCGTGCTGCCGAAGAATCGGGCGAGCTAGCGTGAAGTTGTCGGCGTAGCCGTCGTCGAAGGTAATCGCCGCGGCGCGGGGCGGCAATTTTGCCTCTTTCAGGCAGTCGACCGCGACAGGCAGGGGCAGGACGTTG
>WBZM01001225.1_pt1 | contig 16467 bp, 9 predicted proteins | sample 5204271 | NCBI WGS metagenome assembly WBZM01 (sample SAMN12344346, study PRJNA552823) | activated sludge metagenome | biome: Activated sludge suspended growth; feature: Nitrification reactor; material: Wastewater; isolation source: activated sludge from nitrification reactor of wastewater treatment...
TACTGTGATTGTTGCTTGTGTTTGATATTTTTTCATTTAGGACAGCAACACAGGGCTGTCATACAAATCCTATCAATCCTGTTCAGACAATTTCTCCAAGAAATATGTCTTCATCATTCCTTTGCCCTTTATTTCCATTTCTCTACGGTTCGTTGTCATTGTTTTTTTCAATCAATTCTTCTCTTTTTTCTTGATGCGGACGGCGGGCAATGCGTAGCCCGATGCAGCGGTATTGAATGCAGGCAGGTCGCGTTCTTTCACACGTGCATAGCGATCTAACTCGCGCTGAATAAGCGATTCGATACGTGCAACGGCGGCATAGGTTTGCTCGGTGGGGCGCGTAGCCGCCGAGGCAACAGTGCTTGCCAAAGCAGCGAGTTTGTTGCCAAGTTTCATGGGATAGTTCAGCAGGTCTTGACCCGCCTTCGCTTTGGTCTGCACCAATGCTTCCTCAACCGATGTCAGCGTATCGTCCATGCGTTTTGCAAGTGCGCGGATGTCCTTTGTTTTTGTTGTGTCGCCCACGGCATCGGCAATACGACCGAGTACTGTATTAAGCTGTGTTTTCATATCGCGCAGCGCAATCACGGCATCGTGCGTTTCACTTACTTTTTTGTTGATGCGGGTGTGCAACTCGAACTGTGCGCGGATGTCATCCGGCGGAATGTTCACGCTTGGGATAATGCGGAACGGCTGCTTTGCAATAACCGAATCGCCGAGTTTCAGCCGAACAGAATATGTACCCGGTACTGCACGCGGACCCGCAGTGCTTGCACCCCACATTACCACCGGCGATTCTGTTGCATTCGGGTAGCGCATATTCCACACAAAACGGTTGAAGCCGCTGTCGGCGGGTACTGCACCTGTGCTTCGCATCCGCTCTTGTTTGGGGTAGAATTTATTCTCCGATTTTACGGGTTCGCCTTTTGCGTCCTTATTGGAACTGTATGCAATGATGAGTGAATCGCGTGCATCCAAAAACTCAAGAGTAATTGCTTTGTCGGGACGTGTTCGCAAACTATAATGTACCATCACGCCATTGGGTGCATTCTCGCCGGTTTGCATTTGTGGCGATGACCATGAGCCACCTTCGATACGATAACTTGGGCGCGGCGTATAAAGTGTGATGTCGGCATCTGCTTTGACCTCTGCCATCTGCCGCAATGGTGAGATATCGTCAAGTATCCAGAACGAGCGTCCATGTGTGGCAAGGATCAGGTCATCATCTCGCTCATGAATAACCATGTCGTGAATTGGTGTATGCGGCAGGTTCAATTGCAGCGGTTGCCAAATGCCGCCATCGTTGAAGGAAACAAATACCCCTGTTTCTGTGCCGCAATAAAGCAGTCCTTTGCGCTTCGTGTCTTCACGAATAATGCGCGTGTAGCTTGGAGTACTGATACCATTTGTTATCATCACCCACGATTTACCAAAGTCGGTAGTGCGGAGCAGATATGGCTGTTGGTCGTCAGCTGATTTATAGCGTGTAGCCGCGATATATGCTGTCCCGGTATTGAAGCGACTTGCCTCGATAATACTGATAAGTGCGGGCTTGCCGCTATTCGGCAGATTCTTCGGCGTAACATTTGTCCATGAGCCGCCGCCATTGGTCGAGAGATGCACCAAACCATCGTCACTTCCCGCCCAGAGAATGTTCTTATCAAGCGGCGATTCGGCAAAGGCAAAGATGGTGCAATGTGTTTCCACCCCTGTATTGTCTTTGGTAATCATCCCGCCCGATGGTTGCTGTTTCGTAGAATCATTCGTCGTCAAGTCGGGCGAGATTTTCTCCCATGCATAACCGGCATTTGTTGTGCGGAATACATGATTGCCGCAAGCATACAGTGTTGATGAATCATGCTTCGAAAACACAATGGGAAATGTCCACTGAAAGCGATAGACGTGATTGGTTGCGCCGCTGCCCACAACATTGTCAGGATAGACACTCACATCTTGGTCTTGTGTGGTAGTGCGGTTCAACTTCGAGAGGAAACCACCATAGTTTCCACCGTAGATGATGTTCTCATCCTTGGGATCAATGGCTATATAACCCGACTCACCACCCGCAGCGACAAACCAGTCGCGTTCGTCAATAGACCAGCCCGTGGTGCGCGAAGCAATACCAACGGAAGAGTTATCCTGTTGGCAACCATACACTCGGTACGGAATGTGATTATCAGTAGTGACATGGTAAAACTGTGCTGTGGGAATGTCGAGTTGGGTGAAACTGTCGCCGCCGGTATTGGTAACGGTTGCGCCACCATCATCGGCAAGAATAAAGCGTTCGGGGTCGGCGGGGTCAATCCACATATCATGGTGGTCGCCGTGCATTGTTCCGATTCCTTTAAAGCTTCGCCCGCCATCGGTGGATTTGTGGAAGCCCACATTGAGCGCATAGATCACATCGGGATTTTTGGGGTCGGCGGTGATATGCGAGAAATACCACGGGCGTTGGCGAATGGATTTTTCGTCGCAAGTTCGCTGCCACGTTTTGCCTGCATCGTCGCTGCGGAAGAGTCCGCCGTTTTCGTTTTCAATCATTGCCCACAGGCGGTTGCGCTGTGCGGGTGAGCAAGCGATACGGATTTTACCAATCATTCCCTTAGGCAATCCTGTATTGGTACTTATCTCTGTCCATGTATCGCCGCCATCGGTGGATTTGAACAAGCCGCATCCTTTACCTCCGCTTGACATTGAATACGCATTGCGGTATGCCTGCCAGAGTGCGGCATAGAGAATGCGCGGATTGTGCGGGTCGCGTTGAATATCAATCGCTCCGGTGCTGTCGCCTAATGTGCCGCTGCGCTTCAGAACATTTTTCCATGTTGTGCCACCGTCGGTGGTTTTGTAAATGCCTCGCTCGCCACCCGTACCGAAGATGCGCCCCATGCACGCAGCAAGAACCTCATCGGGATTAGCAGGGTGAATACTGATTTTGCCGATAGCGAACGATTCTTGCAAGCCCGCCCGCTTCCATGTTGCACCGGCATCGGTGGTTTTATACATCCCATCGCCGAAGGAGATATTGCCGCGAATATCACATTCACCTGTGCCGGCATAAAGGACATTTGCATCGCTTGGTGCAATGGCAATCGCACCAATGGACGACGCAACAAATGTGTTATCGCTTATGGGATTCCATGATTCACCGGCATCGGTTGTACGCCAAATGCCTCCACCCGTTGCACCAAAGTAATAGGTCTTGCGGTCGCCCGCCACACCTGTGCAAGCAAGCGAACGTCCGCCACGAAAAGGACCGATACAACGGTACTTCATGCCGTCATATAAATGGGCGGGAACTTGGGCGGCAATGTGGATATGTGGGAAAAGCTGTGTATATAGTAGGATACTAAAAAAAATGAATCGGATTGCTAATATTGGTAGTGCCGGTTTGTAATGAGTAAATACCGTGGCAAATGTACGACGAAGCGTATGTGTTTCGCTTTGGTCATCACTGCTATACGTAACTGATTTTTCATGTTCCTTGAACTCTTTTCCATAGTATTCAAAATCGAAAACTTGTTCGGCAATGTGCTGCTCTTCATGTGCTAAGCACCATTTATTACATGAGTTTGATAATGAAACGTGTGCTCTGTTCTGTAGTTGTTCGGGTGTCATAAGTGTATTTGTTTGATTGTTTTGATTACTGTGATTGTTTTTGTATTTGATATTTTTTCGTGTAAGACAGCCACATAGGGCTATCCTACAAATCCTATCAATCCGGTTCAGACAATTTCTCCAAAAAATAGGTCTTCATCATGCCTTTGCCTTTGATTTCCATTTCACCACGCGGAATAAACCGTAGAGACGGTGCGTGCACCGTCTCTACGGCAATGCAAAAATCATCCGACACATGGATTTTCCCTGCTTCGCCATGACTCTCCATTCTGCTTGCGGTGTTCACTGCGTCACCCCATAAATCATAGAGAAACTTGTTCTCACCAACAACACCTGCAGCAGCAGCACCACAATGCAGACCAATGCGAACTTCTATTTCGGGAATACTCTCTATCCAACTTCTGTCACCATATTCAGGAGGAAAACTTACTTCAAGATTCTCCATCACCTCAAGCAGTTTGAGTGCCGCGTTTGCGGCGCGGTGGGCATGGTCTTCTTGCACAATGGGTGCGCCTGCTACTGCCATGTAGGCATCGCCGATGGTCTTGATTTTTTCCAACCCGAACTCGCGCATCACAGCGTCCGCAGAAGAGAAAATGGCATTGAGCAAATGCACAAGTTGCTGTGCGGAAACTTTCGTGCAGAGCGTTGTGAACTCAACAATGTCCATGAAAAGAACAGAGACAGAATCGTAGTGGTCGGCTATGGGATTCTCCCCTTTTATTAAGCGTTGGGTTATCTCTTCGGGAAGGATATTATTGAGGATACGTTTCTCTGCTGTAGCACGCGTACGTTCTATTTCAATTTCCTTTTCCCGTTCGGCGGCTTGCCTACGTTGCTCCATCAGTGACGCTTTTTTCTTCGCCTCTTCGCTTTGGACTTCTTTTTCAAGGTTGTGGTATTTCTCAAATTGCTCCCTTGATTCCTTCCAACGTTCTGATGTTGCATAGAGTTCTGAAAGTCCTTTGAAAACGTTAACATTCTGTCCTTTCGTACCGAGTTCCTCATTCATCGCAATCGCTCTCAGTAAGAACTCTTCCGCTTTTTCGGGGTCGCAACCATCAAAGTCATGCTTTGTGTAGGTTTCCCCGATATTGCCGAGACATACTGCCACGCCTGATTTATTGCCGAGTTCTTCATGGAGTGATAATGCTTTGCCATAGTACTCCAAGGCACGAGCATAGTCCGAGAAATTCCTATGTACAGTTCCGATGCCAGTGAGCCAATTTGCTACACCTACTTTGTCGCCGAGTTCTTCATGGAGCGCTAATGCCTTGCCTAAGTACTCCAAGGCACGAGCATAATCCGAGAGAGAATAATGCACATTCCCTATATTGCCCAGCCAATTTGCCACTAATGCTTTATTACCAAGTTCTTCATGGAGCGCTAATGCTTTACCAAAGTACTCCAGTGCACGAACATAGTCTGAGAGTTGCACATGGACAACCCCGATATTGCCGAACTGTATTGCCATGCCTGCTTTATTATCGAGTTCTTCATTCAGTGATAATGCCCTACCTAAGTACTCCAAAGCACGAGCATAGTCCGAGAGATTCGCATACACATTCCCGATATTGCCGAGACATCCTGCCATACCTGCTTTATTGCCGAGTGCTTCATCGAGCGCTAATGCTTTGCCAAAGTACTCCAAAGCAAGCGCATAGTCCGAGTGTTCCAAATGCACAATCCCGATATTGCTGAGATGTGCTGCCATCCCTGCTTTATTGCCGAGTGCTTCTGCGAGCGATAATGCCTTGCCTAAGTACTCCAAGGCACGGGGATAGTCCGAGAGATCAGAATGTACAGTCCCGATATAGCCGAGTGCTTTGGCTTGCAGTTCTTTGCTTTCTATTTGTTCGGCAAGGGCAAAGGCTTGTTCGGCATACGGCAATGCATCTTTTGCCATGCCACGCCGCCATAGCGATTCTGAAAGAGCAAGCAAGATGCGGCAGTGGAGTTCCGGTTCATTGATAAGAGCATTTTCTGCAAGCAGTTCGCGTGCTTGGGTTTCGGCTTGATCATAGTCCTTGCCGGATTTAATTAAAACTTCGAGTTCTTCTACTTTGGTTTTGAGTTCTTCGTGGGTCATGCTCTCTCCTATTATACTCAACTCAGCGTAAAGAATATGTATCCTATTGTAATACAATTGTTTAGCCACACACAGTGCACATACCTATCGCACTCTCTTGCAGCGAATATCACAATAGAATTTAATATTGATAAGACATAAAGCATCATCAATGCTCATCAGAGAAGCACTGACTATACACACCTATTAATGCAATTGAGGAAGCTCAATGATAAATTTTGTGCCCTTGGTTTGATTCTCGAACCACACCTTACCTCGCAATGCACGAACAAGATTGGCAACTAATGCCAGTCCTAAACCTACGGATGATTCGCCTCCGGTCGGCTTTGCCGAGAGTTTCGAATATGCTTGGAAAACAAGGTCTTTCTCTGAGTCGGGAATGCCCGGACCTTCATCAATTATCTCACAGCGCAACAGGTCTCCATTCTGCATACATGTTGTTGTGATGGTAGAGTGTTCAGGAGAGAATTTTACCGCATTGGAGACTAACTGTGTCAGTATTGTTTCTATATGCTGAGGGTCGGTACGAACCATATTGAGATTGCTCGCACGCTTGAACTCTATCTGTATATTTTTTGCTTTTGCTTGTTGTCTATAAGTCAAATCTATCGTTTGTAAAATCATTCCAATATCGAATCTGACAGGATTGACATTAACACTAATTTCCGATTGATTTAACTCTATAAGATTAGCGATGATTTCACGTATTCGTCTTGCCGTTTGCGAGATGCTTACCAAACTGTCTTGAGCTTTGGCAGGCGAGGTAGTGCTTATGTTTTTTACGAGTTGCACAGCCGTATGATTAATGGAGTCTATGGGTTTTTTGATTTCGTCGGCAGCAAGAGCAAGAAAATGAGATTTTTCTTTATTCAATTTTATTAAACCCGTATTCATGTTCAATACCTCATGATTCAAACGCTCCAACTCATCGGTTTTCTTTTGCAACTGTTCAGTTCTTTGAGCGACTTGCGCTTCCAATGTTTTGTTATATTGAGCAAGGTGTTCGAGCAGTGCTCTGTTTTCACGAACAAGACGCAAATTTTCTATACCACTCTCCATTGTCATCTTCAAGTCATTCTCTTCCCATGGCTTACCAATATATCGGTACACCTGCGCCTTATTAATGGAAGAAACAACGGACTCAATATCGCTGTATCCTGTGAGTATAATTCTGATGGCTTCGGGCGCAATATCACGCGAATGGACTAAAAACTCAACACCTGTCATCTCAGGCATCCTTTGGTCAGAGATAATAACATCTACGCTATTCTCGCGCAATATCTGAAGTGCTTCATGCCCTGATAAAGCTGTGAGGACACGGTAATCAAAACGGAATGTCGCCTTAAATGACACCAAATTGTGTTCTTCGTCATCGACATAGAGTACAGTTGATTTTTCTTTGTTCATTGATAAATTTCCTAAAAAAATATATATGACTATTGTTGCAATGGAAGCGTAATTATAAACTCTGTGCCAACTCCAATTTTGCTCTGAACAGTTATGTCTCCATTATTTTTTTTGATGATATCATAACAAATTGAAAGCCCAAGTCCCGTACCAACCCCAATCGGTTTGGTAGTAAAAAACGGCTCAAAGATACGGTTAATTAGCTCATCACTTATTCCTCCACCGGTATCACGAATACTGACCAGAACATTGTCTGCTTGTTGCGATGTGGTTATAGTGATTGTTCCCGGACCTTGTATAGCTTGAATTGCATTAACCAAGATATTCATAAATACCTGATTGAGCGGTCCCGGTAAGCACATAATTTGAGGAATGGGTCCATAGTTTTTATGAATGGTTATAGCATCGCCTATTTTACTGCGCAAGAGTATCAAGGTGGCATCAATACCTTCGTGAATGTCGGTGAGCTTCAGCTCATGTTCATCTAAACGGGAGAATGTGCGTAATCCTTTGACTATATCACTCGTCCTTTTTGCTCCGTCTTCGATTGCTCGTAATAAACTCTCTATTTCTTCTTTCAGCTCAACAACATCATCATCTTGGTTTTCAGGAAGGTAAGTGTTTATCAGATAGCTTATATCGCGTTTTAATGGTAACAAAGACGCACCGATAAATCCAATAGGATTATTAAGTTCATGAGCAATACCCGCGGTCAGCTGACCGAGTGATGCCATCTTTTCGGCTTGAACGAGTTGTTGTTCATTTTCTCGAAGGTCTCTCAATGCACGTTCCAATTGCTCATTGGCATTGCGAAGTTCGCCATTGCGAAGCTCGGAAAGTTCGGCATTTTTCTTTGCCAAATCAAGGGATAATTCCGCCTCGATCACCGCTGTTTTTTTCGCAACATCAATGGACTGTAGCTCATTCTGCAATAAGCTGAACTGCTTTTGGTGTTCGTATGACTTCCGCCAATCCTCCACTGACTCATAGGCGGCGGCAAGAGTTGAATGGATGTCGGAAAGATACTTTTTAGCACCAACCTCTTCCAACATACTTTGTCCACGAAGCAAATCGTGGAGAATATTTTGGGGAATTTGCCGTACTTTTTGATCAGCCAGATTTGAAAATGCCAAATGTCCGCGCCAACCAAGAGATTGCCCCAACCCGAGTTTATCTTCGACCTTATTAAAACACTCAATTGCACTATCAACCGCTGCGAGAGCTTCGGGTGTATTTCTAAGTCTTGCAAAAACTTTGGAGAAATTCAAGTGGGCATATCCCAGTGAACGAATATTGTTATTTCTTTGTAAAATCTCGACAGCTTTAGCACACAGACTACTCGCCTCTTCCGCATTATTGGTGTTCAATTCGACAATCGAAAGATTAAGAAGAACCACTCCCAGAAGCGGATCCGATTTCTCCAATAATTTTCGAGATATTTCAAGGTTTTGCTCCGCTTTTTCAAACTCACTAATCGTTAAATAGAGATAACCGAGAGCATTATGCGCTGTTGCTAACAATGCCGGATTATCAAGTGGCGTGGCAAGCTCAATGGCGGTGCGCAAACACTCAAGTCCCGCAACGTACTCAGTTTGAAATGTACGAGCATTTCCAAGCATAACAAGTACGCGAACTGTCTCAGCATTGGCGACACGCTCCTGTTTTGCATATAGATATGATTCCGCTAATTCGACTACCTGAATAAATTGTCCTCGTGAATAGAATTGTTCAATTAATTCGAGAGTTCCTGTTGATATCATAGATATTTCTCCAAAAAATAGGTACGCATTTTTCCTTTGCCTTTGATTTCCATTTCGCCACGGGGAATTGCCCTCATCCCTTCCTTCTCCCAGTGGGAGAAGGTGTCCGAAGGACGGTTGAGGGAAAGGGCTAACACAAATTCTTCCGACACATGGATTTTACCTGCTTCGCCATGACTTTCCATTCTTGCTGCGGTGTTCACGGCATCGCCCCATAAATCATAGAGAAACTTGTTCTCGCCGACTACACCTGCTGCTGCCGGACCACAATGCAGACCGATACGCACTTCTATTTCGGGAATACTCTCTATCCAACTTCTATCGCCATATTCAGGAGGAAAACTTACCACTAAGTTTTGCATCACATCAAGGAGTTTCACTGCTGCATTCGCGGCTCTTTGGGCATGGTCTTCTTGCACAATCGGTGCGCCCGCTACTGCCATGTAGGCATCGCCGATGGTCTTGATTTTTTCCAACCCGAACTCGCGCATCACAGCATCCGCAGAAGAGAAAATGGCATTGAGCAAATGCACAAGTTGCTGTGCGGAAACTTTCGTGCAGAGCGTTGTGAACTCAACAATATCCATGAAGAGAACAGAAACTCCATCGTAGTGGTCGGCTATGGGATTCTCGCCTTTTATCAGGCGTTGCGTAATTCCTTCGGGAAGGATATTATTGAGGATACGTTTCTCGGCTGTGGCACGGGTGCGCTCTATTTCAATTTCTTTTTCGCGCTCGGCTGCTTGCCTACGTTGCTCGCGTATTGCCTCTTGCTTCTTTACTTCCTCGACATTTACTTCATCTTTTATCGCAATGTGTTTTTTGAAGTGTGTAAAAGCATCTCCAAATCGTTGCTCGTGTTCATAAAGATCAGATAAGGTTTTGTGAAATTCAATTAATGTTGCTTTATACCCAATTTCTGTGCTTAGGTCAATAGCCCGCAGGAGATATTCCTCTGCCTTATCAGGATCATAACCCTCGAAGTCCTGCTTTGTATAGGTTTCCCCGATATTGCCGAGCCATGTTGCCACACCTGATTTGTCACCGAGTTCTTCTGCGAGCGCTAATGCCCTACCAAAGTACTCCAGTGCACGAACATAGTCTGAGAGTTGCACATGGACAACCCCGATATTGCCGAGATGTCCTGCCACAGCTCGTTTATTGCCGAGTTCTTCTGCGAGAGCTAAAGCCTTACCCATGTACTCCAAGGCACGGGCATAGTCCGAGAGATTCGCATACACATTCCCGATATTGCCGAGATGTCCTGCCACAGCTCGTTTATTGCCGAGTTCTTCATCAAGCGCTAATGCCTTGTCATGGTACTCCAAGGCACGGGAATAGTCCGAGAGATTCTCATACACAATCCCGATATGACCGAGATGTCTTGCCATCCCTGATTTGTTACCAAGTTCTTCATCAAGCGCTAATGCCTTGCCATAGTACTCCAAAGCACGAGCATAGTCCGCGAGATTCTCATACACAATCCCGATGTTGCCGAGAATAGTTGCCATCCCTGCTTTATTGCCAAGGTCTTCATCGAGCGCTAATGCCCTGCCTAAGTACTCTAAGGCACGAGCATAGTTCGAGAGATTCCAATGCACAGTCCCGATATTGCCGAGTGCTTTGGCTTGCAGTTTTTTGCTTTCTAATTGCTCGGCAAGGGCGAGGGCTTCCTCTGCGCAGGGCAGAGCTTCTTTTGCCATACCGCGCTGCCAGAGAGAAATGGAGAGAGCAAGCAAGGTACGGGCGTGGAGTTCTCTGTCCCCTCCCGTACCCTCCCCGATGGAGAGGGCTTCAAGCATTTCGCGTGCTTGGGTTTCGACTTGAGCATAGTCAGAGCCGCTCTGAATCATTGCTTCGAGTTCTTCTACTTTGATTTTGAGTTCTTCGGGTATCATGGTCTAAACTGTGATATGTTTGATTGTTTTGATTACTGTGATTGTTTTTGTGTTGATATTTTTTTCGTGTAGAACAGCCACAACGGACTATCCCTACGAATCCTGCTCATCCTTGAATCCTATAAATCCTGTTCAGACACTTTCTCCAAAAAATAGGTCTTCATTTTTCCTTTGCCCTTGATTTCCATTTCGCCACGCGGAATAAACCGTAGAGACGGTGCGTGCACCGTCTCTACGGCATGTTTAAATTCTTCCGACACATGGATTTTCCCTGCTTCGCCATGACTCTCCATTCTGCTTGCGGTGTTCACAGCATCGCCCCACATATCATACGAAAATTTAACTTCGCCTATTATTCCGGCAACGACACTTCCTGTATGCAAGCCAATGCGTACTGAAATTTGTCCGACGGAATCAACAATAAAATTATCCATCAATTCTGATACCTCGAGCGCAAAGAGTCCTGTACGTTCTGCATGATTATTGCATTGATTTGGTGCACCGCATACCGCCATGTAGGCATCGCCGATTGTTTTAATTTTCTCCAAACCGTACTTACGCGATAGCTGGTCAAATTGTGAGAATAATCTATTCAACATCTGGACTAAGCTCTCTGCGGATATTTGCTGCGATAAGTGAGTAAAGCCAACAATATCCGAGAAAAAGACTGACACATTTTGGTGGACATCGGCTATGGTTCTTTCGCCCTGCAATATCCGTTCGGCTATCTGAGCAGGGAGAGTATTATAGAGGAGTTTCTCTTGCTCTTGAAACCGTGCGATTTTTACCTGACGGTCACGCTCGGCTTCTTCTACTTTGCGACGATACTCCATGAGTTGACTCTGTCTGGTTGCTTCTTCACTTTGAACCTGTTTTTCTACGGTATGATAGCGCTCAAAATAATCATAAGCTTCTGCTTTTCGATTTGTATTTTTATAGAGTTCGGCAACTGCTTTGTCATATTTGTACAAATGCTGCTTTGCTCCTACTTCTTTACTAAGAGCAATTGCTTTCAACAGAAACTCTTCGGCTTTACCAGCATCATAGCCAACAAACTGATCGTCAGCATACAGTGAGCCAATATTCCCTGAAACATTGGCAATACCTGATTTTTCACCAAGTTCTTCATGAGCCATAAGTGCGCGGGTATAGTAATCCAACGCTTTATCATAACTACCAATGAGTGTATATACATTCCCGATATTGCCCAATACTAAAGCAGCTGAGGACTTACGACCAAGTTCTTGATGTGTGGCAAGAGCTTTCATAAAATATTCGAGCGCTTGTTCATAACTTCTAAGTTCAGCATACACGATACCTATATTACCTCCAAGCGTTGCTACATCGGTCTTATTATCTTGTTCTTCTTGCGCAGCAAGTGCTTTGAGGTAGTATTCAAGTGCTTTATCATGTTGACCGAGGGAATTATATACACTGCCTATATTGGCTGTAAATCGCGCTGCCCTCGCCTTTTCTCCGCGCAGACTACTATCGGCAACAGCTTTGTATAAGTATTCGAGTGCTTTATCATAACTTCCAAGAGCATAATAGAGACCACCAATATTACCGTTAAGCTGACAAATTGATGGTATGTCTTCGAGTTCTTCGGATATACTAAGTGCTTCAATATAATGCGCCATTGATACATCGTAGTTACCCATACTTCTATAGACAATACCAAGATTGGCATTATTCCTTGCAATACCATCTTTAGCTCCGATTTCTCTATTAATAGCGAGAGCTTGTTTTTGATATTCTGCGGCAAGAGGGTAATCTGCCAGATTTTGATAAATAACACCAAGATTCCCACGATCGCGTGCCATCCCGACATTATGACCCAACTCTTCATCAAGAGCAAGAGCTTTAGTACAATAGTTAAGTGCTTGTTGATAGTCACCAAGAAGCGTATATACTACCCCAAGTGTACTCATTGCTTTCGCTTCTTGATATAGGTCTTTCGCTTGTATGGATAAAGACAGTGCCAGTTCAGCTTTTTCGAGCGATTGTTTAAGCATCCCGCGCATCCGCAGAGAATCAGATAGTACAAGTAAGGCACTACTGTGAACACAAGATGTGTCATCAACAGGAACTGCTTTTATAAGCTCTGAGGCATAGTATTCTGCATCGGCATATTCTCCCATTTTCTGTGATTCCTGCGCCCTGTCAAGCATTGCTTGTAGTTCTTCTTGTGTCATCGTCTCAACTGTGATATGTTTGATTGTTTTGATTACTGTGATTACTTTTTGTGTTGATATTTTTTTCGTGTAGAACAGCCACAACGGACTGTTCTACAAATCATGGTCCGGACATTATTTTTTTTATTTACTTTTATGTCAACCACATAGAGCAGTTCTATAAATCATAATTCAGACACCTTTTCCAAAAAATAGGTACGCATTTTTCCTTTGCCTTTAATTTCTATTTCGCCACGGGGAACGAATATGAATTGAGAATTAATAATTACGAATTGAGAATTGTCGCCTGTTAATTCTTTGTCCTTCATTCCTAATTTTTCATTCCTCATTCCTAATTCTCTTACAAATTCTTCCGACACATGAATTTTCCCCGCTGCGCCATGACTTTCCATTCTGCTTGCCGTGTTCACGGCATCGCCCCATAAATCATAAGCAAATTTTTGTTCGCCTATAACACCCGCTACAACTTCCCCGCAATGTAAGCCGATACGAATATTCACTTTATGACCGGCTATTTCTACTCCTGCTACAAATAATTCTTGCACTCCGAGAGCAAATTGTGCTGTACGACTTGCATGATCCGAGGTGAATACAGGAACTCCACATACCGCCATATATGCATCGCCTATCGTCTTAATTTTTTCTAAACCATATTTCTTTGCAAGAATATCGTATTGTATAAATAATTCATTGAGACCCGAGACTAATTCTTTAGCACTTATATGCTGTGAAAGAGTGGTAAAACCCACTATATCAGAGAAAAAGATTGATACATTTTCTGCTTTATCCGCAATTGGTTGTTCGCCTTTAATTAAACGTTCGGTGATTTGTGAAGGAAGTATATTGTCAAGTATTTTCTCACGTTCTTGAAATCGTGCAAGTTTTACTTGTCTATCACGTTCGGCTTCTTCTACTTTACGACGATACTCCATTTTTTCTGCTTCTTGTTTCGCTTCTTCACTTTGCACTTCCTTTTCAAGAGCATAAAATTTACGAAATTCATTATCCGATTCCTCCCAACGTTGTTGATTTCTATAGAGGTTGGAAAGTATTTTATGAAACACAAACTGATATTGTTTATTGCCGAGTTTTTCAAACATTGCTCCCGCTTTAACAAGATATTCTTCCGCTTTATCGGGGTCATAGCCACTATATTCTTGTTTTGCAAACACACGACCAAGATTACCATAATCTATAGCAATATCCATAGAAAACTCATTTTCTAAATCTACTTTCAATGATTGTGAGTAATACTCAAGTGCTTTATCATATTCTCCCATTTCATAATAAGCATTGCCAATATTAGAAAACACGGTGCCCATTTCTGAACTTTGCCCCATTTCTTCTCGTAAAGCGAATGCTTTTATGTGAAATTCCAAAGCAATATCGTATTCCTTTAAATTATGATAAACATTTCCTATATTACTAAGCCATACAGGTATATGATTTTTTATGCCTTGTTTTTCATAAAGTGAAAGCGCTTTATGATAATACTCAAGTGCAAGATTATATTCGTTAAGATTTTTATAGATATTACCACAATTACCCAATACAGCTCCCAACCAATAACTGTCATTACTGTGTTCAAAATTTTGTATTGCTTGTTGAAAATACTTCAAAGCGTTGGATATATCACCCCTATCAGCCGTAATATTCGCAAGTGTATTTAGGATTTTACCGGCAGCATCTTTACTAGAGCAAGCATCAGCTACTGAGAGTGCTTCTTCACATATAGCGGTGGCTTTATCATATTGGGACAATAAACGCAATTGCCACGCCAGAAGATTTAAAGCATCTGCTTTAGTTTCCGGCACATTTATAGCAATTGCGGCATCATATTTTTTCTCTATTTCTTCAGCTGTCATTTATGCTCCGAAAAAAACACCTGTTTTTTGAAAATTGCGTGCATTTTCCTCTTCACTCGTCACATAGAGTACGGTAATCTTTTTCATATTCATAGTTGTTTTCTCTTAAGATAGTAAGTTCACTTTTGTATAGTCTTCTGCAAAACTACGATGAGAGGCTTATAACACCAATACTCATCTATCTCAATACGTAACTTAACTCTGAAATAGTGTCCATAATTCTTTACAGTACAGCTATAATAAGAAAGGATTTGCCCTTTGCATAACAACAAATTATAGCGACCTCTTTAGACGAACAATAAAATTTGCACCCTGCCCGGTGACACTCTGACACTCGAGCATACCCCCCATTTGTTCGGTTATTGTTTTTGCAATAGACAATCCTAATCCGGTAGAATATTCTCCGGCAGTTGGTCGCGCAGATAACTTTTGAAATTTGCCGAATAACTTTTTCTGATCTTCCAATGATATACCCGGACCATTATCTTTAACAGAAAGAACAATAGTTTTGTCCTCAACCGCGCATGACACCATAATTGAAAGTCCTTGAGGTGAGAATTTAATTGCATTGGATAATAGATTTTCAATCACTTCATATAATCCTTCCGCATCAGCAATAGCATGCGGTAATTGGGACTGTATTTCGGTAAGAACAATAATATTTTTTGCAGATGCACTGTCGCTATGAAATTTAACAGCTCTTTCAACAACAGAAGCAACGTCAATTGATGTCATTTTTAAGGTCATTTTTCCTGATTCTAAAGCATTTATATCTAATAAATTTGATATAATTCTATTCATGTGTTGAGCCACTGAAGCTATACTTTTTCCGGTCGAAATCAGTTGTTCCTTCGTAAGTTGTACATTTTTTGTCTGAAGTATATCCGCCTTTAACTGAATTAAAGTAAGTGGATTCTTTAAATCATGCACAACAATACCAAGAATATCGTTTTTTGCTTTATCTGCCTCAACAAGTTTTGTGTTTAAAGTTTCTAAATCTTTCATCACGTGTTCACGTTCTTGAATCCGAGTTTTCTCAATAGCTAATTGTTTTTCTTTTTCTGCAACAATCTGCATGTATTCATTATTTTGGATTAATTTTTGAACTTCATCAGAATACACTTGTTCTTTTAATTCATGATATCGTTTAAAATGAAACGAAAATTCTTCCCAGCGTTTTTCTCGTTCATACATATCAGCAATTATTTTCCTCATTTCATATTCATGCAGCTTTACTCCATGTTCTTGAAAAAATTCTATTGACTCAAGTAAATATTCTTCTCCTTTTTTACAATTATATCCTTCAAAATCCTCACGCAGATACAATGCACCAAGACTTCCTTTCCATAGTGCCTCGGCATATTTATTAGTACTACTTTTGGCACAATTCAGTGCTTTATAAAAATACTCAAGTGCCTCTTGATAGCAAGACATCTGCACATAAACAGTCCCAATATTACCCCAAATTATTGTTATACTTTTTTTATTATCATATTCTTCGGCAATAAATAAAGAGTCTCTATAATATCCCAATGCTGTTTCATATTCGTCTAACTTAACATATACATTTCCTATTGACAGCAAGCAGGTAGTTTCCTCTCTTTTATTACCATTTTTTTGAGCAAGAGTCAATGC
>WBZM01002317.1_pt1 | contig 16457 bp, 14 predicted proteins | sample 5204271 | NCBI WGS metagenome assembly WBZM01 (sample SAMN12344346, study PRJNA552823) | activated sludge metagenome | biome: Activated sludge suspended growth; feature: Nitrification reactor; material: Wastewater; isolation source: activated sludge from nitrification reactor of wastewater...
TACCGCCCTACTACTCCGCTTCATGAACATCCAACATGGCCAAATCTTGGTCGACGGCAAAAATATTGCCACCGTCACCCAAACCAGCCTACGCCGAAACATTTCCTACGTTCCACAAGAACCATTACTTTTCCATAGAAGCCTTGCCGAAAACATTGCTTACGGCCGACCAGAAGCAACTCAGCAAGAAATTGAAGCAGTTGCAAAGATGGCTCATGCGCATGAATTCATAGAGCAATTACCAGAAAAGTACAATACTCTAGTTGGTGAACGCGGCGTTAAATTGTCTGGTGGCCAACGACAAAGAGTGGTCATTGCCCGTGCGATGCTCAAAAACGCACCTATCCTCCTCTTGGACGAAGCAACTTCTGCCCTCGATAGCGAAAGCGAAGTGCTCATTCAGGATGCGCTCTGGAAGCTTATGGAAGGTCGCACGGCAATCGTTATCGCCCATCGTCTTAGCACCATTCAGAAAATGGACCGCATTCTCGTTATGGACAAAGGTCGAGTCATTGAAGAAGGATCGCACAAAGATCTACTGCGGATTAATGGCACCTACGCCAAGCTATGGCACCATCAATCTGGTGGATTTCTAGAAAAAGAAACCAAGCAAGAGTAGCGTCACAACAAAGACCACTAATATCCAGATGTAGAGCTGAGCGTGTGATATTGACTTCGAACTTGAGTCATCATGGCTTGCGTGTTGACTGACAGAATCGGACAAAGCATCTACGCCTAGCGCTGTAGGCTTGCTCAATGAGCTATTTTGCACCCTAGCTACAACGGTTTGTTGTGACTGGGGTGTTTTAGCTTGCTGGTCTAAGCCTTGATGAGATAAGCGTTCGTGGGTCCCCGAATCCATAACAAGTGGTCGCATGCGCTCGCGTAGCATTCGCTCAGCCCTAGCCGGACTAGTAGTACTAATACTCACTATTTCCTTTAGGTCCGCATGACTGACTCGGCCTTGCTCGTATAACTGTTTTGCTGACTGTCCATCAATAACAATAACTGAAGCAATTCTCAATACCTCGGCATCGCTTAAGGCAAGACGTTGATCCTTGAGTGCTTCTGGTTGCTGCTCAACACTTGAGATTAGCATTGCCGCAACCTTTTCGGTTCTTTCCAGGACTGGCTGAGCTTGTGGTGGTGTTTCGAATATTTCAGCCTTGGACGACGGAGCGACTTCTGTCATATTCTGAGGTGCGATTGGCTGAAGCTTCTCTTTTGTTTGGGACTTTTGACGAACCTTTGCTCGGGCCTTTTCTAACATTTCCTGCTTTGCATCATCCTTTTGCGTAGCCATCTTTTCTGACACAAGGGTGCGAATCTTTTGTTCATGAAAAGAAACCTTCTCGCTCAAATCACGCACTTTGGACTCTAATGACTGCTGGATTGGTATCAAGCGTGCTTCGGTCTTAATTCTGCCACGACGACGTCCGATCAAATATCCGACAATTCCACCAACCAGCAGATCGGCACCACGATGATTGCTTTGACTGAAATTCTCGATTCTTGTAGAAGCAATATTGACACCATCCACTACATTGGGTGCGGAAGGTGGACTCACCAGGTGGGCGACAGATGCCATCGATGGACGGCTGAAACTACTTTGCCGTGAACTGGTAGTTGGTGATGGATTGACTAAAGATGATGCAGGGATATTAGAGTGGACAACGTTAGCTTGTGGAGCATCATCTTCTACTTGATCAAGATATGAGGGATACTCTACGTCTGTATTCATACCATTAGCTTCGCCAATACCTTCGGAAGCCTCTGAAACATCACCATCAAAAATAGCCAAAGTATCATCTGTTACCGTATTCAACCTTTCATCATCTAGATTGTTGCCGTCCGCTAACTCCTCAGCTACGTCTTCCAGAAAAATCGCCGCACCCAATAACTCGGCCTCCTGTAAACTTCCGGACTCCACATTGGCCAACTCAGCTTCAATTTGCTGACTATGATTTTCGATAATCTGCTGAGAAATCTCTCGCAACTCATTGTCGGAAATTTCTGTAGGGTCGATTAAGTCATCAGCGTCTTCGTGCCAAGTTAGTGCATCATGCTGACTCTGTTCCGAAGAATCATCTTTGCTTTCATCCTTCTGGAATAGCGTTTTACCAATACCATCTCTGACGGCTAGAGACTTGTCAGTTTTGTCAGTATCATTATCCTCAGCCTTAGCATTAAAGTTTCGTTTCTTTTTGGTAACCAAACTAGTATCATCAGACTCGTCGTCTTCATGATCTTTTTCAGGATCGGCAAAAGAATCAGAAGGATTAAACTCCATAATACTGCCATTCTACGTCATAACAACATAAAAGCCCACACCTAACAAGGTGGCAGGCCTTTGATGCATGCGGTTCGGCTATTTATCTGATGACTCTTCGTTGGAAGCTTCGGTCTTAGACTCATCTACTTCGCTAGGCACTTCTTGACCCTCGGCTAAAGCTGCGGCAGCGGCGTCAGCTTCGGCAATTTGGTCTTTTGGCATCTCTACTACTGCAACGGATGCTTCTGGATCGCTCAAGATTGTCACGCCGCTTGGTGCTTGAATATCAGAAACGTACAGATGGTCACCCACCTCTTCCAGTTTGGTTGCGTCTACAGTCAGCTCATCTGGCAAATCACGAGGCAGCGCCTCCACCTTCACAGAATCGATTTGCGTCAAAACCAACAGACTCTTCTTTTCTGCAGGAATTTCTTCACCCACCAGCACAACTGGTACCTCGGCCGTTGCCTTCTCGTTTTGCTTGATTGCCTGAAAAACGACATGCCTAATCTGGTGCTTGCGTGGATCAAAATCGACATCTTTTATAAGTGCAAGGTGTTGCTTGCCGTCAAGGCTTAGCTCAACAGGATGGTGTTTGCCAGCCTGCGCATACACTTTGGTAAGTTTCAGAAAATCGCCCGAAACATGCATCGACTCTTTGCCATGACTATGAACCACAGCTGGCACCTGGCCAGTTGTACGCAACTTCGTCAGACCCTTTCCGATAGTATCGCGTTTTTTTAGTTCCACCCCTATGGTGTCGTTAGACATGTTTTCCCTCCGATTTCATTAGCTTTACCTATTTTAACATTAATTGGACTGTTATCCTACTGACTGCTAGGCTATATAGATATGATTGCTATAGACAAATTCATTTTGGGTGGTGGTTTAGTTATGATTGGTGCTACAGTATTTGCCGAATCTGGGCTGCTAATAGGCTTCTTTTTACCGGGTGACACTTTGTTATTTGGTGCCGGAATATTAGCATCTCAGGGAGTGTTGCCACTACACTGGTTGATAATAGTTGTCGTGATATCTGCCATCGTCGGCGACAATGTGGGCTACAGTATCGGTAGAAGAACTGGCAAACGACTATTTAAGAAAAAGGAAAGCATCCTATTCAAGCCCGAACACCTCGAGCGTGCCGAAAAATTCTATGAACAACACGGCGGAAAGACAATCATACTAGCTAGATTTGTGCCAATTGTTAGGACTTTTGCACCAATGGTAGCAGGTATTGGCAAAATGTCACGCGGTAAGTTCCTGTTTTTCAACATTATTGGTGGAATTCTATGGGGAGCAGGCGTCATAATGCTCGGCTACTGGCTTGGCTCTAAAATGCCTTGGGTAGAGCATTTCATCACACCGGTTATCCTAGGAATTGTTGCAATCAGCTTTATGGCATCGGCGTTCCATATCCTAAAAGAAGCTGATAACCGACAATTAATAATGCAAAAAATCAAACTCCTAATCAGTAATATTGCCCTAAACAAGAGGATAGACTAATACTTTTAAGGTATTAGTGTAACTTCCTCATATACCACCCAGTAAAGACATGCCTACCCATACCTTCTGATGCTGCAGGCGTGACGGCATCGGGGTTTAGAAGGTGTGCCTGGCGTATAAACTCTCCTACTCTTAATTCTCGGCTACGTTTAGTTTCGCGTACCTCAGGAGCTCCAGAAGGAATATGCTGAAGCGAGAAAATATAGAGCATAGCATTGCGCGTAGAAAACTCCTCGAAAGAATGTCGAGTAGGACACTTACCACCAGCTGCCTCAGTTAATGACCCAATAATATGCTCGGGTAAAGGACGGTGCTCCTCTGTGGATGCGCATGAAGCAATTAATAAATTTCCGATTAGGTGCAGAAAGTTTTCGGGATCAATCTTGTTGTAGCCTGTTTCTATCCGGAACAGTGCAGTTTCCGCCAAGTTATTACGAGCCATCATTATAGATGAAAGGTCGTGTGCCTCAAACGACCATTCTGGATTCATTGTCATGTCAGTACCTGTGCCAAAAAACGGCCTGTATGTGATTTTTTACTAGTCGCCACTTGCTCGGGTGTTCCTGTTGCCATTACCTGACCGCCGCCAGAGCCTCCCTCGGGTCCCATGTCAATTATCCAGTCTGCGTTTTTGACGACGTCTAGGTTATGTTCAATTATCACCATGCTATTTCCTGTATCCACCAATGCATGCAGGACACCCAATAGTTTGCTGACATCTTCCATGTGCAGACCAGTTGTTGGCTCGTCTAATATGTATAATGTTCGCCCCGTTGCCCTACGAGACAGTTCAGTCGCCAACTTCACACGCTGCGCTTCGCCACCCGACAAAGTTGTTGCTGGTTGTCCCAGCGTAATATACCCAAGACCAACATCTACTAGCGTTTGCAACTTTTTCGCAATTGCTGGAATGTTTTCAAAGAACTCAGCGGCAACTTCACAGGTCATGTCTAAGACATCACTGATTGTTTTGCCCTTGTAATGTATTTCTAGCGCTTCGCGGTTGTAACGTTTGCCCTTACAAACTTCACAAGGTACATATACATCTGGCAAGAAATGCATTTCAATCTTGATTATTCCGTCGCCTGTACAGTTCTCGCATCGTCCACCTCGCACGTTAAAACTAAACCGGCCCGGCCCATAGCCCCGAAGCTTAGCCTCGGGAGTACTGGCAAAGAGCTCACGGATAGGTGTAAATAACCCGGTGTATGTTGCAGGGTTTGACCTGGGGGTGCGGCCAATTGGCGACTGATCAATGATTATTACCTTATCTAGTTGCTCAATACCTTGAATCTCATCATGGCGGCCGGGCACGGTATTTGATCGCATCAAACGAGCCGAAAGTTCTTTGGCCAGAATATCGTTAATTAAGCTCGATTTACCAGACCCAGACACACCGCTTACCACAACCAACTGACCCAATGGCACTTCGACATCAATATTTCTAAGGTTGTTTTCCCTTGCACCTTTGATTTGTAACGCCTTACCATTACCCTTGCGGCGCTTCTTAGGCAAGGCAATAGTTTTCTTGCCTTGCAGATACATACCTGTGACGCTCTTTGGATTTGCTGCAACTTGCTCGGGCGTACCCTCGGCTACGATTTGTCCACCATGGATACCAGCGCCTGGCCCAATATCCAACAAATAGTCGGCGGTACGGATGGTATCTTCATCGTGCTCAACTACAATGACAGTATTACCAAGATCACGAAGGTGCTTGAGTGTATTAATCAGCCGCTCATTATCCCGCTGATGTAGTCCGATACTAGGCTCATCCAAAACATACAGTACACCCTGTAGCCCAGAACCAATCTGGGTTGCCAGCCTAATGCGCTGTGCTTCACCCCCCGACAGCGTTGCTGCACTGCGCAATAAGTTCAGGTAGTTAAGGCCGACGTCCTGCATAAATTGTAAACGCGCACAAATTTCTTTAGTAACCTGTGACGCTATTTGCGATTCTTTGGCGCTTAAGTTGACCTCGTTAAAGAAATTAATCGCTTCATCTATCGACATCTCGCAGATATCCATTATGGAATGTTTAGCTACTGTGACCGCCAAAACTTCTGGTCGCAAACGTCGTCCATTGCAAATATGACATGGCCGTTCACGCATAAACCTCTCAATATCACGTCGCATAAAGTCGCTGTCGGTTTCTTTGTGTCGACGCTCAAGATTGGGTATTACACCCTCATACGTTGTATCAAAATTCCGTCCTGACCCAAGAGAAATTGTGTACTTTTCGTTGCCGGTACCGTACAAAATCTTGTCTAATTGGCTTGACTTCAGCTCCCCTGTTGGTACATGTAACGAGAAACCATGCCGATCGGCTACCGCCTGCATCTTTTTGGTGTACCAAGCGTCTGCGTTTATTCGGTTGAAGGGACGTATTGCGCCCTCAGCTATGGTAAGTCGTCCATTGGGAATCACTAACTCTGGATCTACCTCTAGGCGTGAACCAAGACCCGTACAAACCGGACAAGCACCATGAGGACTATTGAAACTAAAGGTCCTAGGCTCTAGCTCGGGAATAACTACGTCAGGATGATTAACGCAAGCATACATCAAGCTATACACTCTCTCGGTTTCATCATCAGCATTGACGACCCTTAGTTTGCCGTCAGCAACCTCAAGCGCCTGCTCAACACTTTGCGTTAACCGACCTCGACTTTCTTCGTCGTTAACCAACCTATCAACAACTACCTCAATCGTATGCTTATAATTCTTGTCCAACTCTGGAAACTCGTCCAAGGCATATACCACGCCGTCAACCCTAGCGCGAGCAAAACCTGCCCGCTGATATTGCTCTGGAATATGCTCGAAGGCGCCTTTTTTGTCCTCGACAACTGGCGCCAAGACAATCAACCTAGCTCCGTCACCCAGAGCTACCACCTGGTCAACAATTGCTTGTGAAGTCTGTCGCTCTACGGCTTTGCCACAAGTTGGACAATGAGGCACTCCAATACGTGCAAATAAAAGTCGTAGATAGTCGTAAATTTCGGTCACTGTAGCAACCGTACTCCTAGGATTACGGCTGGTAGATTTCTGATCAATAGATATCGCTGGGCTAAGACCGTCTATCTGGTCGACGTCTGGTTTCTCCATCAGGCCTAGAAACTGACGCGCATAAGAACTCAAAGACTCTACATATCGGCGCTGCCCTTCGGCATAAATGGTATCGAAAGCCAACGAGGACTTACCCGAGCCCGACAAGCCCGTAATCACCACCAGTTTATTGCGTGGCAATTCAACGCTAATATTCTTGAGATTGTGCTCTCTAGCGCCCTTGACAACTATCTTCTCGCTCATTGTAGTCCTATCTATAAACGGATGACTATTATACTCGAAACGCAACAAACACGCCAGTATCTTATCGGGCGGGACGCTCGGCAACTTGCACTGGGCCAAAGCTAACATCCACGGCCTGATGGATAATAAGGGCTGATTCAAGTGTAGCCTTGAAGTCATGCTCTGCTTCTGGCGAAGGCAGAGGAAGCGCTAACCGAGCTAGATAAATCATTGGACCTGCAGCCCGCGCCGCTTTTGTGCCTCGCAACCCTTTCATGCCCTCTTCGCCAAGTATCCCCTTCATTGCAACGATTTCTTCACGAAGCTCATGACTGGCAATTCGACCGAGAACATGCTTGCGATTCTTTATAACAACATCATCCAAAGTCGCTTCTATGATATCTTCATTTTCCTCGCCTTGGTCGCGAACTTTTCGTATTGCGTTAGCAAAGTTAAACCCCTGCTCGAAGCCATTTTTAAAATGTCGATTGACTGCTCTGGGGTCGAGCAAAAATACCTGGTGATTTTTGGGTATCTTCTTGTACTGAAGAGCATTTTCATCAAAGTCCAGATCACCAACCGTTGCTGCGATACGCTCAGAATCAAAAGTGTCCATCGTACGATAGGCTTTGATAATTCGATTGCTTCGAGTTTCTCTATTGGCACGTCCGTAGACATGCGAATTCCCTCGGTTACCATTATGACGCCCCATAGTACTCCTGTCCTTGTGCGATACTGTTAGTTATATTTTAAAGTTGGTCTCGTAGCAAGCGCAAGTAAGTTGTAAAAACTACCGTGGAATGTTAGGGTGCAATAATGAAAATCGCTATTCAAGGCATTGCTGGATCATTTCACCACGAAGCCGCCATACAAATCCTTGGCCACGATATTGAGCTATTGTACTGCAATACTTTCCAGCAAGTATTTGATGCAGTTCAAAGCAAAGCAGCCGCTAAAGGCATAGTTGCCGTCGAAAACAGTCTGTACGGCTCCATAAACGCTGTCTATCGCCTACTTGCTCGTACTCACCTTTGGGTCCAAGGCGAAACCACTCTGCATATCAGCCAGTACCTTATTGCTGCACACAATCAACCACTTGAACAAATTCATACTGTTATGTCTCAGGCTCCGGCGCTTGCACAATGCGAACTATGGCTTACGGAAAATATGCCGAAAGCTCACTTAGAAGAAACGCACGATACGGCAGATAGTGTGCGTTTTGTGGTTGCACATCCAGAACGAAGACTCGCCGCAATCGCCAGCAAACACGCTGCCGAGATGTACAAAGGTACCATTATCGCCGGGCCGATCAATGATGAAACTCATAACTACACGCGCTTCTTCCTGCTCGGAAAAGACAAACTACTAAATCCAAAAGCAACAAAAACTAGCATTATTCTTGAAACAAACCATCAACCTGCAGCACTGTACAACGCACTTGGAGCGTTTGCGAGCGCTGGCATTAACTTGTCCAAGCTCGACAGCCACCCAATAGCTACGGATAAAAAGCATTATGCTTTCTACGTCGACTTCGATACCGGCCTGGGTGGCGACTTTAATCATCCTGTCCTAGACAAGCTTCGCAGTCAAGATTGCAAAGTTACTATTCTTGGTAGCTACTTTCCGACCTAGCATTGAGTTATACTGAGTAAACCATGGCGAGAGTCAAACACTATTTTCAACTAATTATCTTTGATACCCTAGCCGCCATCTGTATGATTGGTGCCATCGCAACCGGCTGGCTACCAGGACCCGGTGGAATACCTCTGTTCATCATTGGCCTCAGCTTACTTGCCATAAATCACGAATGGGCAGAACGCTATATCAAACTACTACGAGAACATGCCAACCGCCTGGGTGATCTCATATTCATCCCTCAATTACGAATAGTCTTCGATATTCTTACACCTATTATGCTTGCTCTAGGTATCGTAATTGTGTCTCTACGAAACTCGATATGGATGTTAACCCTTGGGGTATTCTGTATTGGCTTCAGTGTGTTGATTTTCTTTGGCAATCGAGAGCGTTGGTCGCGTCTCAAAAAAAACCGCAAACCAAGTCAAAAACATTAGCGTTATAAAATGTAGTTGCTTTTTTTGCAATTGGATGTACAATTCTCTCTAATAAAACTTTTGTCGGAGAGGTGAGGCATGTTAGAGTTCATAGTTTTAGGGCAAGTCCCTGGCACGCAAATCCAATTATCATTTGGCGCTATTATTGTATTGTGGCTCAGTTGTATCGGCCTAGTTATATTTACTGTCAGTGTTCGTAAATACAGGTTTGCGGTGAAAACAGAAATGAACTTGTTGCGAATTTATCTAATGATTCGACTGCGTAAATAGCTAGTCCGGTTTTGCTGGTAGGACACTTTGTCCATACAGTTGTAGTTCTTCCAGAATGTATTGCTGTTCACCAGTAAGATCAGGTTTCTTGACCAGTTCTGCCAACCTAGCAAAATACTTCGCAGCTCGACTTGTCTCTCCGCCGCCTAACAGTTTGCGCTCTCGAAACTCTTCCCAGAACGCCCTATCTGCATCATTCATGTACTTATAGAAATTCCTGGCTTTATATAGTGGCAAAAGCTCACTTAGTCGAGGGTCGTGAAATTCTACGCTCAGCTTATCGATCTCCTCAAAGCTGACATTACGTACGCGACCCATCTGTGCCTTGTCTGCGCTGTCAAAGAACCCGTCATACAGTTTGCCGTCTACATCTTGCGGGCTCTCTAACAGTCGAGTTTGGAAATCTTTGTCTAGAAGCTGAAGTGCACTACCGACTCCTTTGGCAAGTTTTTTTTGCACTTTCTGCAGTTTTGTATAATTATTCATATAGATAGAGGCGTCTAACGACAGACGTTTGTGGCACTCTTCGTCAAGCACCCCAAGCGGTGCAACTGCTGGACAACGGTTATATTTCAGTGACTTTACTGGTAACCGTGGGCCAGGCTCGTCATTACGTCGACTCATAGCTGCCGCAAGTTCCGACGCATCGAAGTCTACGAACTGTTCAGGATCATGACGCAAATCAAACACTAAAGCGCCTTGTCCCTGAGGATGATCGCCCAACACCCCCACCACTGTAGTTTTCTCAAATTCACTAGGATATTTGCCAGATGTATACACAAATGGCTTGCCTGCAGACACCAAATCCATCACAGACTTCTTAGTACGCATACCCAGAAGGAAATCAAAAAGCTTTGGCTGGTGTTTTCGTATCAACCGAGCTACAGCAATGGTTGCATTCACATCACTTAATGCATCATGCGCATTGGCATGATCAAGTCCATTCAATGAAGTAATGAGCTCCAGGCGATTAGTCGGGTTACCGTTCGTATCAAATGGCCATTTTATGCCCTTTGGGCGTAGCGCACGAGTCATGCGTACTACATCAAGTATGTCCCATCTAGATCGGCCGTCTTGCCATTGCCATTCGTAGGGGTCATAAAAATTTCTATAAAGTATGTAGCGAATAAACTCGTCATCAAAACGGACAGTATTGTAGCCAACAAAAATAGTATCCGGAGTAGCAATATCTGTAGAAAATATCTTCAGAAATTCTGCTTCGGACATGCCATCCGCAATGGTCATCTGTGGTGTAATACCAGTCACTAAAACCGCATCTGGATCGGGCAACACATCATCACCTAGCTTTATCAGATAGTTGTGTGGCTCACCTATTGTGCGTAACTGCAAATCCGTTCTCTGGCCTGCAAACTGCATAATCCTTGCTTCCTTAGGATTAAACCCAGATGTTTCAAGATCGTAAAAGAAAAAACTACTACTCATCAATCCAAGTGTACCACTCAGCAGGCTAGTACTCTATGGTTTGTCCACCAATAACGATCGCATCGCCTGGTTCAATGCCCTGGCGGATTAAGCCGTGCATAATGCCCATTTTTTTCATAATGTCACGCAATCTTGCGACAGAATGAGGATTATCAAAATCTGTACGCATAGCAAAGCGTTCGATTTTGCGCCCAGACACTAGGTACCTACCATTTGATTTATCAATATACCACGCATCGTCTGTCTTAATTGTTAGTACTGGCAAAGCATCGTCTACTTCTTGTGCCTTTAATTGAGCCTCTTGGCGTGCGACCTCAACCTGGGCTTTTATCTCTCGTAGTAGTTTCTGTAGTCCTTGTCCGTCTTTAGACGATATAGCCATAAGTTTTGTGCCCTTAGGCAGATGCACCTTCAATGTCGACAGTCTATCTCTCACTATATCCGTATCCAAGCCATCGATCTTGCTCAATACGACAATTTGCGGTTTCTTAGAAAGATCAGTTTTATAAGCTGCCAGTTCACCAATTATTGTCTTATAGGCTCCGATCAAGTCTTCCTGATAAGCGTCAATCAGATGCACCAAAACACCAGTACGCTCCACGTGGCGCAAAAATTCATCACCAAGACCCTTGCCATCACTGGCGCCTTCTATCAGACCAGGGATATCCGCAAACAATAAAGCAATATCATCAATATCTGCTACACCCAAATTTGGAATCAATGTAGTAAACGGATAGTTAGCAATCTCTGGGCGCGCATTGCTGATAACACTAAGCAACGTTGACTTTCCGGCATTTGGCAAGCCCACCAAACCAACATCAGCAATCATCTTGAGTTCCAATACCAAGTCTAGCTCCTCGCCTTTTTCGCCCTTTTCGGCGATGCGTGGCGCTTGTCGGGTGCTGCTCTTGAAGTGGGCATTACCGAAGCCACCTTTGCCGCCACGAGCAATAATCACTTTCTGTCCATCATTTGCAAGGTCAGCCAAGAGCTTACCTTCTTGGTTGCTGACAACTGTGCCTACAGGCACTTGCACTGTTAAATCCTTGCCACTACGACCATGCATCCTACGCTTTGCACCAGGCTGCCCATCCTCTGCCACAATTTGTTTCTGAAAACGAAACGTTGCCAGAGTATTCTGACTAGAACTCGCCTGCAATAATATGTTGCCACCGTTGCCACCATCGCCACCGTCAGGGCCACCCTTGTCAACATAAATCTCATGACGAAAACTCACTACACCGTTGCCACCGTTACCAGCGCGTACCGAAACTTCTACCTTATCGACAAACATATGAAGCTATTATACCAGAAATGGTGTAATTTTTACAGAGTCATTTATCAAATTAGCGATAGATGAATTTTTGGAATTTGGCATGCACTGGAACCCAGTCACTGTAGCCGGTTGCTCCCCAGCCAGCCAAACCATTCATGTCAGAGTATTTAATCATTGTTCCGTCTGGTGAAACTGCCTCCACTACCCCAACGTGTCCAAGTCCTCCTGCATCAGTTTGCGCAACCGCTCCAGGACGCGGTACGCCACTAACCGTCCAGCCACTACCCGCGGCATAATTATCCCAAGTGTTCGCATTTCCCCAGTTGGCAGGCACCGCAACTTTGTTTGCCGCGTACCAAGTACACCAACCATAATCGTAGCCATTGTAGCCATAAATTGGTTTGTTGCCCCAAGCGGCTGCACCATACCCACCGAACGATGAAGATGCCACGTTATATGTAGTAGTTGCTTTAGTTCCATCTGGAATTACAACTCGTCGGCCAACGACCAAACCCAGCACTTCCGCATCATTAAAGGCCTCTATAGCTGCTTTATCAGCGTTGTAGTCACGGGCTAGCTTATCTACTGTGTCGCCAGCCTTAACCAAATAGACTATACCGTTCACAGGCGGAATGTACAGCTCTCTGCCTACAGTAAGCTCGGTGCTTTCAATATTATTCGACCAACGAATACTATCTGAGGTTACGCCAAATTTGGCCGCCACTGTGGCAAGCGTATCGCCTGCTTTCACTACATAAACTTGAATATCCTTGTACGACTTTGCGCTAGTACTAACTATCTGCGGCTTTGCCACAATGCGACTATCAGCTGAACTAATGGCCATCTGGCCACTAATAGTGTCGGCTTGGTTGACAACGGCAGTAGACTCCGGCAGGCTAGCCATACGCGCAAGGTGAACTGCAATATCAGACGAAGATAATTGATCCAGAGGGCTTGCAGATACAACATCACTAGACAATGCGCTTTGTTTAATAGCCTGGCTAGTATTTGGACTTTTTAGTACAAATCCCACTACAGCCAACAACAAAACAGCATTGGCAACTACTAAACCAACACGAATAATACGTTTTCGTGACTTTTTGAGAGACTTACCGACTGTTCGTCGATAAGTCTTGATGATTGGCGATGTGCCAGATCTATGGCCTAAAGCCTGTGAAATGATGCGAATAACATTCTCCTGTTTCACCGCTGTGAAACAATCCGACTGACTGGTTCTTATTTGATGTTTATATCAGAGAGTTCGACCAATCTGATTTTATGTTAATAAGCAATCAGTAGGGCAACTCCTTGAATACTTTCTTGCAAAGCAAACAATCAAGTTGCACCGCTAATTATATCAAATCTGTAAAGGTAATCAATACCCCACCCCTGTTAACTTTGGTTTCCTCAGTGGGCACTACCTAGGACAAAGCTTACTGGCAAAGTTCAGTACAGTGTTTCTTAGTTAATGCTTCGTGCTCTTCTAAGGTTCGAGAAAAGTATGTTTTGCCATCATCCCCAGACACAAAATAAAGATAATCTGTTTTAGACGGGTTAGACACCGCCTCAAGAGATGAAATACTTACGTTACTGATTGGTGTTGGTGTCAAGCCCACGTGAATATATGTATTATACTTGGAATCATAAGCCAGTAGCTGCTCTCTGTTCAGGCTACTCGCCTTGCCGCTCAGAACTGCTCCATAGCTGGCCGTAGCATCCGACTGCAATAATATTCCTTCTCTAAGTCTTTTCAGAAAAACCTGCGCGACAGTTTTCTTATCGGCGCCATCACTAACTTCTTGCTCAATAATTGATGCTAGTATGACGCCTTGGTGTACCGTAAGTCCCTGTTTTACAATCCCGGCGCGTAAATCCGGAGTTAGATACTTTTGCATCTGATCTAACGACGAACGAATGATCGTTTCTGGACTGGTTTCGGCAGTCTTCTGGAACGATTCTGGATAAAGATACCCTTCTAGCCCTGCATTCTTCGGCTTATCCACGAGTGCAGGATGATTTTTGTAATTGGACGGATCTAATGCTTTATCGACCGCGGCTGGACTAAAGCCATATTTATCGATTAGCGCACTACGTATCTGATCGATGCGTTGGCCTGGCACTATCGTTACCAAATCTGTAGCTATCTTTCCTTGAGTGATAGTGTCGGCAATCTCCGGAACAGACAAGTTAGGTCGTAAATTGTACGTACCTGCCTTCAGATACTCGTGGAGATTGTTATTCCGAAAATACCACTCAAAAGCCCAAGCCGCCCGGATCAAATCGGCCTTTTCTAACGCCACGCCAACTTCTTTGACTGATGCTCCTTTTTGTACAGTAAAAATAACCGTCTTTTGTGACGCGCTATTGGGTCTTAGGTTCTGGTTATATTGACGGTGTAGCCAGAACGCAAATGCCACGATACAAGAAAATGCAAGCACAGTAACAATTAACAGTATCTTGGGCCAATTCTTCTGCCTACGACCACGAGTAAACACCATGTATATCTAACCTCTCGCCATTTCGTTCAAATAATCATCCAGTATATAAGTAGCCGCCAAAGAATCAATATCTGCCTTGCTGAACGGTGTCTTTCTGGAGTTCAACTCTTGTTCAGCCTTTATGGACGTCAGGGCCTCATCCTGCAGAACGATCTCACCAGAAAAGTGTTCTTTCAACTCTGCCACAAATTCTCTGGTAGCTAAGGTCTGGGCCGTATCCTCACCATCCAGATTGCGTGGCAGACCAACAACCAAGACCGAAACCATCTCTTCGGAAATTAGGTTATCTAGCTTAGACCAAAACTCCTCGTCACGCACCAACGTAATGCGAGGACTAGACAAGCGTGCAAGCGTATTGGCCATAGCAATACCCACACGCTTGTTTCCAACGTCCAGTCCGAAAATATTATTGATTTGAGTCTGCATTGTGGTTGATGCCATTGCCTTCGATCACAATTGTAATTCTGTCTGTCTTTTTCGGAGTTGATTGGACCCAAAACGGACTATAGTTAACCTCAACTTCGTTAATACCTGGACGTGCTTTTAGCATCTGTTGTATGTCGCCACGCTTTTTGCCGGCAATTTCCGTCCTAAGTGCTTCTTCGTTAATGTCTGGACCGGCTACAACACTAGTTTGCAACAATAACTTCACTTGGCCATTTTGAACCAGCTCATCCACTTTAATCACGGCCTTATCTAAGCCATTATCTATGATGACTTGTGTCTTGGGATCAATTTTGGTGCGCGCTTCTTCTTCTACCAACACCTTGAGATCATCCTTCTTGATACCGGTCATAGTAGAGATCGTAGTTGACGTAACCGTCACCTCGCTTGCCTCAGCTCCAACCTGAGGTGAACTTGATAGCACAGGAGTGCCGGCCTTAAAAGTATCGTCCACCGGCTGGTATCCCGCTTCCTGGATATCACTCTTGAGCTGTTGCTGAGCTTTATCGCCACCGCGTTTGTTGATCGCGTCTTTCGCCTTGTCAACATCTTCTTGTGTCACTACTTTGACAACCCTGTCTGTTCCTCCGGTCATTGAATCGTCATTCGTGCCCGACACAGCAGAGTATCCAGCTATCGTAAACGACTTGCCAGAACCAAAGTTGTACTCATCGCCAGGGTTCTGAGCGGTTACATCTACAGAGCCAATGAAGCTACATCCGTCACCAAAGTCAGGTGTAGTCAAACTAACAGAAGTTTTTGTAATGAAAGTCAAATTATTGGTACTTACACCTGTTCCTGCTGGAATCGTGGGTGGCAGACCATCAACATCAGAGCAAGTAATCGACATGGTGACGTTACCAGATGCTTTGGTACCAACGTTCTTCTCGCCAGTTGCAGCAACTTTTTCGGTATCGGTATTCTTGAATTCTTTGCTTAGAGCCGGAATAGATTTGCTCTCTTTGTCCAGTTTTTGCAAGCCAGGATCTGCGACAAGCGTCAACTGGATGTCGATCTTACTGGTGTCGGTTTGGAGTACTACAGTTGCCTTTGGCAAAACCACAAGTGCCATAACCAGCCCAACAATAACCAGAGCAAGCGCGGCAAAACCTACAAATAACTTTGTGCGGAACTTTTCAAAATTTGGAATCTTAAATTTCTTTTGTGCGGTATTTTCTTTTTTGGCTTTTTTTCCACTACCGTCTTGTGTATCAGTTTTATTATTAGCATCCGGTACTTCACTGTTGTCCAGTTCAATACTTTGCTCATCATCTGGGACTCCTGATAGCTGACCAACTGAAGTCGACTTATCAAGCTGCACATCTTCATCTTGATCTGCGGTATTTGCGGCCGCCATAACCGACATTGGGTCTGGCGGAATTTCTGGCTTG
>WBZM01002318.1_pt1 | contig 16449 bp, 11 predicted proteins | sample 5204271 | NCBI WGS metagenome assembly WBZM01 (sample SAMN12344346, study PRJNA552823) | activated sludge metagenome | biome: Activated sludge suspended growth; feature: Nitrification reactor; material: Wastewater; isolation source: activated sludge from nitrification reactor of wastewater...
ATTTCGCGCGCCAGGATGACCTTCTGCAGATTGCCGCCGGACAACAGGCGCACCGGGCGCTCCGCGTTGGGGGTGGCGATCTGAAACGCGCTGATCAGCCGGGTGGCGAACTGGCCGATGGAGGTACGGTCGAGGAAGGGACCGTGCGACAACGGCGTCTTGCGGTAGTCCTTGAGGATCAGGTTGGCGCTGATGGGCAGGTTGCCGACGAGCCCTGTGCCCAGCCGGTTGGCCGGCACGTAGGCCAGTCCGTCGTCGATGATCTGGTGCGGCGTATGGTTGGTCACATCCTGCAACTGGCCCTCGATGCCGCCGGAACGCACCAGGACCTGGCCCTTGGTCACTTTGCGCAGGCCGGTGATCGACTGGGCCAGCTCGCGTTGTCCGTTGCCGGCCACGCCCGCGATGCCGAGGATCTCGCCTGCGTACACCTCTAACGTGACGCCGTTCAGCGCCGGCAGCCCCTTGTCGTTCTGCGCGTGCAGGTCCTTCACGGCAAAGAGCACCTCTTTGCGCAACTCAGGCGTGACGTGCGGCTCGAAAGCGGGCTTGTCGATGCGGAAGAGCACGGTGCGGCCCACCATCAGCCGGGCCAGATCGGCCTTGCTGCTGCCGGCCGTGTCAATGGTCGATTCGACCTTGCCGCCGCGCAGCACCGTCACCCGGTCGGAGAAACGCACCACCTCATCCAGTTTGTGGGTAATGAAGATTACCGCCTTGTTGCCGGCGTGACCGCGGGTGGCGGGCTCCTGAATCATGCGGCGCAGCGTCTGGCCCAACTCCTCGGATTCCTGCGGCGTCAGCACGGCCGTCGGCTCGTCAAGGATCAGGATGCGGGCGTCGCGATAGAGCATCTTGAGAATCTCGACCCGCTGCTGCTCGCCGACGCCCAGTTGCCAGATGTAGGCGTTGGGATCGACCGCCATCTTGTAGCGCTCGCCCAGAGCCTTGATCTCTTCGGCTGTGCGTTTCATGTCCAGGCGAAAGGCCGGTTGTTTGAGGCCCAGGATGACGTTCTCAGAAACCGTTTGGGTGTCGACCAGCTTGAAATGCTGGTGAACCATGCCCACGCCCAGGCGAATGGCGTCGCTGGGCGAGTGGATGTGGGCCAGTTGGCCGTGCAGCCAGACCTCGCCTGCCTCCTGGCGGTACAGGCCGGCCAGGATGTTCATCAGGGTCGATTTGCCTGCGCCGTTCTCGCCCAACAGCGCGTGAATCTCGCCGGCGCGGATATCGAGGTTAACCGAATCGTTGGCAACCACGCCAGGGAAAATCTTGGTGATGCCGCGCATCTCGACGGCAAGAGGGGGTGATGTCATGCTGCACCGGTGAGGGAATGTGGCCGCCACAGCGCCAGACTTCGGAAGTTGCCGGTTCAGGGAACAACCAGCTTCGTCGCGGCCAACTTGGTTTGCCGGAAAAGCGGCACCTTCCGAAGTCTGAGACGTAGTGCGGTGCGGAGTGACAACAGGGCGCAGAGGTGACCTCTGCGCCCTGTTCAGGCTGTGGTTATTGTGGAATCTCGCCTTGCACGCCCTCGACCAGCCAGTCGAAGGCCAGCTTTTCCTCGTCAGTCATGGCAACGCCGGCCGGCACCCGCTCGGCGCCGGTGTTGTCGTTGATCGGACCGACGAAGACATCGAACTCGCCACTGAGGATGCGGGCCTGTTCGGCCTCCACCAACGCCTTGACGTCGTCAGGTACGAAGTCTGCGATGGGCGACAGGCTCAACAGTCCCTCGTTCAGCCCCCACCACACCGGTGTATTGGTCCATGCGCCGCCGGCCACGTCCTCGACGACCTGTTTGTAGTACACGGACCAATCCCAGATCGGGGCGGTCAGGAAGGCGTCGGGCGCCTGATCCCGGGTCACGTCGCTGTTGTAGCCGATGACGTAGATGCCCTTGTCCTGAGCCAGCTTGTCAGCCTCGGTGGAGTCGCTTTCGCGGGCGATGACATCGGCGCCCAGGTCGAACAGGGCCTCAGCCGCCTCGCGCTCCTTGGGCGGGTCCACCCAGGCGAAGATCCACACTGGTGTCACCTCGACGTCAGGGTTGACCGAGCGTGCGCCCAAGGCGAAGGCGTTCATGTTGCGCACGACCTCGGGGATGGGGTAGGGCGCGATGTAGCCCAACTTGTTGCTCTCGGTCATGCTGCCGGCCACAATGCCCGCCAGATACCAGCCCTGGTAGCCGCGGCCGTCGTAGATGCCTACGTTGTCGGCCGTCTTGTAGCCGGTAGCGTGCTCGAACACCGTGTCAGGGTATTCTGCCGCCACTTCGAGCACCGAGTCCATGTAGCCGAAACTGGTAGCGAAGACGATGTCGTAGCCCTTCTCGGCGAAATCGCGTATGATACGGGCAGCATCCGGTCCTTCCGCGACCAACTCGGCATAGGCGGTCTCGACGCCCATTTCCTCCAGGGCCAGGCGGCCCTGGTCGTGGGCATAGGTCCAGCCGAAGTCGTTGACCGGGCCGACGTAGACGAAAGCAGCGCTGGGCATTTCAGCGGCGCCCATGCCGCTTGCCTCAAAAGGGGCGGGTTCGCCCTCCAGGGGCGCACCGGGGTTGGGCGCTTCGCCCTGGACGCCTTCGATGAAGAAGTCCATGGCCAGCTTCTCGCCCAGAGTCATGCACTTGCCCTCGGGCAGGATTTCGACGCCGCTGGCGCTCATCAGCGGGCCGCAGAAGATCTGGAACTTGCCGTCGATCAATTCCTGCTTGCGCTGGTCGACGAGCTGCCTGGTGGCATCGTCCACCAGGGGGCTGAACTCGGCCAGATCGAAGGTGCCATCCTTGAGCAGGCCGTAGAACTGCTCACTCTGATAGGTGCCTTCCTGGATGGCCTTGACGATATCGATGTATTTGGGGCCCCAGTTCCAGATAGGGCTGGTGAGCACCGTGTCGCCGACCACCGTGCGCATGTCGCTGTCATAGCCGATACTGAACCCGCCTGCGTCGGCGGCGGCCTTCTGCGGCTCGGTGGTGTCCTGGTGCTGAGCGATCACGTCTGCGCCCTGCGCCAGCAGCGCGTCAGCCGCTTCCTTCTCTTTGGGCGGGTCGAACCAGGTGCTGGTCCAGACCACGCGCACCTCGGCGTCAGGATTGACCTCGCGCACACCCTGAGCAAAGGCGTTGATGCCGCGCACGACCTCTGGAATGGGGAAGGCCGCCACGTAGCCGATGATGTTGCTCTCGGTGGCATTGCCTGCCACCAGGCCGCTCAGATAGCGGGCCTCTTCGATGCCGCCAAAGACGGTGCTAACGTTGTCAGCCGTCTTGTAGCCGGAGATGTGGACAAACCAGGTGTCAGGGTACTCCTGGGCCACGTTGATGGTGGGGTCCATGAAGCCGAAGGAGGTGGTGATGATGGGGTTGTAGCCCTTCTCGGCGAAGTCACGGATCACGCGCTCGGCGTCAGGGCCTTCGGGCACGTTCTCCACGTAGGCCGTCTCGACGCCCAGTTCCTTCTCCAGCATCAGGCGGCCCTGGTCGTGGGCCCAGGTCCAGCCCAGGTCGCCGATGGGAGCGACGTAGACGAATGCAACCTTGGTGCCTGCACCGGTGGCCGCAGCCTCTTCAGCCGGCGCAGCCTCTTCAGCCGGCGCAGCCTCTTCAGCCGGCGCAGCTTCTTCGGCCGGGGCAGCTTCCTCAGCCGGGGCGGGCGCCTCGGTGGGGGTGGCGGCTGGGCACGCAGCGGCCACCATGGCCACCATGACCAGCATAGCGAACAAGACAAACCAACGAGTGTGGTGTCGCATGGTTCTCCTCCTGTGAACACCTTTGCATAGGCTACCGGCAGCGCCGGTTTCATAACGACGGACAGGATGGCGACGAGTCAGCGTGGCAGTGCATGGATACTATACTGTAGGCAACGCTTGCTGTCAATCTGTTTCGCCGTCGCTCTGCCAGTCTCACGACGACTCTACCACAAGATTGGCATCGCCGCTATGATGCAGGTCATATCTTGACGTTTTTTTCGGCCGGTGACAGAACTTGCACAGCCCAGCGTGGACGAAACAAACGTTCAGTGGTACAATCGCGCCCAGCATTGAATCCGCCGCCCATGCGGCGGGTCGAACACCTGCGAACCGACAAGGAGGTCTGTTCATGCCCCTGGCAGAAACGATTCGCATCGCACGCGGGGAGCAGCCGGCCGATCTGCTGCTGCGCACTGCCCGGCTGGTTAACGTCTTCTCCGGCCAGATCGAGCAGGCCGACATTGCTATCGCCGGCTCAAAGATCGTCGGGGTGGGGCCGGGCTACGAAGCCCGGCAAGTGGTCGATCTGGCCGGCGCCTACGTGGCGCCCGGCTTCATCGACGCTCACGTCCACATCGAAAGCTCTATGGCCACGCCGCCGCAGTTCGCACGCGCCGTGCTGCCGCGCGGCACCACCACCGTGGTCACCGACCCCCACGAGATCGCCAACGTGCATGGCCTGGCCGGCATCCGCTTCATGCTGGACGCAGCGCAGGAGACGCCGCTGAGCATCCGGGTCAACCTGCCCTCGTGCGTGCCCGCCACCCACATGGAGACGGCTGGCGCGCGGCTGGAGGCCGGCGATTTGCTGACGCTGCTGGACGATCCGGGCGTGCTGGGGCTGGCCGAAATGATGAACTATCCCGGCGTGATCAACGCCGCGCCCGAGGTGCTGGCCAAGCTGTGGGCGTTCCGGGGCCGGCCGCTGGACGGCCACGCACCCGGCCTGAGCGGGCGGGCGCTCAACGCCTACGTGGCCGCGGGCATCGGCTCCGACCACGAATGCACCACAGTGGCTGAGGCGGCCGAGAAGCTGGCGCGCGGGCTGTACATCCTCATCCGCGAGGCCACCAACGCCCACAACCTGGAGACGCTCTTGCCGCTGGTGACGCCGGCCAACAGCCGGCGCTGCTGTTTCTGCACCGACGACCGTCAGCCGGCCGACCTGCTGGACCAGGGCGGCATCGACTTTATGGTGCGCGCTGCTATCGCCTATGGCATCGAACCGGTCACAGCCATCCAGATGGCGACTCTCAACACGGCTGAGTGGTTCGGCCTGAACGACCGGGGAGCCGTTGCCCCCGGCCGGCGGGCTGACCTCCTCGTCTTCGACCGGCTGGATGACCTGCGGCCGCGGCAGGTGTACGTGGGCGGACAACTGGCGGCTCAGGACGGCGTGATGCTGGCGCCTTCGCCGGCCTCATCGCCTTCGCCGCTGCCCAACAGCATCCATGTAGCCTGGGAGCACGTCGATCTGGCCATCCCGGCCATGGGCAGCCGTGTGCGGGTGATCGGCGCAATCGAGAACCAACTGGTCACCGAGCATCTGGCGCTGGAGGCCACCATCCGCGATGGCCTGGCCGTGGCTGATGTCAGCCGCGACCTGCTCAAGATGGCCGTGATCGAGCGCCACCGCGCCAGCGGCAACGTCGGCAAGGGCTTCATCCGCAATATCGGCCTGCAAGCGGGCGCGCTGGCCTCGTCGGTAGCCCACGACCATCACAACATCGTCGTGGTCGGCGCGGACGATGACAGCATGATGGCGGCGGCGCGGGCCGTGGCCGCCATGGGCGGGGGACTGGCTGTGGCTCACGGCGACAACATACTGGCCCGTCTGGCGCTGCCCATCGCCGGCCTGATGTCGGATGAACCCGTCGAGCAGATCCGCCGCAACTTCGACCAGGTGCTGGCCGCGGCCCATGCCCTGGGCAGCGAGCTGCACGATCCCTTCATGGCCATGAGCTTCATGGCGCTGGAGGTGATCCCGCACCTGAAGCTGACGGACCTGGGGCTGGTGGATGTGGATCGGTTCGAGATCGTGCCGCTGTTTGTGGATTAAGCCATGGCCGAATCATGGAACACTCGCCTGCGCCGCTGGGGCTTCAATGTCTTCCCCGCCTACCGCGGCACAGGCGCGCGCATCACCTATATCGCGGCTGACTGGCGCGAGGTCAGGATCAAGCTGCCGCTGAACTGGCGCACGCGCAACTATGTGGGCACCATCTACGGCGGCAGCATGTACGCGGCGGTTGATCCGATCTACATGATCATGCTGATCCAGATCCTTGGCCCGGAGTACGTCGTCTGGGATAAAGCCGCCAGCATCCGCTTCCGCAAGCCCGGCAAACGCACGCTGACCGCCCGCTTTGTCATTGACGAGGCCGAGACCGAGGCCATCAAGGCCGCGCTGGCCGGCGAGAAGTCCATCGACCGCGTCTACCAGATCGACCTGGTGGACCGCGACGGCGTCGTCCATGCGTCCGTAGAGAAGACGATCTATATTCGACGGAAATAACCATAGGACTGCCAGTCCTCCGAAGGACTGGCAGTCCTGGCGAGGCGCCATGAACACCCAACCACCCCCTCAAATCGAAGGCTCCACCGCGCCGCAGCGCTCCTGGCTGCCCTGGATCTTGCTGGCGCTGCTGTTGATCCCCCTGCTTGCCTGCCTGGTGTTCGCAGTTGTCACCATCGGCGGCGCGAGCCAGGCTGTCGACCTGGTGCGCAACGTGCTGGATGGCGGCGAGATCATGGTCATCGACCGGCAGCCGGCCGTCATCACCCAGATCCGCGAGCTGGGCCGGCTGGAGACGGCCAGCTACACCGTGGAGAAGGTGCTGGAAGGCGGCGTGGACCAGGGCAACGAACTGCTGAACCTGCTGCTGGGCGACCGGCTGCTCTTCATCGCGCACGGCGAGGTCATCGCCGGCGTGGACCTAACCGAGCTACGCGACGAGGACGTCACGGTGAGCGATGACCGGCAGAGCGTGACGCTGCGCCTGCCGCCAGCGCGCATCCTGACCCAGCGGCTGGACAACGAGTTGAGCCGGGTCTACGACCGGGAACAAGGCCTGTTGACCAAGGGCGACCCGGACCTGGAAAGCCAGGTGCGCCTGGACGCCGAGCGCGCCGTGCTGGCTGCAGCCTGCGAGGGTGGCATCCTGGAGCAGGCCGGCCTCAACGCCCAGCGCCAGGTGCAGATCCTGCTGCTGGCGCTGGATTTCCGCGAGATCAACTTCCTGTCGGCGGGTGCGGGTGGGGACGTGGGGTGCCCATAAGCAGGGACCTGCGCCAAATGGTAGAACAGGCACCGAAATGCAGCGCCCGACATGCTAAGCTGCCTCACGATAAGCGAACAATTACCGAAGGAGCATCCGTTACCATGAACATGGACGATCTGATGAAGGCGCTGAATCAGTCCGGCGGCGCGCCGGGCGGCGGCGAAGGGCAAGCCAGCAACCAGCCTGATCTGGGCAGCCTGCTGGGCATGTTGGGCGGCGGCGAAGGGCAAAGCGGCAACCAGCCGGACCTGGGCAGCCTGCTGGGCATGTTGGGCGGCGGCGAAGGGCAAGGCGGCGGCCAGCCAGACCTGGGCAGCCTGCTGGGCAGTTTGCTGGGCGGCGGACAACAGGGCGGCCAGCCGGACCTGGGCAGCCTGCTGGGTATGCTAGGCGGCGGCAACGAAGGCCAGGGCGGCCAGCCCGATCTGGGCAGCCTGTTGGGTGGTTTGCTGGGCGGCGGGCGCTAAATCCGGCGCAGGTACAGAACGCGCAAGGCGCCGATGACCGCGGTAGGCTACGTGAGCCTCGCCGCGGTCATCGGCGCCTTGCGCGTATTCAGGGAGTGATGGGTCTGCTTACGGCGAGAAACGCACGTGCAGGATGTCGCCGTCCTTGACCAGATATTCCTTGCCCTCCAGCCGCAGCGCGGCGGCCTTCTTGGCTTCGGCCATACTGCCAGCCGCGATCAAGTCGGCGTAGGCCACCACCTCGGCGCGAATGAAGCCCTTCGCCAGGTCGCTGTGAATGGCGCCGGCCGCCTCGACGGCCGCGGCGCCCTTGCGCACGGTCCAGGCCCGCACCTCGTCTTCGCCCACCGTGAAGAAGCTCTGCAAGCCCACCAGGTCGTAGCTGGCCCGGATCATGCGACTCAACGCCGGTTCGGCGATGTCGAACTCCTCCATGAACACCGTCGCCTCGTCCAGGTCGAGCTGGGCGATCTCCATCTCCAGCTTGCCTTGCAGCGACATGATCACCGTGTGGCGATGGCTGTAGGCGATGAAGCGCTTAGGGGGCAGGCGTTCCTCGCCGGTGTTGAGCAGCACCAGCACCGGCTTGAGGGTCAGAAAACCAAAGCCACGCAGTCCACTGGCCTCCTCCTCGCTGTAGTCCAGATCGCGCAGAGGCGCCTCAGCCTCCAGGCTGGCCTGCATGCGCTCGAACAGCGCCTGCTCGGCCTCCAGAGCCTGGCGCTCCTCGCCCTTCTTGGCGCGTTTGATGCTCTCAGCGATGCGCTCCAATCGACCCTGCACGGCCAGCAGGTCCAGCAGGATCATCTCCTGCTCCAGCACCTCCAGGTCGCGCTGGGGATGGATCGATCCCAGGGGATGGCTGACGCTAGGGTCCTCGAAGGCGCGCAATACGTGGATGAAGGCGTCCATCTGGCTGATGCGGTGGCGCAACTGCCCGCTGAGCCCCTTCTGGGCCATGCCCTGGTCCAGGCCGGCGATGTCCGTGTACGTGACCTTGGCGTAGGTGGTTTTGCGCGGCTTGAACAGCGCGCTGAGCGCATCGACGCGCTCGTCGGGCACGTCCACCACGGCTGTGTGAAACTCCAGCTTGCCGCTGGAAGTGGCCGAGGTGGGCCGGTCGCCGCGCGTCAGCGCGTTGAAGATGGTGGTCTTGCTGCTGTTGGGTAGTCCGATGATGCCGAGTTCCATGGTTGATAGATTGACAGACTGGTAGATTGGGTGATTGGGTGACTGAGCGACAGGGTGACGGGCCGCCGGTCACTGCTTTCTGGAGAGTATACCTGTGATGGCCGAAGCGGCAATTCTGGCGTCAGGGAAAATGGGCCATTGGCCCGAGTCGGTTTGCATGGAAACGTGGACCGGGCGTATAATGCTGCTGGAAAGGCGATCGACGCGAGTCGCCATGCGGACGAGACCAGGGGCGGCAGCCCCCCGTCATTATTCAGAGGGCCTTTCTCCAGGAGACATCCATGAGCTATCAAGATCCTTCTTTCACACCGCAGGCTATGCCGATGGCTGAGCCTATGCCCCTGACCGAGGCCGAGATGGGGCGGATACGGCTGAGCTTTCTGCGCCGCACCTATGCGCTGTTTCTGCTGGGCCTCCTGGTCACCGGCGTCGGCGCCGTGGTGGCCCTGAGCGTCGAGGCGATTCTGATGGCGGTGATCAACTACATCTGGATTGCCATCATCCTCCAGTTCGTGATGGTGATCGGCGCAGGCCTGGTGCGCAACCGGTCGCCGTGGAACGTGCTGGTCTACTTTGGCTTTACGTTCCTGACCGGCGTGATCCTGGCGCCGATCCTGTTGGGCGTCACCTATGAGAGCGGCAGCTTCGATGTGGTCCTGCAGGCCTTTCTGTTGACGACCAGCATCTTCATCGGTCTGAGCGTCTTCGTCCTGGTCAGCCGCAAGGACTTCAGCTTTCTGGGCGGCGGCCTGATGATCGCGCTGTTCACGCTGCTGGGCCTGGGTATCGCCAGCATCTTCTTCTACACGGATGTGCTAAGCCTGGCCTTTGCCAGCCTGGCGGCTGTGGTCTTCAGCGGCTTCATTCTCTACGACACCAGCCGCATCCTGCGCCACGCCGGCCAGATGTCGCCCGTCACTGCGGCGTTGAGCCTGTACCTGGACTTCTACAACCTGTTCCTGGCGCTGCTGCGCTTGTTGAGCCGGCGCTAGCGCTGCGTCAATCCTCAGTGGGCGTGCGAACTCCTCAGAGCGATTGCAGAGTACTGGCACGACGCTCCTGTGTTGCTCCGCAGGTTCGAACCCAGCCTTTGCCGGCTGGGTTCTTTTTTTGCGCCGCCCTCGCAGAGCCTATTGACAGCACCCCAGGTAGTGCTACAATGGAGGTAGGCAAGCGTCATCGCTCGCGTTCGCCAAGGAGGATCCGATGGCTACGATTACAATCTCCCGCCAGTACGCCAGCGGCGGCGACCAGATCGCCACCCGCGTGGCCGAGCTTTTGGACTACACCATCTTCGACAAGACCATGATGGCCGAGGTGGCTGCCGAGTTGGGCCTGACCGAGCACGAGATCGTCGACTTTCGCGAGACCGATCAGCGCTCCCTTGGCTTTCTGGACCGGCTGCTGGGCCGCAAGTTAACCGTGGCGGAAGTGCGCACCTGGGAAGAGGACAGGAGTGGAGTGCGCAGGCCGGCGACAATCAGGATCAGCGACAGCCAGGCCATCGCCATGGTGCAAGGTGTGATCGACGCAGCCTTCAAGCGCGGCAACGTGGTGATCGTCGGCCGCGGCGGCCAGGCGATCCTGCACGATCGGCCAGGCGTGCTGCACGTGCGCATCGAGGCGCCACTGGATCACCGCATCCAGCGCCTCCTCGACCGGGGCGAGACCAGCCCCGCCCAGGCCGAGATGGAGATCGAAGACCACGACCGGGTCGCGCGCGACTATGTCAGGCGCTACTACGACATCGATCCGGGCGACCCAATGCACTACCATGCGTTGATCAACACCGGAATGCTCGATCCGGAGGCGGCGGCCCAGGTGATCGCGCTGGCTGTACAACAGATGAAACCGGTGCCGCAGCCGGAGTTCGAGATGCCGGCGCCCATGCCATTCTTCTACCCATAGGCAGACGGCCCCAAGGAACGCACAGATCGATCTGGCGCGTCTGTGCGTTCCTTGCGTTTTCTATGGTACGTTGCTTCTGCACCCAAGGCATGACAATTGCACAGCGGCTTTTGTGATTTGTCTCCGCTCGTGCTATCCTTTGCCCTGTGAACCTGGTTACTGTCGAAAATGTCAGCAAGCAATACAGCGAGCGGCTGCTGCTGGACAACGTCAGCCTGTTGATCAACCGCGGGGAGCGCATTGGCCTGATCGGAATCAACGGCAGCGGCAAGACCACCCTGCTGCGCCTCCTTGCGGGGCAGGAAACGCCGGACGCCGGCCGGGTGACCGTGTGGGGGGGCGTGCGCGTGCGTTATCTGTCCCAGGAGCCGGCTTTAGACGACCGGCTGTCTGTGCTGGACACGCTGTTCCAGAGCGATGCGCCGCAGATGCGCCTGCTGGCCGGCTACGAAGCCGCCAGTCTGGCCTTGCAGCACAGCCCCGCCGATTCGCAGGTGCAGGCCCGCTTCGCCAGCGCCGCAGCCGAGATGGACCGCGCGGCTGGCTGGACGGCCGAGGCCGCTGCCAAGGCCATCCTCTCGCGGTTGGGCATCGAGCCATCGGCTGAGACCCTGGTAGGCGCGCTAAGCGGCGGGCAGCGCAAACGCGTCGCCCTGGCCCGCGCCCTGCTGGACCCCGGCGACCTGCTCCTCCTGGACGAGCCCACCAACCATGTGGACGCCGATACCATCGACTGGCTGGAGCAATTTCTGCTGGGCCTGCCGGGCGCGCTGTTGCTGGTGACTCACGACCGTTACTTTCTCGACCGGATCGCCAACCGCATCGTCGAGCTGGACCGTCGCCAACTGGTCAGCTATCCCGGCAACTACAGCCGCTATCTGGAACAATCGGCCGAGCGCCATGCCCGGATGGTCAAGGCCGAGGAGGACCGCCAACGGCTGCTCAAGCGCGAGCTGGAATGGCTGCGCCGGTCGCCCATGGCGCGCGGCACCAAACAGAAGGCGCGACGGCAACGCGCCGAGGAGATGGAACGGCTGCGCTACGATACCCAACAGGAACGGGTAGCCATGGCGCTGGCCAGCCGGCGGCTGGGCAAGAAGGTGCTGACGGCCCGCCGCCTTGCCAAAGCCTATGACAGCGCGCCCGTCTTCGAGAACGTCGACTTCGAACTGGCCCCCGGCGACCGGGTGGGCATCATCGGCCCCAACGGCGCGGGCAAGAGCACCCTGCTGGATATCCTGGCCGGCAAGCTGGCAGCGGACAACGGCAGCGTCGAGTGGGGCGAGACCGTGCACCTGGGCTACTATGACCAGCGCAACGTCGATCTGGACGAGAACCAGCGGGTGATCGACTTCATCAAGGGCGAAGCCGAGCTGATTCGCGTGCAGGAGCGCAACACGCCGGCCTGGAACCGCACCGCGGCCGACATCCAACTGATCGACGCGCCGCAGATGCTGGAATGGTTTCTTTTCCCCCGGCCGCAGCAATACGCCTATATCGGCGCGTTGAGCGGCGGCGAGCGGCGGCGGCTCTACCTGCTTAAGACACTGATGCACCAGCCCAATGTGCTGCTGCTGGACGAGCCGACCAACGACCTGGACATCCAAACCCTGGCTGTGCTGGAGGAATTTCTCGACCACTTCAAGGGTTGCCTGGTGGTCGCCAGCCATGACCGCTATTTTCTGGACCGCACCGTGGATTTCCTGGTCAGTTTCGGGCCGGGCGGCGCGGTCAGTGGACGCTATCCGGCGCCGTTCAGTGTGTATCAGAGCTTGCGAGAGGCTGAGACCAAGGAAGGAAAAGCAGGCAAAGGGAAAGAGGGAAAGGAAGGGAAAGGCCGAGAGGCCGCAGGACAGACGGCGCGCAAGCTGACGTGGAAGGAGCAGCGCGAGATGGAGACGCTGGAGGCGCGCATTGCCGACCTGGAGGACCAGATGGCGGCGCTGCACGCAGAGATCGACGCCAACAGTGGGGACTATATGCGCTTGCAGGAATTGGCGGTGCGGCTGGCGGCGGCGGAGAGTGAATTGGATGACGCCATGGCGCGCTGGATGGAGATGGTGTAGATCCGCAGCTCTAGCTGCACACCATCACCGAGCACTCCGCCTCCCTGAGCACATAATCCACCGTGCTGCGCACGAAGAGCTCCACAAAGGGGGAATAGCCGCTGTCGCCCAGCAGGATCAGGTCGCTGCCTTGCTCAGCGGCCAGTTGCAGGATCGACCGGGCCACGCCGGCCGGGCCGGGTTGAGCCGCCTTGAAGAACCCGCGCGCGTCGATGCCCTGCTGCCGGAGGTAAGACAGCGCTGCATCCAGCGTGGCCGGCGTGGTGCGAGCGCTTTCCTCCACAGTCACCACCACCAGCCGCGTGTCCCAGGCTGAAGCCAGGTGCGCGGCCACGACCAGCGCCTCCTCTGAAAACGGCGCGCCGTCGTAGGCCAGCACGGCCCGCCCCAGCCGCGGCCGCTGCGCCGACAACACCAACACCGGGCAGATCGCCCGCCGAATCACCCCCTGGATCTGGGTGCCCAGCATCTCGTCCTGGCGCCGCGCCTCGGCATCCCCCTGGCGCAACACCACGAGATCGTAGCCGCCGGTGACGGCATCCAGGTCGCCGCCGCCCGGGCCGATCTCCGCCCGGAACTGCCAGGTCACGCCGGCCGCCTGACAGGTTGCGACCAGACGCTGCATGGCCGCGCCGGCCTGGATGAAATCCTCCGGCGCCTGGCCGGTGAACAGGCCGTGCAGCCGGCTGCCGGCGCGCGCGGCCAGCGGCAGCAAGTCATCGACCACCTGCCAGGCCGCCCCTGTTTCATCCAGCGGAAGCAGGATGTCGGCGAACAGCGGACCCTCGCCACGCGGCAAAACCCGCCGTGTGCGCCAGGCGCCCGGCTCGCTGCGCGTTTCTGCCAGCCAGCGCAGCCGCGGGTTGCCCATCGTCTCGACGAACTGGCGCGCGGCTGCGGCCAGAACCGGCTCCAGATCTGGCTCTTCCGCCAGAGCGTCGCGGTGCTCCATCAGCCACAGGTAGAGATCGGCTTCGCTGCGGCCGGGGTAGCGGCGCAGCAGGTCGGGCTGGCTGCTGCGGATGGCGCGCACCACCGGCAGATAAACGTCGTCGTACCAGAGGCTGACCGCTTCGTCCCAGTCCACCGGCCGGCCCGCCTGCTGGCTGAGCACGTAGGCTGGCACAGCGATGTGCTCCAGCAGCGTGTTGTAGCCTCCGGCCTGGCTCACCTCGATGCGGGCGTCAGGCCGCAGCTCAGGCAGGCGCGTGCGCCCCAGAAAACGCTCGCGCTCTATCTGCAAGGCCAGCGCGTCCAGGTCGGCGTCGACGGTCTCCACAGTCAGCGCCAGCGGGCTGATATATTCCGTGACGTAGGCCTCGACGGTCTTGCTCCCCAACGCGCGCGCCACCGTAACGCGGTGATTACCGTCCTTGACGAAATAGACCTCGCCCACCTGGTAGAGCTCCACCGGCGGCAGCCCGTGAAAGTCGTGCGCCGCAACGTAGATCCACTTCCAGCGCTCGCGCAGCCGTTCGTTCTTGGGCCAGAAGGAGCGGGTGAAATCGCGGTACTTGCCCGCGCTGCCGACGATCTGGTCCAGGAATACCTGCTGCAGGCCGCGCTCACGCGTGAGGTGGAGACCCAGCTTGCGCTGTACGTCGTCGAAGGATAACAGGTCGTCCGACTTGCCGCGCAGCAGCATGACCAGGCTCTCGATCACCGCCTGGCGTTTGGCTGCGTCGAATTTGCTGTGCGCCTCAGAGCCGGTGGGCAGGTGTTCGCTCATCGCCAGCCGGTCGCGTCGAACGGCCGTCCTTCCACCAGGCGTCCCCAGCCGCGGTGGCCGGTGAACTCGCCGTTTTTGCACACCACCAGCCCGCGGCTGAGGGTGAAACGCACCCGGCCGCGCACTCGCCGCCCCTCGTAGGGGGTGTAGCCGGCGATGTTGTGCAGATTGGCAGCCTTGATAGTGGCGTCGGTCGACGGGTCGAACACCACCACATCGGCGTCGCTGCCGGGGAGCAGGGCGCCCTTGCGCGGGTAGAGGCCGAAGATGCGGGCAGGGTTGGTCGAGGTCAGCTCGGCCAGCCGCGACCAGGTGATACGGCCGGCCGCCACACCGTCGGTGGCCAGCAGCGGCAACATAGTCTCCAGGCCAGGAATACCGCCAGGGGTCTGGGTAAAAGACAGGCGCGGCAGGCCGGTGGCGGTCACGGCATTTTGCAGCGTGGCCAGCGCGCCGTTGGCCTCTTGCAGGCGGCGCACTGCGTCGTTTTCCAGGCGGCGGATGGCGTCGCGCGAGGTGCCCATGGCCCGTGCGACCTCGCGCCACTCGCGCTGCCAGCCATCACGCAGGCCGGCGCGCAGCACGACCATCTCCCGCTCCTCCTCCGGCAGCCTGGCCAGCACGTCCTGCACTGCCTGACTCTCCAACGGAAGGAGACCGTACTTCTGCAAGAGCGTGTAGTCGCAGTGGTCGGTGCCGATGCTGTTGACCGAGCCGGAGACGACCAGCTCCCACAGGCGCTCTGGCTCCGCCGGGTGGCGCAGCGGGGGCTGCATGATGCCCCATTCCGGGTGCTCGCCGGCGTAGACCCGCTCGTCCAGCGTCAGATACTGCGGGCAGGTCTCGCTCCACGCGATCTGGCCCGCCTGCCGGGCCGCGTGGATCAACTCTGAAGAACGGCTGACCGAGTTGTGTACCACATAGAGCGGGCAACCGGCTTCCCTGGCCAGCAACAACATGCGCTGCACGGCCTCGACCTCGGCCATGGCAGGCCGCGCCATGCCGTGGTAGGCCAGGCCGGTGTTGCCCGCAGCCACCAGGCGCGCAGTGGCCGCGCTGACCAGGGCATCATTCTCCGCGTGCACCATGACCACCACCCCGCGCCGGCCGGCCGCGCGCAGCACCCGCAGCAAGCTGTCATCGTCCTGGTAGTAGTTGGGCCGGTAGGTGGTGTAGACCTTGGCCGAGGGGGCGCCCAACTCCACCAGGTCGGCCATCCAGCCGTCCAGCTCATCGTCGTCCGCGGGCAGCTCGGTCAGCATGACGTGGAAGCCGTAGTCGATCTTGGCCAGCTCCTGGGCCTCGGCGAGACGACTAGCCACAGCCTGGCGCACGTCCTGGCCGGGGAACTGAGTGGCGAAGTCAATGACTGTAGTCACCCCGCCGCAGGCCGCCGTCCGGGTACCCACGGCCCAGTCGTCGGGCGTCTTGTAGATGCCGGTGTCGAGCTGGATGTGTGTATGCGGGTCCACCAGGCCGGGCAGCACCACGCAGCCGGACGCGTCCAGCACCTCCTCGCCTGGCTCAGGGTCGAGGCGAACGCCGATGCTGTGGATGCGCTCGTCGACGATGCGGAGGTCGCCTGCGGTTTCCCCGAAGGGGGTGATCAATGTGCCGTTTTGGAGGAGGAGTTGTTGTGCCATAAGATATCATGAAACGTGATGCGCAATGCATCACTGGTGGGTCCGGCTGCCAGCCGGACGGGACCATGCCGTAGACGAGGCGTCACGCTGGTAGCGTGACCTACGGCGCTGAACGCCAGTAGTCGAGCAGGTCCTGTAAGGTCTGCTCCCACGGGATCAACGGCTGCCAGCCGGCGTCGGCGGCCAGGTGGGCGTAGCTGCCGATCTGAGCGGGCACGTCGGCCGGCTGCATGCGCCCGGCCACCGGGCGCACCTCGATGGATGAGACTGCGCTGAGCACCAGCAGGCCATCCAGCAGGGATTGGATGCTGCGGCCGGCGCCTGAGCAGACGTTGTAAGCCTGGCCGGGCCGGCCGGCCGCCAGCGCCAGCGTGTAGGCCCGAGCCACATCGCGCACGTCCACGA
>WBZM01002319.1_pt1 | contig 16443 bp, 16 predicted proteins | sample 5204271 | NCBI WGS metagenome assembly WBZM01 (sample SAMN12344346, study PRJNA552823) | activated sludge metagenome | biome: Activated sludge suspended growth; feature: Nitrification reactor; material: Wastewater; isolation source: activated sludge from nitrification reactor of wastewater...
TTGGGTCATTTCGCCGGAGGAAGCGGCCGCGCGTACTTATGACGCGATTCTCCGTCGCCGTCAGCTCGCCTACGTGCCCCCGCGCTGGCGGCTGGTCAGTCTGGTGGTCAGTTCAATTCCCTCCGCCATCTTCCGGCGACTTAACTTTTAACTATCGAGACTATTATGAGCGATGTGAAATCCATCTCTGCAGAACCCGCAGCCCAATTTGGGCTGCACCGTGAGTATACCGGCTTGCCGGAAGAGCGCTTGGAGCAAGTTACATCCTGGGGCGGTGCGACCCAGGGGATGAGCTACGTTTATCGCCCGAGCACAGTGGATGCGCTACAAAATGTATTAGCCCTGGCGCAGCGCAGCGGCCGCACCATTGGCTTGCGAGGGGGTGGCAATAGCTATGGGGACGCGGCAATGAACAACGAGAATATTCTCGTCGATACACGCCGCCTGAAACGTGTCCTCCATTGGAACCCGGAAACAGGCCGGATCCGCGTTGAGCCTGGAGTTACCTTATCGGAATTATGGCAGTACGTGCTTGAGGACGGCTGGTGGCCGCCGGTTGCTACCGGGACCAGCATGACCACCATGGGCGGTTCCGCAGCGATGAACGTCCACGGCAAGAATGCTTTTAAGGTTGGGCCGATTGGTGATCATATTGTCGATTTTGAATTGATGCTGCCTTCGGGCGAAATAATCGCGTGTAGCCGGGAAGAAAACAGCGACGTTTTTCACGCGGCCATCGGTGGGTTTGGAATGTTGGGCATTTTCACCAGCCTGACCTTGCAGATGAAACGAATCTACTCAGGATTGCTGGATGTGGAGACCTGCACCCGCGCCGATTTAAACGATATGCTGGCCTATTTCCATGAGTACGCGGCCGATTCGGACTATATCGTCGGCTGGATTGACTCGTTGGCCGGCGGTAAGGCGATCGGTCGGGGCGATGTCCACCGTGCTCATTATCTGCCCGCCGGCGCGGATCCCCATCCGGCGCAAACGCTGCGCCTGGAGAACCAACACCTGGGGCCTAACCTTTTCGGTGTGTTGCCGCGTTCGATCATGTGGCTTTTCATGCGGCCAATGGTACGCAATGCCGGGATGCAGGTAGTCAACCGGGGGAAATACATCGCCGGAAATGTGGGGGGCCTCAAACGATATCGCCAGCCGCATGTCCAGTTTCACTTTCTGTTGGATTACATTCCCGATTGGAAGAAGGCATACGAACCGGGTGGATTAATTCAATATCAACCGTTTATCCCCAAGGAAACGGCTTATGACGCGTTTTCCGAGATCCTGGCTCTTTGCCAGAGACGAGGACTGCCCAACTATCTGACCGTTCTGAAGCGCCACCGGCCCGACAATTTTCTCATGAGTTACGCCGTTGATGGCTATTCGATGGCTATGGACTTCCGGGTTACGAATGAAAATCGGCAACGCGTGGTCTGGTTGACCAAAGAGCTGGATGAGATCGTGATTCAGGCAGGCGGCCGGTTCTATTTTGCCAAGGACAGCACGCTGCGCCCGCACATCGCTGAAGCGTATTTGGGTCAGGAGCGTATTGCCGCTTTTCGCGCTCTCAAGCAGCGCTGCGATCCCGAGGGCATATTGGAGACCGACTTGTGGCGGCGTGTCTTTGGCTGATGAGCTGCGACCTGGACAGTCGTTGAACTACGATTAATATTCGGCTGTTTCGTCCTCAGGTGAATTTGCCTGATTTAGGCGGCTCAGCCGCGCTTCGATGCCGCGGGCAATTACCGCGGCATCTTCGTATCGGGTGAAGAAATTGTGTTCACCAGTCAGCGTTGCCAGACGCATGTAGAGCGGATGTCCGTCGTCAGCTTCGTAAGCGATGGTGATCGTTCGGCCGACAAGCCCGCGAACCAAATTCCAATACTCCCCTTCCAAAGCATCGAGTGGTTTGACCTGGCCTTCGGCGTCATCCTCCCGCCCCGCCAAGAACCGGCTCAGATGGATGACGTATTTATCGGCTCCGGGTACGAGGTCAAGTACGTCCGCTTGAAAAATAGCGCGCAAATACTCGCCGTTTGCCAAGCGCCAGGCGAATTGTAAAGAAAAAGACTGGCCCGGCTGGTGCCGAGCTTTGGGATGGTCGTGAGACATGTAGCAAGCGAGGGTTGATAAAATAAGGGCCGCCGGTCAGCCGGCGACCCTTACCTTCTACTTTAGTGCGGAATGCCTGGCTGCTAGCGAATCGCCAGTTCGGTCGCCTTATCGAACAAATGAACGTTGTTCATGTCGAAAGCGACGGTAATGTTGTTGCCGCTGTGGACCGCAAACCGCGGATCAACCGTTCCGACAAAACTGTTCTTCCCGGAGTTCAGGTAGAGATGTAGCTCGTGGCCCAGAAGCTCAACCACTTCGACGGTGGCGTTCACATTCTCGCCGATGATATTCGGCGGCGCGAAATCCGGCGAGTGCACATGCTCCGGACGAATGCCCATGACCACTTCCTTGCCTGTATAGGGAGCAAAGGCCTCTTTGCGGTTATCCGGGATGCGGACGCGGAAATCACCGGTGTCGATGAACTGCCGGCCTTCCTCACTGACCAGCGTGCCATTAAAGAAGTTCATGGCCGGGCTGCCGATGAAACCGGCGACGAATACGTTGACCGGCTCATTGTAGAGATTGCGCGGCGTGTCACATTGCTGGAGCAGCCCATCGGCCAGCACCGCGATGCGGTCGCCCATGGTCATGGCTTCAACCTGGTCGTGGGTGACGTAGATAAAGGTCGTGCCCAGTTTCTGATGCAACTTGCTGATCTCGGCCCGGGCGGTGACGCGCAATTTGGCGTCGAGATTGGAGAGGGGCTCATCCATGAGGAACACGGATGGCTCGCGCACGATGGCGCGACACACGGCAACGCGCTGCCGCTGACCGCCTGAGAGCGCTTTAGGCTTACGATCCAGCAGATTGGTCAGCCCCATAATGTCGGCCGCTTCCTTTACCCGGCGGTCGATCTCATCCTTGGGCATCTTGCGCAGTTTCAAACCGAATGCCATGTTGTCATAGACGCTCATGTGCGGATAGAGGGCATATGACTGGAAAACCATGGCGATATCGCGGTCCTTTGGCGGAACATCATTGACAACACGATCGCCAATCAGGATATCCCCTTCGGATACTTCTTCAAGCCCAGCCAGCATTCGAAGGTTGGTGGATTTGCCGCACCCTGATGGGCCGACGAAAACCATGAATTCCTTGTCAGCGATTTCCAGGTTGAAGTCCTTGATAACGCTAACATCGCCGAATCGTTTGTATACGTGTCTGAAGCTCACACTCGCCATCGGTACTCTCCTCTTCAATGGTATTATCTAGATGATTCCCAATCAGTCCCGGTGGATTGATGCACGTGACTATAGCCTTGTTGAAAGGGCCGTCAATAATTACGGCTAACATCGTGGTGATATTGGCTAATATCGTGGTGCTAACCAGCCATCCTCCAGGTCTGGTGAAGGGACATACCCGAAGATGGGAACACACATTCGAATGTGGCGGGCTAAAATGTCTGTTAAAGAATAAAAAGCCCTTCCAGTCGAGCCAACTCGGCGATGTCGGGGGGGACATCCGGCGGGAGATAGCGGGCGTAATCTTTCATCCAGTTAGAGACGCTTTGGTGATTTACATTGAGCTGTCGGGCGATCTCTCTCAAGGAGTGACCTTCCAGGTAAAGTTGCAAAGCCTGGAACCGGGTTTCCTCCTCGTATCCTTGTTCTTTGGGGAATGGCGTATAGCGACAGCCACAAAGTGCGCATCGAAAGCGCTGACTACCGGCCGGCGTGCGCCCGTCACGCGTCTGTTTAATATTCTTGAAGCAGCGGGGGCAGGTGGGGCGTAATGGATCCATCTCGAATCAGATGAGTGTTACCAGTAGAGCCAGGACGAACAAGGATATTGCCAGAAAGACGGCAAACCAGTTGGCGCGCAATGCCTCGCCCAAGGAAACCGGTCCGGCCGGACGGCCGCCGCGGCCGAATAGCGCCTGGGCGAATTGCTCGATAGTTTGCGGCCGGTCGTCAGGGTGCATCTCCAGTGCCCACAAGATAGCCTCTGATACGTGAGCGGATATATCCGCGTTGAGTTGCGTAGGTGGCCGCAAGGTGCGCGGGTTGAGAAAACGGGTCTTGGCGTCTGGCGGTGGAAAGTCAGTCAATAGATGATAGAAGGTCGCTCCCAGGGCATAGATATCGGTGCGAACGTCGGTATGGCCGCTGTCGCCGCCATATTGCTCCAGCGGCGTATAGAGAGCTGTGCCGCGACCCTGAACCACTGTTATGGTTCGCGCCTCATCGGGAGAGAGTAGCTTGACCAATCCGAAATCGACCAGCTTGATCCGGTCGTCGGGGGTTAGCTTGATATTGCTGGGTTTAATATCGCGATGAACAACCGGTGGATCCTGCCGGTGCAAGTAGCTCAGGGCATCGATAATTTGGGCAGCCCAACCGAGCACCGTGTTTTCTCCAAGCTTGCGATTTTGAGAGCGGGTGTCATCCAGCCATTGCTTCAGATCGCGACCAGGTACGTAATCCATGACCAGGTAATCGCGGCTGGCGTCGGAAAAGAAGTCAGATACTTTGGGCAGGTTCGGATGATCCAGCTGCGCCAGAATACTGGCTTCCTGCAGAAACTGCTGATGGGATTGATCGCGTAATTCTTGGGACGTATGAGGATCCGGTATAACTTCCTTGATTGCACACAGTCGACCGGGAAGGCGTAGATCCTCAGCGCGATAGACATTACCCATCCCCCCCTGGCCGACGATATTGGTCAGCCGATAGCGTTCACGGAGCACCGTTCCCTCTTTGTGAGGGACGACATTGCTGTTACCCGAGTCTAAATCCTGTTGTGGCGGGACATCTACCGGGTCGATTACTGGACTATCACTCATACTATCCATTATAATCCAAACAATTGAAGGCTGTCATACCGACGGACTATGAGGATTTCCCACGGTGGCGAGGAACTAGCGCATGGATGATAGACCCGTCTTGATGGTGAGTGAGGGAGAGTTAATCGGCCAACGATGGACACTCGCCAATGATGAGATGCTGATCGGCCGGGGTACGGATGCCGATATTGTATTGCCGGAACGCCAGGTTTCCCGATATCACCTGAAAATTCTCTATCGCGACGACCGCTTTTTTCTTGAGGACCTGGATAGTAAAAACGGCACTTTCCTTAACGGCCAGCAAGTGAAAGGAACGGTCCCCCTTCAGGATGGCGATGAGATACAAATAGCGTTGTGCGTGCGCCTGTTGTTCGTAGGCACCGACGCCACCGTTCCGCTGAGCTTCGATCTGCCTAAGGCGGATGGGTCGGGCATGGTACTGGAGGAAAACAGGCGGACGGTTTCTATCCGCGGTCGGGAGCTAGATCCACCCCTATCGTTGGCCCAGTTCCGATTATTGCAAATGCTGTATGATGCGGATGGCTCGGTTTGCGGACGGGATGACATCATTGAGGCAGTATGGCCGGGGACTGGTGGCGTGGGTGTCTCTGAGCAAGCTATCGATGCCCTTGTTCGTCGCTTGCGCGACCGATTAGCCGAATTAGACGAGCACAACTATATCGTCACCGTTCGTGGGCATGGGTTCAGGCTCGATAACCCGTAAGCGCCGGCTGAAATTAGAAACCGCCATGGGTGTCTTGTGCCAAGAACCCATGGCGGTTTTTTTCTGCAAATGACAGATGGGATTATTAAGACGCGCCGGCGATCATCAACTTTGCCGTGAGTTCTGACCTGATTTCCCCTAGACGGTCGGCAAGCTCGGACTGGCCCGCATTCACAGCCTGGTCGCGCAGCATGTCCACCACTTCCACCAATTGATCCGAGACGAGGGCGGACGCAGAAGCCATCAACCGTTCGCGATCGGCCTTGCCCGGGGCGCTCACCAGTTGAGTGAGTAACTGTACTTCCGGCGGCGTCTCTCCTTGAATCTGGGAAATAATGATCTCCTGGATGAGGCGCAGTTTCTCCGACTCATCGCGACGGCCGCTCTGATCGGCATGAACCTGTCGCGCTTCGAGGACATGCATAAAAGCGTCGTCGATCCTTCCCATGTTAGCTTCCACCGCTTCTTCGGTATTGGCAGCGATAAGGATTTCATCCAACGTGGCTTGAGCTTCTTTCAGGACCTGCTGGGTTGCTTCCTGCATCTCTTTCTGCATTTCGAGCAACTGGTCGCGCACCCGGCCTAGCTGTTTGGCTCCGGCCTTGTTACCGGATTGTTCGCGTTTCTCAACCTCTTCCGTCAGTAGGGCAAAGAAATCATAATTTAATGCCCCTCGTCCGGTCAGAGCAATTGTGTTGATCAGCGCTTCATCCGTTTCGTTGGCGATGATGTGGCGGGCCAATAACTTGGGACTGAGCCCACCCTCACGCTTGGCATCCTGGTTGAGGGCATGCAAGGCGATCTGCTGTTTTTCCAGGCGACGGCCGACTTCGGTTTCGGTCATCAGCTTGGCTTGCAGATTCAACAGACCGACCACTAAATTGCTGTCATTGGCCTGGCTTGTCGCTTCGATTTGAGCGCGCAAGATACCAAAAAAGGTCTCATCGATTTCTCGACCGCGATCCTTGATGAGGAAATCCTGGACATCAGGGGAGGCTGTGGCCAGGGTGCGCAGCAATTCAACCTGTTTCTGCTGGCGGGCGAGCATATCTGGCGTGACCCCCTCCGTTTCCCATACCCTTTCCATGAAGCTTTGCATTGTCAGCATGGTCTGGGGTTGCAGCATGTAGCCGCGTCGCTTTTCCATCGGCGTCTGGTTGACGATTTGCTGCACGAGACGGCCGACCAGCTCCTCACGCCGAAACTGATCCATGGGCATTTCCTGCGGGATGTGAACCATGAACAGGTCATGGGCAGGGTCGTGATACAGGAGCGGGGTGGCGACACGACCTCCCGCGCCACAACTGGGACAGACGGCAAAATTCAGTTGGCCCGATAACAACATTTCTTTCAACTGTGGCTGGCGGCCAACATCGATCACCTGATAAATATCGGCCATGTAGGGAGTGCCACAATTCGGGCAACTAATTTGGGTTTGCATGTTTTCTCCTTGCAATCCCACGACGTACTCGGCCGAAAAAGACGATCGGCCGTATTTGCGTGGGATTCGTTATGTATATAAAAGTTTAATCTCGTGGAAGGGAAAAGGTAAATGTTGTCCCCGGCAAACCCGGTTCGTTATCGCTGTTGCTCTGGAACCAGATTCGACCATGATGCGCTTCCACGATGGCGCGAGACAAATAAAGCCCCAACCCTGTGCCCTCGGTTTTGCGGCTAAGAGCGTTATCGAGTCGGGAGAACTTTTGAAATATTCGGTTTTGATCGCGCGCTGGGATGCCGATTCCTTCGTCGCAAACCGAAACGGTGACATGCTCAGGGTGAACTCTCCCGATAATCGTTATAAGCCCACCCTCGGGCGAATATTTGATCGCATTGCTGACCAGATTATTGAGCACCTGCGTCAGCCGCCGTTCGTCCCCAATGACGGTGGGGAAAGCGTCGGGGAAGTTAGTCTTAATCACGTGGTTCGATGTCTGGGTCATAAATCGCCTGGCCACTGATTCGGCCAGTGACGCCAGTTTGACTTCATCGCTAATCTCCAACGTGAAGGTCCCGGCTTGAAGGCGAGAGGCCTCCAGAAGGTTGTCAATGAGCACGTTGAGATTATCAGCTTCTTCCTCAATGACTGCCAGCGACTCATCCAACACTTCCGGCGACCAATGCCCGTCAGGCCGTCGCAGCGTACCCGCATAACCTTTAATAATCGAAACAGGCGTTTTGAGTTCGTGACTAATGACAGAGATAAACGTTTTCTGAAGCGCTTCCTCTTCCCGATATCGGGTAAGATCCCGAACGCTGGCGACGATATCGGTTAAACGGCCATCGCTGTCCATCATGGGCGCATACGTGATGCCGAGATTGATGGTTGTGCGATCGCTCTGGCAGGTGCTATCTAAATGGCGGCGCGCCTCACCTTCAACGTAGAGGTAAGCGGCATTGGGTAAAGGCCAATTATAAGCCATTGCGGATTGCAGGTCAGATTCGGACTTCAGGATGGTCCATTGAATCACTTCATCATGATCACGACCGATGGCATCGGCCGATGTCCAGCCGGTCATATGGCTCAAGGCCTTGTTAAAGCCGGTGATCCTGAGATGCCGGTCAAGGATCATGATGCCATCAGCGCTTTGTTCCAGAATGGCGTCGAGCCGCTGCTTTTCCTGGTTAACTTGTTGATAAAGCTTGGCGTTGCGGACGGCGATGGCAGCCTGTTCAGCGAAACTGCGAAGCAGGTTCGGGGCGTCCTCCACAAAGTAATAATTTCCAGACTGGAACACATAGATAAGTCCCGTCACTGTGTTCCCGGTGCTCAGAGGTAAGCGGATTACCTGGGTTAATCCCAGGTCGGCCTCATCGGCAATAATTTTCAACTGGTGGGCCAGCTCCGGGAATGCCTCGCCCTCTTTGCCTTCACGGTAGGGGACCCCGCGTACCAACGGGGCGAAGTGGTCGACAAGGTGGGGGGGGATGCCATACACGGCCGCCACACGAAGCGTTTCGCCACTGTCATCGGTGAGCGCGATCATCCCGGCCCGACCAGCCACAAGCTCCACGGCCGATTTCAAAATCAACCGCAGCAAATCATGGAGATCCAATTCGGCCGTCATCGCCCGGCTGATCGCCAGCAAATATTCCCGTTGCAGGATTCGTATATCGACAAGCGCTCGAGACATTCCTTAACTCTTTAGCGACCGTTGATTCTAACACACCTCAATCCTGGCTTACACCATAAAGAGGCTCTTGTACGCGCGTTTGGGTTCGAAGGATCGACACCTGACCCCAGAGCGTATAACACTTCTCTTGGAATTGCGTAAAACCAGTGCTAGAGTTGCGCAAGAATCCAAGAAGATACGCTATGCCTGTCGTAAATCTGCCTGACCACTATTTGTACTACGAGACATCGGGAGATCCGGCCGCCCCTCCATTGTTTATCATTTCCGGTCTGACCGACTATATCGCCAAGAGTGCCTGGCAGATAAATGATTTGTCCGATGAGTACTTTGTCATAGCCTATGACAATCGCGGCGCGGGAAGGTCCTCTAGCGCGAAGCCGGGTTACACGGTGGCTGATCTGGCTGATGACGCGGTGGCCGTTCTGGATGCCCTCCATGTCTCCGAAGCCTACATTTTTGGTTTCAGTTTGGGAGGTATGATCGCCTTGAACGTGGCGCTGAACCAGCCGGAGAAAGTTAAGCGCCTGGTGCTGGGATGCACGACGGCAGGCGGGCGTCTGGGCATCTATCCTCACCCAGAGATAATGACCTCCCTGGTAAATCCGGAAAAATCAGGTGACCGCCGGCAGGATTTTTTTAATGGCGCCTGGATTTCGGTCAGCGATCGTTGTGTGGATGAACAGCCGGATTTGCTCGATCAACTGGCAGAGATTGCTATCGCTAATCCACAAACGCCCGAGGACTACGCAGCCCAAATCCAGGCAGTATTTACCCATGACGTGTCCGATCGTTTGGGTGAAATTCGCACACCGACCCTGGTTCTCCATGGTCAAGAAGATCGCCTGATTCCCCCTGAGAACGGCCGTTTGTTGGCGGACAACATTTCCGGGGCGCAGCTCATTTTGTATCCGCACGCCGGTCATCTGTTTTTTATTGAACGGGCGCGTGAAGTCAATCAGGATATCCGAACATTCCTTCAATCGATGAAATAAGTAACGTGTGGTCGAACTGCTGGCGACTGAGTCAATGATTGATTTTGCTGGACTCCGAATTGGACACGCGACGCACCCGGAACATCATACCGGATGTACGGTGTTCTTGTGCCCGGACGGCACTCGAGGAAGCGTCGACGCCAGAGGGCCTGCACCCGGTAGTCGCGAGTTGGCCCTGTTGGCCCCCGACAAACCGGACGATAAAGATATCGATGCCATCTTGCTGACCGGGGGCAGCGCCTTTGGTCTGGCGGCGGCCGATGGAGTGATGCGCTACCTGTCTGAGAGGAATCTTGGCCACCCGACGCCAGTCCGCCCGGTGCCGATTGTGCCCGCGGCGGTTGTCTATGATTTCTTTCTGAATAGGGGGTCCTTTACCCCGGATGCCGGGAGCGGCTACGCCTCTTGTTTGGCAGCCGAAAAGTTTGCGGGCGAGATCGAGCAGGGAAATGCTGGGGCCGGGGCGGGTGTATTGGTAGGCAAGTGGGCCGGGTTTGAGTTCATGATGAAGGGCGGGTTTGGTATCGCCTCCAGGCGCGTGGACGATCTGGTTGTGGCCGCCGCGGCGGTGGTCAATGCCGTCGGCGATGTGGTGGAGGAAGATTCTCAGGTTTTGGCCGGCGCGCGAGGTATATCCGGCGGTTGGCTTGTGGAACACAACCCGTTGCGATTTGTAGAGCGTCTGGTGCCGCCGCCATCCGGTACCAATACGACGCTCGTTGTCGTCGCGACGAACGCAACACTTTCGAGTAGCGAACTGGCGCGACTAACCCATCAAGCCCACAATGGTATCGCCATCGCTGTGCGGCCGAGTCACACGCGCCACGATGGCGACATCGCCTTCGCGCTATCGACCCGGCAATTGTCCGCGCCGCTTGATCTGGTTAACAATTTAGCCGTGAGCGTCGTTAGCGAGTCTATTCGCAACGGGGTGCGCTTTTCTGGAACGACGCTGGGGGTTCCTGGATTGGCATTCCCGGCCGAATGAATGGAGTCAACTAAAATGTCGCAACCCGTGATATCTGTATTTGGAAGTTCCTCTCCTCAGCCCGATAGTGAGGCTTACCTTGAGGCTCGACAGTTGGGCGAGCTTCTGGCCGAGAGCGGATTCGCGGTCGCCACGGGCGGCTACGGCGGGACGATGGCGGCCGTCAGCCAGGGAGCGGCCGGGGTGGGGGGACATGTTATTGGTGTAACATCGACCCATATGGAAAAATGGCGCGCAACGCCGCCGAATGAATGGGTAGCCGAAGAAGTTCGCCACAACTCGCAGCGAGATCGGTTGCTTCACCTCGTAATGAATAATGACGGCATGATCGCGTTGCCGGGTGGGATTGGAACGTTATCCGAGGTGGCGCTCGCCTGGAGCCTGATCCAGACCGGCGAGATACCGGCGCGGCCGCTCATCCTGATGGGACCGACGTGGCGCGAAACCATTCGAGTGTACGCCCAGGTCGAATATATCCGGCCGCGCGATATGGATCTGATCTATTTGGCTACATCGGCGGAGACAGCCGTCGGTTATTTGCGCCAGCGCCTGGCCGAGCGGCTTCCGTAATAGTTTGCGAAGGGAAAAAGTTGATGGCTGATCTCATTTTTCTCAAACTTGGGGGGTCTCTATTAACGGATAAGACCGGCTATGAAGCCTTGCGGCCGGAGATCTTGACCCGCGTGGCCCATGAAATAGCGACGGCGCGCACTCAGAACCCGGAATTGCGTCTGCTCCTGGGTCATGGCAGCGGATCCTTTGGCCACGTGGCTGGAGCCAAGCATGGCACCCGGGGTGGAGTGGCCAATGCCGCGCAGTGGTTTGGATTTGCAGAGGTGGCGGATGCGGCCGCGCGCCTCAATCGCCACGTGGTAGCGGCATTGCTGGCGGCCGGTGTCCCGGCGGTAGGGATGGCTCCGTCGGCGTCGACTCAGGTCGATGCGGGTCGTATCCGCTATATGGCCACGCAACCGATCGAGTCCGCGCTGAATGCCGGAATTGTCCCCGTTGTATTCGGTGACGTCGCCTTCGACTTGGCACAGGGTGGAACGATCATTTCCACCGAAGAAGTAATGGATTATCTGGCAATCAAACTGCCGGTCAGGTGGTTATTGCTCGCGGGGGAGACGGCGGGTGTTTTGGATGGTGAAGGCCAAGTCATCCCCCTGATTTCTCGTGCATCGCTGCCCGTCGTCCTGCCGTCCCTGGGCGCGTCGCGCGGGACGGATGTTACCGGGGGCATGGCTGCCAAGGTTCTGGCCATGATCGCTCTGGTGGAGTCGGTGCAGGGTCTATCCGTGCGCATCTTTTCCGGGCTTGAAGATGACCTGCTTGTCCGCCTGCTTAGCCGTCCTGATACCTCGACAGGCACATTGCTCCAATAAGCATGACACTCGTCATGTGTATTTGTGACAAATTTCACTAATGTAATTTCTCCTTTTCTGTCACAATTAAATGGACTTAAAAGAATACCGCACGGGCTGGGCGGATCGCCCTGCATCAGGGTTGCTCCATCATGCCCGAATATCATCGGTAATCCCCAAGAATTGCCTTCAACCTCAGGCGACTATTGCTTGTCAGTGGGTGGAGGGCTGACTAACGGGAAAGGAGAGCTATGGCACCGCGGAACGACAAGCTTGAACCGCCATCGGACGACAAGCGCTGGCGCATTGTTCAGGCGACCATGCAGCGAAACGGTTTTGAACGCGATGGATTGATCGAAACGTTACATACCGTCCAGGAGTCATTTGGTTTTTTGGATGATGACTCGTTGCGATACGTCGCGGCTTCGTTGAACGCCCCCCTGAGCCAGGTGTATGGCGTTTCCACGTTCTATCACTTGTTTACCCTTAAACCAGCCGGGCGGCACACCTGCGTGGTTTGCCTGGGAACGGCATGCTATATCAAGGGTATCCCCCAGCTATTAAAAGAAATCGAAAATGAATACGGCATTAAGGCCGGCCAGACGACGGCCGACGGAACGCTGTCGTTGATGACGGCGCGCTGCCTGGGTTCATGTGGCCTTGCGCCGGTTGCCGTATTTGATGGCGATATCGCCGGTAAGGTAAATGTGGGTGAGGCCATGGCTCGGCTCAGGGCGTTAGAGGAGGCGGAAAATGTTCGACAAGCTTGAGGAAGTCGCCGTCGCGGAGCATCAATTGGCGGAAGGGTATGCCCACACCATCAATGTGTGTATGGCCGCCGGCTGTATGTCATCGCAGAGCGGCGCTATCAAGGAAGCATTCGAAAAGGAAGTTAAAGAGCACGGGGCAGAGCACCGGTGTCGTGTTCGCGGCACGGGGTGCATGGGACTGTGCGCCGCCGGCCCGCTTGTATCCATAGACGCCGAAAAACCCGGCGAAGTGCTCTATCAAAACGTCAAATCGGAGGACGTCCCGGCTATCTTGACCTCGCTGGACTCCCAGCCGGTTGAGCGGTTGCAATGCCCGACTGATATCCCATTCTTCAAACGGCAACGAAAGATCGTTCTGGAAAATAGCGGTCTGATCGACCCGGAGCGCATCGAAGAGTACATCGCTCGCGACGGCTATACCGGTTTGATGAAGGCGATCACAGAGATGTCGCCTTCGGATGTGATTGACGAGATCATCGCCAGTGGATTGCGCGGCCGCGGGGGTGGCGGATATCCCACTGGTTTGAAATGGACAACGGTAGCCAAGTCCGACGGCGAGGTGAAATACGTCATCTGTAACGCAGATGAAGGTGACCCCGGCGCGTTCATGGATCGCAGCGTTCTGGAGAGCGATCCGCACCGTATCCTGGAAGGGATGGCTATCGCCGGATATGCTATCGGCGCTTCGCAAGGCTACGTGTACGTTCGCGGCGAGTACCCGCTCGCGGTGGCCCGGCTCAAGACCGCTATCCGGCAGGCCCGCCGCGCCAACATGCTCGGCAGTGGCATCGGCGGCACCCTCTTCAATTTCCACATTGACATTCGTCTTGGCGCAGGCGCATTTGTCTGCGGCGAAGAAACGGCGCTGATCGCCTCGATTGAGGGCAGGCGCGGCCAACCGCGGCCTCGACCGCCCTACCCGGCGGAATATGGACTCTGGGGCCGGCCGACTCTCATTAACAATGTGGAAACGTTGGCAAGCATTGCTCCAATCGTGCGCAACGGCGGCAACTGGTATGCCCAATACGGTACGGCCACGAGTAAGGGAACCAAGGTTTTTGCGCTAGCCGGCAGTATCAAGAATACCGGCCTAATCGAAGTCCCGATGGGAACCGCTTTGCGCGATATTATCTATGACATCGGCGGGGGCATATCCGGCGTGGGCGAGTGCAAAGCCATCCAAACGGGTGGGCCTTCGGGCGGCTGCATTCCAGCTGCCTATCTGGATACTCAGGTCGATTATGAATCACTTTCGGCGCTGGGATCGATCATGGGTTCCGGCGGGATGATCGTCATGGACGAGTCGGCCAGTATGGTCGATGTGGCGCGTTTCTTCATGGAATTTTGCATGACAGAGTCGTGCGGCCGGTGCGTTCCTTGTCGTGTCGGCACTGTCCATATGCATAATATTCTGGACAAATTCAGCAATCACCAGGCTACACCCCACGATTTGATATTGCTGGAAAAATTGTGCGACATGGTGCGTAACACCAGCCTCTGCGGTCTGGGTCAGACCGCCCCCAATCCCGTGCTCAGTACCTTGCGCTACTTCCGCAACGAGTACATGGATTGCATGATTTCGGAGGCTCATGGGGATGAGCAGGTAGCTGAAACGATGGAGGTGGCTCGATGAAGCGGCCATTCAAGACCCGGATTAAGACACTCAAGATAGATGGAATCGACGTCGGGGCGCGAGAGGATGAGACTATCCTGGAGCTGGCACAGGAAAACGGAATATTTATTCCCACGCTGTGTCACCTGGAAGGCGTTCACGATGTCGGCTCTTGCCGCCTTTGCCTGGTAGAGGTGCGAGGCTCTAATAAACTGCTGCCCGCCTGTATGACCTATGCCGAAGAAGGGATGGAGGTCATCACCAACTCAGAGCGGCTACAAACCTACCGCCGGCAAGTTCTCGACCTATTATTCTCGGAACGCAATCACGTTTGTTCCGTGTGCGTTTCCAATGGACATTGCGAACTTCAATGGATGGCCGAGAAACTCGGCATCAGCCATGTGGGTGTTCCCTATCTCTACCCGCAGTTGTCGGTCGATGCGTCCCATCGATACTATTCCTACGATCCCAATCGATGCATTTTGTGCACGCGGTGTGTTCGTGTCTGCGATGAAATTGAAGGCGCGCATACCTGGGATGTCATGGGTCGTGGCGTCGAGTGCCTGGTCATCAGCGATCTCAACCAGCCGTGGGGCACGGCCGATAGCTGCACGCGTTGCGGCAAATGCGTACAGGTGTGCCCGACTGGGGCGCTTTTCCAAAAGGGCAAGGCTGTCGCCGAGATGAAGAAGCGGCGGGATTTCCTCCCCTATCTACAAACCATGCGGGAAGGTCGAAAATGAGTAACAAACCAACCCTGGCAACTGTGTGGCTGGACGGCTGTTCAGGCTGCCATATGTCTTTTCTGGATATCGACGAGCGCATACTTGACCTGGCTGCGCAGGCGGATCTGGTCTATAGCCCACTAGTGGATAATAAAGAATTCCCCGAAATGGTCGATATCACCCTTATCGAAGGGGCGGTCAGCAGCGAAGAGGATTTTCACAAGATTAAGAAAGTGCGCGCCCATACCCGGTTACTGGTGTCGTTGGGTGATTGCGCTGTGACGGCCAACGTCCCGGCCATGCGCAATCGCTTCAGCGCTCAATCCGTGCTCGAACGCGCTTATCTTGAAAACGCTGATCTCAACCAGCATATTCCGGTACAGGTCATTCCCGCATTGCGCGAACAATCGATCCCGGTGCATCAGGTTGTGCCGGTGGATGTATTCATACCGGGTTGCCCGCCGTCGGCCGACATCATCTTTTTTGCACTAACTGAACTGCTAGCCGGCCGCAAGCCGGACCTGCGGACATTGACCCGCTTCGGCGCTTAAGTGGGGGGATTAACGTCATGAGTAAAACAATTACCATCGATCCCGTGACCCGGATTGAAGGGCACAGCAAGATCACAATTCACCTCGATGACACTGGGCGAGTCAGTTCGGCGCGATTCCACGTGACCCAGTTCCGCGGCTTCGAGAAGCTGGTCGAGGGGCGGCCATTCCATGAAATGCCTTCGCTCACAGCGCGGGTTTGCGGCATCTGTCCCGTCAGCCATTTAATCGCCTCCGCCAAGGCCTGTGACGCGCTTCTGGCGGTGCAAATTCCGGAGACGGCCGCCAAACTGCGCCAGATTCTCAATCTGGCGCAGATATTGCAGTCACACGCGTTAAGCTTTTTTCATCTCTCTTCGCCCGACCTGGTGTTGGGGATGGACGCCGACCCTGTGAAACGAAACTTGTTTGGTGTCGCCGCGGAAAGTCCGGATTTGGCACGTGACGGCATCTGGCTTCGCCAATATGGACAGGAGATCATCGCCCATCTGGCGGGCAAGCGAATTCACCCAGCCTGGGTTGTGCCCGGTGGTGTCAGCGCGCCCCTGACGGATGATCGCCGCGACCTCATTCTGATCAAAGCTCCGGAAGCGATTCAGCGAATCCGCCGCACGCTTGATTGGTATAAGGAAATCTTCGGCCACTTTGACGCCGAGATTAGGACATTCGCTAATTTCCCA
>WBZM01002320.1_pt1 | contig 16441 bp, 14 predicted proteins | sample 5204271 | NCBI WGS metagenome assembly WBZM01 (sample SAMN12344346, study PRJNA552823) | activated sludge metagenome | biome: Activated sludge suspended growth; feature: Nitrification reactor; material: Wastewater; isolation source: activated sludge from nitrification reactor of wastewater...
CGATGACCGACCTCGGCAAGGAGTTCCGGCGCCGCCTCGCCGGGATCGCCGAGGTCCGCACGCCCGAGATCATCACCGAGCAGGTCTCCGCCGACGGCACGCGCAAGTGGTTGCTGCGGTTCGAGAGCGGCCAGGCCATCGAGATGGTGTTCATCCCCGAGCCCGGCCGCGGCACCCTGTGCATCTCGAGCCAGGTCGGCTGCGCGATGGATTGCAGCTTCTGCTCGACGGCCCAGCAGGGCTACAACCGCAATCTCGACACCGCCGAAATCGTCGGCCAGGTGTGGCTCGCCAATCGCGAGCTCGGCTATTCGCCGGACGGCGATCGTGTGATCACCAACGTGGTGTTCATGGGCATGGGCGAGCCGCTGATGAACTACCGCAACGTGGTGCCGGCGGCCGAGATCATGATGGACGACCTCGGCCTCGACCTCTCGCGCCGGCGGGTGACGGTCAGCACCTCGGGACTCGTGCCGCAGATGCGGCGCATCGCGGAGGAGACCAACGTCGCCCTGGCGGTCTCGCTGCACGCGCCGAACGACGAGCTGCGCAGCCGGATCGTGCCGGTGAACCGCCTGCACCCGATCGCGGACCTGCTCGAGGCCTGCTGGCACTACGTGGAGAAGCAGAACGCCCGCAGCGTCACCTTCGAGTACGTGATGCTCGACGGCGTGAACGACCTGCCCGAGCACGCGCGCCAGCTCGCGGTGCTGCTGAAGGGCCGGCCTGCCAAGGTCAACCTGATTCCGTTCAACCCGTTCCCCGGCACGCAGTACCGGCGCTCGAGCGAACCGGCGATCGAGCGGTTCCGCGACCTGCTGCTGAAGGGCGGGGTGATCGCGACCATCCGCCGCACGCGCGGCGACGACATCGACGCGGCCTGCGGCCAGCTGGTCGGCCGCGTCAACGACCAGGTGAAGAACCGCCTGGGCCAGAAGCGTTTCCCGGTCCGCGTGGTGCAGGCATGAACAGATTCGCCCCGCTCGTCCTCCTCGTCGCGGCGCTGCTCGCGCAGTTCGCCGCCGGCGGCGCGCTCGCGGCCCAGCCCGACAAGAAGGACATCGAGCAGGCGGCCGCGATCAACACCGAGCTGGCCGTCGAGTACCTGAAGCAGGGCAAGCTCGCGGCGGCCCGCGAGATGATCGACCGTGCGCTCCGGCAGAACCCGCGCAAGGCCGAGACCCAGATGACGGCCGGCCTGGTCTACGACCGTCTCGGCGAGGACAAGAAGGCGCTCGCGTTCTTCAACGAGGCGGCTCGGCTCGGCAAGGACAACCCCGACGTGCTCAACAACGTCGCCGTGTACCTGTGTCGCAAGGGCGAGCGCCGACGCGGCGAGGACCTCTTCCAGAAGGCCGCGGCCAGCCCGCTCTACAAGACCCCGGCGGTGGCCATGACCAACGCCGGCCGCTGCGCGCGCGAGGACGGCCGGCCGAAGGATGCCGAGCAGTATTTCCGCAAGGCGCTCGGCTACCGCGCCGAGCAGACGGACGCGCTGCTGGCGCTGGCCGAGGTGACGCACGAGCAGTCGAACGACCTGCAGGCGCGCGCGTTCCTGCAGCGCTACCTGGCCGTGGCGCCGCCCTCGGCCGCGACGCTCCTGCTCGGCTACCGGATCGAGACCGCGCTCGGCGACCCGGTGGCCGCCAGCCAGTACGCGGCGCGCCTGAACCGCGAGTTCGCCCGCTCCAGCGAGGCGGAGACGCTGTCGCGGGAGCAGGCCGCCCATCCATGAGCGCCGTGGAAGCCGAAGTCACCGAACTGCCCTCGAGCCCGGGTGCGCGCCTGCGCCGCGAGCGGGAGGCGCGCGGGCTGACGCAGCAGCAGGCGGCGGAGCAGCTTACGCTCGACGTCGGCGTCGTGACCGCCCTCGAGGCGAACGACTTCGCCGCCCTCGGGGCGCCGGTGTTCGCCAAGGGCCACCTGCGCCGCTACGCGGCCCTGCTCGAACTGCCCGAGGACGACCTGCTCGCCGGCTACGAGCGCTCCAACGGGCAGCCGGAGCAGCCGACCCTGGTGCCCCGCGCGCGGGTCGAGATGGCGCCGATCCGCGGACCGTCGCGACTCCCGTTCGTGCTCGGCGGCGCGGTCGCCTTCCTGGTGGCAGCGGCGCTCGTGGCCTACGTGTCGACGCATGGCCTGAGCCTGCCGTGGGAAGGCGTGACCCGCCTGTTCCAGGACGAGCCGGCGCGCGTGCCGGCATCACCCGCCGCGGCTCCGCCGGCGGCTGCCGTGCCGGCCGACGCCGCGCCGTCCGCGGCCCAGGGCGCCGCGGCAGTCGTGCCCGCGGGCCAGGCGAGCGTGACGATGCGCTTCGCGGCGGATTCCTGGGTCGAGGTGTACGACGGCACGGGCAAGGCCGTGCTGTACGATCTCGGCAAGGCAGGCAGCGAACGCACGGTGACGGCGGTGGCGCCGCTCAGCGTGACCATCGGCAACGCGTCCGCCGTCGGCGTGACGATCAACGGACGCGCGGTGCAGTTGCCGCCGCTGCCGGCCGGCCAGACCGTGGCCCGCTTCGGCGTCGGCGCGGACGGCAACCTGCGCTGAACGGCGGTAGCGAAAGATGAGCGAGACCCTCCAGGCCATCCGTGGGATGAACGACGTGCTGCCCGACGACAGCGGGGCGTGGCAGCAGCTCGAGGGCGTCGCGCGCGCGATCTTCGCGGACTACGGCTACCGCGAGATCCGCCTGCCGCTGCTCGAGCGCACGGAACTCTTCAAGCGGGCGATCGGCGAGTTCACCGACGTCGTCGAGAAGGAGATGTACACCTTCGAGGATCGCGGCGGCGACTCGGTGACCCTGCGTCCGGAGGCCACGGCGGGCATCGTGCGCGCCTGCATCTCGAACGGGCTGCTGCACAACCAGCGCCAGAAGCTCTGGTGCATGGGTCCGATGTTCCGTTACGAGCGGCCGCAGAAGGGACGCTACCGGCAGTTCCACCAGATCGACGTCGAGGCGCTCGGGTATGCCGGGCCGGACGTCGACGCCGAGCTGATCCTGATGACGGCGCGTCTGTGGAAGCAGCTCGGCGTGCGCGGGCTCACGCTCAACCTGAACTCGCTCGGCACGCCCGAGTCGCGCCGGGACTACCGCGCCAAGCTGGTGGCGTACTTCGAGCGGCACGGCGACGTGCTCGACGAGGACAGCCGGCGCCGCCTCGGCGGCAACCCGCTGCGCATCCTCGACAGCAAGAACCCGGCGATGGCCGAGGTCATCCGCGGCGCGCCGCTCATCACGGACCACCTCGACCCGGAATCGGCCGCCCATTTCGAGCGGCTGCGCGCGCACCTGGACGCGAACGGCGTGGCGTACGTGGTGAACCCGCGCCTGGTGCGCGGCCTCGACTACTACACGCGCACGGTGTTCGAGTGGATCACCACCGACCTCGGGTCCCAGGACGCCGTCTGCTCGGGCGGGCGCTACGACGGCCTGGTCGCCCAACTCGGCGGCGAGCCCGTGCCGGCGATCGGCTGGGCGCTCGGCGAGGAGCGGCTGGTCGAGATCATGCGCCTGCAGGGCCTGGTCGGCGCGGCGGGGCAGCCGGAGGTGTACCTCGTGCTGGCCGGCGACGCGGCCGAGGCGATCGGTCTCGGGCTCGCGGAGCGCCTGCGCGACGCCGTGCCCGGCCTGCGCATCGAGGCGAACTGCGGCGGTGGCAGCTTCAAGTCGCAGATGAAGCGGGCCGACAAGAGCGGCGCGCGCTACGCCGTGATCCTCGGCGACAATGAGGTGGCCGGCGGCACGGCGGCGCTCAAGTCGCTGCGCGACGACGGCGGGCAGCGGGCGGTGGCGCAGGCCGAACTCGCGACGGAACTCAAGCAGGCGCTGCGCGGCGGGGCGGCCTGAGACGACAACGCAGATCCCGGGCGGGATCGCACACGGAGCCAGAAAGTGGAAGACCTGACCGACAACGAAGCAGAAGAAACATTGCGTCGCTGGTGGCGCGAGAACTGGCTGTGGCTGGTCGGCGGCCTCGTCATCGGCCTCGGCGGTCTCGCCGGCTGGCAGTACTGGCAGACGTCGCAGCGCCAGGCGAAGGAGGCCGAGTCGGCCGCCTACCAGGCCGACATGGACGCGCTCAGCGCGAACCAGTTCGACCAGGCGCTCGAGCAGACCCGGAAACTGCGCGAGGAGCACCCGGGGTCGCCGTACGCGGACCAGGCGGACCTCGCCCTGGCGCGCGCCGCCGTCGAGAACAACAAGCTCGACGAGGCGGCGACGCACCTCAAGACGGTGATGGACACGTCGCGTGACCCGCAACTCCAGCAGGTGGCGCGCACCCGTCTCGCGCGCGTGCACATCGAGCGCGGCAAGCCGGACGAGGCGCTCGCGCTGCTGGACGTCGCATCGGCCGGCGCCTTCGCGCCCCTCTATCACGAGATCCGCGGCGACGCGCTCGCGGCCAAGGGCGACGCGAAGGGTGCCCGCACCGAGTACGAGGCGGCCCTCGCCGGCGCCACCCCCGAGTCCGGCGTGGACGAGCCCTACGTCGAGATGAAGCGCGACCACCTGCCGGCCGCCGGAGCCGCGCAGTGACGCGCGGCATCGCCCCGCGGCTGGGCCTCGCGGTCGCGCTGTGCGCGGCCGCCCTGGCCATCACGGCCTGCGACAAGAGCGGGAAGAACGCCGAGCCGCCGGCCGAACTGGTCGACCTAAAGCCGACGCTGTCCGTGCAGAAGGTCTGGGCGAACGGGCTCGGGGGCGGCGGCGAGGAACTCCGGCTCTCGCTGGGCGTCGCGTACCAGGACGGCGCCGTGTTCGCGGCCGGCCGTGGCGGCAAGGTCGAGGCCTTCGACGCCGGCACCGGGCGCTCGCGCTGGAGCACCGACACGAAGCTCGAGTTGTCGGCCGGGCCGGGCGTGGGCCCCGGCCTGGTGGCGGTCGGCACCAACGAGGGCGACATCGTCGCGCTCGAAGCCCAGAGCGGCAAGAAGCTCTGGTCGGCCAGGGTGAGCAGCGAGGTGCTCTCGGCGCCGCTCGTGACGACGGACCGCGTCGTCGTGCGCACGGTCGACGGCCGCATCCGCGCGCTCGACGCCGCCTCCGGCAAGGAACTGTGGTCCGGCGAGGAGCCGGTGCCGCGGCTGTCCCTGCGCGGCACCGCCGCTCCGGTGCTGAGCGGCGACACGGTCCTGTGCGGCTTCGACTCAGGGAAGGTCGTCGCGTACTCGCTCGCGAACGGCGACGTGCTCTGGCAGGCGCAGGTCACCACGCCGCGCGGCCGCTCCGAGCTCGAGCGGCTGTCCGACGTCGATTCGGCCGTGCGCGTCGCCGGCAACGACGTCTACGCGGTCGGCTACCAGGGCCGCATCGAGATGATCGCGCTCGACTCGGGCCAGGTGTGGTGGGGGCGCGAGCTCTCGAGCTACCGCGGCCTCGCCATCGACGACGACCAGATCTACGTGTCCACCAGCGACGGCAGCGTGGTGGCCATGCGCCGGCGCGACGGCACGGTACTCTGGCAGCAGGACGGCCTGCGCCGTCGCGGCCTGAGCGCCCCGGCCGTCGACGGCAAGGCCATCGTGGTCGGCGATTTCGACGGCTACCTGCACTGGATCGACCGCGACACCGGCAAGTTCGTCGCGCGGGAGCACCCGGGCAGCGCGCGCATCAGCGCCCCGCCCATCGCCGCGGACGGACGCGTGTTCGTCATCGACGACGAGGGCAAGCTCGCCGCGTTCCGCAGCGGGGCCGGCCAGGCAGGCTGATGTGCTGCCGGTCCTGGCACTGGTCGGTCGCCCCAACGTCGGCAAGTCGACGCTGTTCAATGCGCTGACGCGCACCCGCGACGCGCTCGTCGCGGACGTGCCGGGGCTCACGCGCGACCGCAAGTACGGCTATGCCCGCCGCGAAGGGCGCGCCTGCGTCGTGATCGACACGGGCGGTCTCGTCGAAGGCGTGCAGGGCATCGAGCGGCTGATGGAAGAGCAGTCGCTCAAGGCCGTGGCCGAGGCCGACCGCGTCCTGTTCGTCGTCGATGCGCGCGAGGGCTGCACGCCCGCCGACCTGCACGTGGCCGGTCTCCTGCGCCGCAGCGGCAAGACGGTGCTGGTCGTCGCCAACAAGGCCGAGGGACTCGACGGCGCGATGGCGGCCGCGGAGTTCCACCGCTTCGGCTTTGGCGACCCGGTGGCCATTTCCTCGGCGCACGCGCAGGGCCTCGACGACCTGCTCGAGGCGGCGCTCGCCGGGCTCGCCCGGGACGAGACGCCCGCCGTGCCGGTGGAGTCGGCGGCCGAGATCCGCGTTGCGGTGGTGGGCCGCCCGAACGTCGGCAAGTCCACGCTCATCAACCGGCTGCTCGGCGAGGAGCGGCTCATTGCCTACGACCAGCCCGGGACCACGCGCGACACGGTCGCGGTGCCGTTCGAGCGGGACGGCCAGCGCTACGTCCTGCTCGACACCGCGGGCGTGCGCCGCCGGGCGCGCGTCGAGGAGACGATCGAGAAGTTCAGCGTCGTGAAGACGCTGCAGGCCATCGAGCAGGCGAACGTCGTGATCGGCGTCATCGACGCGCACGACACGGTCGCCGAGCAGGACGCCAGCCTGCTCGGGCTGGTCGCGGAGCAGGGCCGGGCCCTGGTGATCGCCGTCAACAAGTGGGACGGCATCGCGCCCGGCCAGCGCGACGCGATCCGCGACGGCCTCGACCTGCGCCTCGACTTCCTGCGTTTCGCCCCCGTGCACTTCATCTCCGCGAAGCACGGCACGGGCGTCGGCGACCTGATGGGCGCCGTGAAGGCGGGCTACCGGGCCGCGATGCGCGAGATGCCCACCAAGGACCTCACGCGGGCCCTGGAGCAGGCGATCGGCATGCACCAGCCGCCGCTGGTGCGGGGCCGGCGCATCAAGCTGCGCTATGCCCACCAGGGCGGCCGCAACCCGCCGGTCGTGGTGATCCACGGCAACCAGACCCAGCACGTGCCCGACGCCTACCGCCGCTACCTCGAAAACCACTTCCGCGAGGTCTTCCGGCTGCAGGGCACGCCGATGCGCGTCGAGTTCCGCACGGACGCCAACCCGTTTGCCGGGCGCCGGGTCGAGCTGACGCCCCGCCAGGCCCGCAAGAAGCAGCGGGCCATGGCGCATTTCAAGGGCGGCAAGCGCGGCAAGCGCTGATATAACTGCCGGTTCTGAGCGGGTATCCGCTCGTTGCTTGTGCCCCGGCGGGGCGGGTCTAGACTCCGGAGCATGCTCATGGCAGCCGCCCGTACCCCTGTTGCCGCGCCCGACGACCTGCCCGCGACCCAGCTGGCGGTGATCGAGGCGCCGCTGCGCCTGTACCGCGGCGGGGTGATCGACAATCCGGTCATCGCCTACGAGACCTGGGGCCGGCTCAACGCCGCCCGCGACAACGCCGTCCTCCTGTTCACCGGGCTGTCGCCGTCCGCGCACGCCGCATCCTCGCCGGCCGACCCCAAGCCGGGCTGGTGGGAGCCGATGATCGGCGAGGGCAAGGCGATCGACACGCGGCGCTTCTTCGTCGTGTGCGTCAACTCGCTCGGCAGCCCCTTCGGCTCCTCGAGCCCGGTCAGCATCGACCCGCGCACCGGCCGCCCGTACGGCCTGGGCTTCCCCGAGATCTCGGTCGAGGACATCGCCACCGGCGGCCAGCTGGTGATGCGCGCGCTCGGCATCGAGCGCGTCGCCGCGGTGATGGGCGCGTCGCTCGGCGGGATGACGGCGCTGGCCTATGCCGTGCAGTATCCGGAGCAGGCCGGCCACCTCGTGTCGATCTCGGGCGCGGCGGCGGCGTCCCCGTTCGCGATCGCCCTGCGCTCGCTCCAGCGCGAAATGGTGCGCAGCGACGCGGCCTGGCGCGGCGGCAACTACGAGCCGGGACGCGGCCCGCGCCTCGGCCTGCGGCTCGCGCGCAAGCTCGGCACGATCACCTATCGCTCGGCGGAGGAGTGGTCGGAGCGCTTCGGTCGCCGGCGCATCGAGGATACCGCCGGCATTGCCGGGGATTTCCGCCCGCAGTTCGAGGTGGAGGGCTACCTCGAGCACCAGGCGCACCGGTTCGCCGACCTCTACGACGCGAACTGCTACCTGTACGTCTCGCGTGCGATGGACCAGTTCGACCTCGCCGAGCACGGCGGCGGCTCGCTCGCGGCCGCGTTCGCGAAGCTGAAGCCGGCGCGTTCGCTGGTCATCGGCGTGCAGTCGGACATGCTGTTCACCATCGACCAGCAGCGGCAGATCGCCGAGCAGCTGCAGGCGGCGGGCCGCGAGGTCGAGTTCCACGCATTCCCGTCGCCGCAGGGCCACGACGCGTTCCTGGTCGACTACGGGCGCTTCGACCCGGCGATCCGCCGCTTCCTCGCCTCGATCTAGCTAGTGGCCCGGCGGCGCGAGGAACAGCGCCGGGTCCACCATCGCGCGATTGACGGACACGCCCCAGTGCAGGTGGGGCCCGGTCACGCGCCCCGTCGCGCCCACCAGCCCCAGCACGACGCCCTGCGGCACCGTGTCACCGGCCTGCACGTCGATGCGGCTCAGGTGGCAGTACATCGTCACCACGCCGTGGCCGTGGTCCACGAACACGGTGTTGCCGTTGAAGAAGAAATCGCCGGCCTCGACCACGCGTCCGGCGGCCGGCGCGCGGATCGGCGTGCCGGTCGGCGCGGCGATGTCCATGCCGCTGTGCGGATTGCGCGCCTGGCCGTTGAAGAAGCGGCGCAGCCCGAACGAGGAGGAGCGCTCGCCCGGGACGGGCGCGGCCATGCGCCACGGCGGCATGAAGTCCGTCGACCACGTGCCGAGCGCCCGGTCGGTGCGCAGCTTCTCGCGCTCGATCCGCTGGAGGTCCTGCGCGTTCGGATCGACCTTGCGCTGGTCCTTCACGGTCAGGCGCTGCTCCGCATACTGCTTCGGCGCGACGTCGAAGGGCAGGGCGCGGACCTCGCGGCCCGCCGCATCGAGCAGCCGTGCGCTCCGGGTGCCGGGCGGCGTGTCGAGCGGAATGCCGATGACCGCCGTCCACGTCTCGCCGATGCGGACCACGGGCGCACGGTAGCCGTTGTACATCACCGGGCCGGGCTCCTCCGGTCCCGCGCCGAGCGCGACCAGCGCGATCCCGCCCGGGACACGGCTCTCGCGCGGCGCCGGCAGCGCCTCCGGGCGGGCGGCGAGGGGGGCCAGGGCCAGCCAGGCCAGCACGACGGCAGTGCGCCGGATCATTCCGCGTCCTCCGCATCGGGGTGCGTTGCCATGACCTGCGCCGTCACCCGTCCGCGGGCGAGCCGGGCGCGGATCGTAGCGCCGACCGGGACCCCGGCCGCCTCCTGCAGCACGTGACCGTCCGCGTCGGTGACGATCGCATAGCCGCGCTCCAGGGTCGCAAGCGGGCTCACCGCGTGCAGGGTGCGCAGCGCGAGATCCAGTCTCGCGCGTGGACCGCCGAGGCAGCCGCGGCCCGCGGCGACGAGCGCGCGCCGCGTGGCGTCGAGCCGCAGGCGCAGGGCCGCGACCCGCAGCACGGGCGAGGCGCGAGCCAGCAACGCATCCGCCGCGGCGTGGCGGCGACGCGCGCGGTCGAGCCGCGTGCGTACCGCGAACGCCAGGCGCCCCTCGAGTTCGTCCAGGCGCTGCGCGTGCTCGCGCAGCCGCGCACCCGGATGGTTTCGAGCGAGGCCTTTGTGGGCCGCAGCGAGCCGCGTGCGGCTCTCCTGCAGCCGGCGACGCATGGCGCGCAGCGTGCGCTGGCCGTCGGCCTCGATGCGGCGCAGCCACTCGGCCCGGTCGGGCACGACGCGTTCCGCGGCCCCCGACGGCGTCGGGGCGCGCAGGTCGGCCACGAAATCGGCGATGGTGAAGTCCACCTCGTGGCCCACGCCGCTCACGACCGGGATCGGGCACTCGAAGATGGCTCGCGCAACGCCCTCGTCGTTGAACGCCCAGAGGTCCTCCAGCGAGCCGCCGCCGCGCGCGAGGATGAGCACGTCGCAGTCGCGGCGCACCCCGGCGAGGCGCAGGGCCTGGGCGATCTCGCGCGGCGCCGCCTCGCCCTGCACCGCCACCGGATAGACCAGGACCGGAATCGCTGGAAAACGCCGGCCGAGGATGTGCAGGATGTCGCGGATCGCCGCGCCGGTGGGCGAGGTCACCACGCCGATGCGCCCCGGCAGCGCCGGCAGCGGCTGCTTGTGGCGCTCGTCGAACAGGCCTTCGGCCTGCAGCTTCTGCTTCAGCTGCTCGAACTGGCGGCGCAGGGCGCCTTCGCCGGCTTCCTCGAGGTGGTCGATCACGACCTGGAACTCGCCGCGGGCTTCGTACAGGCTGACCCGGCCGCGGGCGAGCACCTGCTGGCCGTCGCGCACCGGGAAACGCACCAGCAGGTTGCGCTGGCGGAACATCGCGCAGCGGACCTGGGCCGCGTCGTCCTTGAGCGAGAAGTACCAGTGGCCCGAGCCCGGCCGGGACAGGTTCGAAATCTCGCCCTCGAGCCACACTGCGCCGAGCGTCCGCTCGAGCAGGAACTTCGCCTCCCGGTTGAGGCGGCTGATGGTGAAAATCTCCCGCTGGGGCGGGGAGTTGGCCGGGAATTCGAACGGATCGGACGGCATCGTGGCCCGATCTTAGCCGGCGGCCGACCTTTCCCGAAACCACCCCGGGCGGGTAGAATGCCGCGCTTCCTTTTACGAGCCGGGTCCCCCCATGCTGCGCATCCTCGAGGAAGCCCTCACCTTCGACGACGTCCTGCTCGTGCCTGCCTATTCGCAGGTGCTTCCCGCCGAAGTGAGCCTGGCCTCCCAGCTCACGCGCAGCATCCGCCTCAACCTGCCGATCCTCTCGGCCGCCATGGACACGGTCACCGAGCATCGCCTGGCGATCGCCATTGCGCAGGAAGGCGGCATCGGCATCGTCCACAAGAACATGTCGATCGAGCAGCAGGCGCGCGAGGTCGCACGGGTGAAGCGCTTCGAGAGCGGCATCATCCACGACCCCATCACCGTGCGTCCCGAAGCCACGATCCGCGAGGTGCTCGAGCTCACCCGCGCGAAGAACATCTCCGGCGTGCCGGTGGTGCGAGATGGCAAGGCCGTCGGCATCGTCACGCACCGCGACCTGCGCTTCGAGACGCGCTACGACTCGCCGGTCTCCGCCGTCATGACCCCGCGCGAGCGGCTGGTCACCGTGAAAGAGAACTCGCCCAAGGACGAAGTGCTGTCGCTGCTGCACAAGCACCGCATCGAGAAGGTGCTGGTCGTCGACGACGACTTCGCGCTCAAGGGCATGATCACGGTCAAGGACTTCCAGAAGGCCACCGAGTTCCCGCGCGCGAGCAAGGACGAGCGCGGCGCGCTGCGCGTCGGGGCCGCGGTCGGCACCAGCTTCGACACGCTGGAGCGGGCCGCGGCGCTGCGCGAGTCGGGCGTCGACGTGATCATCGTCGACACGGCGCACGGCCACTCGCAGGGCGTGATCGACACCGTCAAGCGCATCAAGGCCAAGTGGCCGGCGCAGCAGGTGATCGCGGGCAACATCGTCACCGGCGAGGCCGCGCTGGCGCTGGTCGACGCTGGCGCGGATGCGGTCAAGGTCGGCATCGGCCCCGGCTCGATCTGCACCACGCGCATCGTCGCCGGTGTCGGCGTGCCGCAGATCAGCGCGGTGGCTAACGTGGCCGAGGCGCTGGCGCCGCACGGCGTGCCGCTGATCGCGGACGGCGGCATCCGCTTCTCGGGCGACATCGCCAAGGCGATCGCCGCCGGTGCCTACTGCGTGATGATGGGCGGCCTGTTCGCCGGCACCGAGGAATCCCCGGGCGAAGTCGAGCTGTACCAGGGCGCCTCGTACAAGTCGTACCGCGGCATGGGCTCGCTCGGCGCCATGGCGCAGTCGCACGGCTCGCGCGACCGCTATTTCCAGGACGCGTCGGCCGAGCTCGAGAAGCTCGTGCCGGAAGGCATCGAGGGCCGCGTGCCCTACAAGGGCAGCATCGTGGCCATCCTGCACCAGCTCACCGGCGGCCTGCGCGCCGCGATGGGTTACACCGGCAGCGCCAACATCGACGAGATGCGCACGCGCCCGAAGTTCGTGCGCATCACCAACGCGGGCGTGCGCGAGAGCCACGTCCACGACGTGACCATCACCAAGGAAGCGCCGAACTACCGTGTCAGCTGAGACCTCGCCGGCCGTGCGGACGGGCGACATCCACGCGCACCGCATCCTGATCCTCGACTTCGGCTCGCAGTACACCCAGCTGATCGCGCGTCGCGTGCGCGAACTCGGCGTCTATTGCGAAATCCATCCCTGGGACGCGGGCGACGAGGCGGTGCGGGCCTTCGGTGCGCGCGGCATCATTCTCTCGGGCGGTCCCGAGTCGGTCACGCAGGCCGGTGCGCCGGCGGCGCCCAAGGCGGTGTTCGAGGCGGGCGTGCCGGTGCTCGGCATCTGCTACGGCATGCAGACGATGGCGGCGCAGCTCGGCGGCCGCGTCGAGCCCGGCGCGGTGCACGAGTTCGGCTATGCCGAGGTTCGCGCACGCGGGCACTCGGCGCTGCTGCGCGACATCGAGGACCGCGTCAACGCCGAGGGCCACGGCCTGCTCGACGTGTGGATGAGCCACGGCGACCGCGTCGTCGAGCTGCCTGCCGGCTTCAAGTCTATCGCCTCGACGCCCGACCTGCCGATTGCCGGCATGGCCGACGAGGCGCGGCATTTCTACGCGCTGCAGTTCCATCCCGAAGTGACGCACACGCGGCAGGGCACGCGCATCTACGAGCGCTTCCTGCACGGCATCTGCGGCTGCGATTCGGGCTGGAACGCCGGCAACATCATCGACGACGCGGTCGCGCGCGTGCGCGCGCAGGTGGGCGGCAGCAAGGTGCTGCTCGGCCTGTCGGGCGGCGTGGATTCCTCGGTCGTCGCGGCGCTGCTGCACAAGGCGATCGGCGATCAGCTCACCTGCGTCTTCGTCGACCACGGACTGCTGCGCCACCAGGAAGGCGACCAGGTCATGGCGGTGTTCGCGCGCAACCTCGGTGTGCGCGTCATCCGCGTGGATGCCGCGGATCGCTTCTTCGCAGCGCTCGCCGGGGTCGCGGACCCGGAGGCCAAGCGCAAGATCATCGGCCGCCTGTTCATCGAGGTGTTCGACGAGGAGGCGCACAAGCTGCAGGGCGTGGAGTTCCTCGCGCAGGGCACCATCTACCCCGACGTGATTGAGTCGGCCGGCAGCAAGACCGGCAAGGCCCACGTCATCAAGTCGCACCACAACGTCGGCGGCCTGCCGGCGCACATGAAGCTCAAGCTGGTCGAGCCGCTGCGCGAGCTGTTCAAGGACGAGGTGCGCCGCATCGGCATCGAGCTTGGCCTGCCCTCGGAGATGGTCCACCGCCATCCGTTCCCGGGCCCGGGCCTCGGCGTGCGCATCCTCGGCGAGGTGACCCGCGCCGCGGCCGACACGCTGCGCCTCGCCGATCACATCTTCATCGAGGAACTGCGCAAGGCGGGCTGGTACGAGAAGACCAGCCAGGCGTTCGCGGTGTTCCTGCCCGTGAAGAGCGTGGGCGTCACCGGCGACGGCCGGCGCCACGAGCCCGTGGTCGCCTTGCGCGCCGTCGAGACGATCGACTTCATGACGGCGCACTGGGCGCACCTGCCGTACGACCTGCTCGATGTCTGCTCACGCCGCATCGTCAACGAGGTCAAGGGCATCTCGCGCGTCGTCTACGACATCTCCGGGAAGCCGCCCGCGACCATCGAGTGGGAGTGATGGCCGCGAGGTGACGGTCTTGGCAGGGCGACCCGGGACCGGAAGGTGTGCCGAGGCTTGCCGCGCCCCCGCGTCGGGCGTATAGACGACAGGGTCAGGACGACCCCCGCGGAGACATACCCGTGAGCCGCATGGAACGCCCGGTCTTCGCGAGCCTGCTCTCAGTGCTCGGCCTGATCGCCCAATCGCGGGCCGTCGCGGCCGACGCGCCGACGTTCGTTCCCGCCACCGATCTCCGCGACGGCGAGGCGCTCGTTTACGTCTACCGTCGTTTCAAGCTGGCGGGGGCCGCCGCGCCGATGGGATTCTCGCTGGACGGCGAACCCGTCGCGGCGCTGTGGGCCGGGCGGTACACGGCGCTGGCCGTGCCCGCGGGTCATGTGGTCCTGTGGTCGTTGCCTGTCGGTACCGAGCGGGTGAACTGCCGACAGTCAGCCGCGGGCTGGTTCACCCAGTGGTTCCACGAGGGTGTCCCGTACATCCAGAACACCGCGTGGAAGCGACCGATCGAGTTCGACGTGGCGGCGGGGCAGACGTACTACGTGGAACTGCAGCTTGGCTTTCGCTCGAGGACGCAGCCGGAGAGCGAGGCCATGCCCGACCTCGTGAAAGCGAAGTACGTCGATCCGCGCGCCGAAGTCCTCGCCGGCACACAGCAGGACGCCGAGGAGATGGCGAGGCGCGTCGAGCAGGCCTGTAGCGCAGGTACGACGCTCGAGTCCGTCTCGGCCGCCGAACGACTCACGCGATCCCGCGTGCCGGCGAACTGACGCCGGCTTCCCGATGGAATGTTCCGACGCCGCCGACACCCCGCGGCACGGCGTTCATTGGAAACTGCGCTTGCGGGCCCGAAATGGTCGATGGCGGCCCGGTCCGGATCAGCGCACAGCCCGGCCGGCCAGGTCCCGTGCGTACACGAAGAGATTCGGACCGGTCAGGCCGACGTTGACGCTGGTCGTGTAGTGCACGCCGCCGTCGACCCGGGTCATCGCCGCGAACGCCTGGTTCTGGGTCACGATGCACCTCAGCCGTGCATCGAGTTCCCTGGGGCCTTCCAGCTCACGTGCGTGGGTCTGCGGCGCGCGCGCCGCCACGTAGTCGCCGCACAGCTCCTCGTAGATGGCCCTGGCCTCGGCAAACTTCGGTGCGCTCTCGACCGTCGGGGGCGGGCGTCCCGGCGATTGAACATGGCCCTCGGCGAGCCGGAGCGACACCGACGTGACGCGCTGGCTGGCGCAGTCGTAGCGCAGCACCAGTTCGCGGTAGTCGCGCGGCACGTCCGGAAACGTGTAGCGCAGTTCCTCGACGGGCGGTCGCCCCGGGCCACAAGGTGGCGGCAGCGCGCGACCGGCATATCGACCGCCGGCCACGGTCGGCGTCGGAGGCGTCACGTAACCGCCGCTCGCCAGCCGGGTGCGAGCTTCAGACAGCGGCATTTCGATCCGGACGCCCGCGATGTCGGCGGCCAGCGTCAGCGCCTTCGCCTGGTCGTAGGGCCCTGCCTGTGCGTGTGCCTGCGGGCAGCTGCCGGCCAGCATGGCCAGGCCGGCGAGACCGAGGCGGCAGAAGTGCTTCGACATGACGGATTCCTCGGACAGTTCCCATGGAGGCCGCCGATCCCACGTGCGACGGCCACGGCGGTCGACGATTCGGGATCGCAGCCTCCGGATCAGCGCCTCGACCAGTAGTCGACCACCGCGGCGCGGCCGACCTCCAGTTGCACGCCCAGGTCGCCATCCGAGGCCTGCCGCGCCGCCAGGCGACAGTGGTCGATCCGGTCCCGATACTCCTGGTAGTCGACCTGCTCCCAGCGCGACAGCGGCTTGCCGAAGGCCGCGAGCGTGGCCTCGTCGGTCAGGAGGTCGCGCTTTTCCTGTGCCCGGATCGCGTAGATGTCCGGCCCGTGCGGCTGCGCGCGGGCCCTGGCCACCAGCTCCGTCTGCGACATCACGTTGCCGACCCACTCGTCGACTGCCGCGCACCCGTGGCCCGGGCCCCCGGAAGGTGCGGCCGCTTCGGCGCCTGCGGCAGAACGCGGCCCGGCCTGCTGCTGTTCGTACGGAGTCACCAGCGGCATGACCAGGTAGAGTCGCATGGCATCGTCCGGACGCCGCGCCTGGGTCGCATCGCGCTGGCAGTAGCCCATGGCGTTGCGCACGGCGTCGAGTTCCTCCCGCGTCCAGTACCGGAAGGGAGACCCGAACGTCGCAGTCGTCGACTCGTTGCTGAGGATGTCGGCGGTGATGCGGCGCTTGGTGGCCGTCCAGGCCTGTGCATCGGCGGCCGTCCCCGATTTGTAGCCCGGCGGCGGACGCACCGGCATCGGCGATACCCAGGTTTCGAGCGCGGCGCAGTCGGGAATCTCGACCGCAGCCAGTGCGGCCGGGCAGGCCAGCGTCAGCAGCACGACGATCAGCAGGCGTCCATCCATGGCGCGTCTCCCTGTCCGGTGGTCGGGAACAGGCGCAAGGTACCGCAGGGCCGCGGGAATTGCGACGGCCGATCCGCAGCGAGCGCGGACCTGCCGCACGATAGGCTGGAGACGTGCTCGCGCCGCATCGTCAACGCGATCGCGGGCATCTCGCGCGTCGTCTACGACATCTCCGGCAAGCCGCCCGCGACCATCGAGTGGGAATGAGGGGCGCCGCGGGCTGGACCTGACGGGTCTGCGTGCTAGGCTTGCGGAACCCGTGTCCAGACCACCGGGACCTACCCTG
>WBZM01002321.1_pt1 | contig 16438 bp, 11 predicted proteins | sample 5204271 | NCBI WGS metagenome assembly WBZM01 (sample SAMN12344346, study PRJNA552823) | activated sludge metagenome | biome: Activated sludge suspended growth; feature: Nitrification reactor; material: Wastewater; isolation source: activated sludge from nitrification reactor of wastewater...
CCTCCGCGACCTTCTCTGCCGTGTTCATTTGTGGATCCTGTCGTCTTGCCGGGGAGCGCCGCCCCCGTGAGGGGGGACCCAAGGCACCTGACACTCTAACGCTTTTTCCGGTCGAGCTGTTGGGCTCGTTGCAGAAATCTGCACCTCCACCCCAAGGCCCCGACGTTCGGTGGAGATTTCGGGGCGATGCGGTCGGTGTGGTTTTCGTTGTTCTTCCGCGAAGGTAAGGGATGTCGGGGGGGTGGGGGCAAGTTCGCGGTGATGGGGCGGCGGGGGTGGCGAGGCGGCGCGGCCGCGGGCGTCCGTTGGGCGCGCGGAGGCTCTTGCCCCCGGCCGCTACGCACGAGCATACTGCGGCCCCCGGAAGCGCTGATGTCACAACAACACTTCGTACGGTGCCAGCACTGCGGGCTGCCGCACTCCGCCGACACCGTGGTGTGCCCGGTGCATCGCGTGCCGATCGCGGGTCGCGCGCCGAGCATGGTGCCCCCGCCCCTGCCGCGCGCGCCCTCGATGGGCGGGCCCGCGAGCGTCGCGCCTCCGCCCCTGCCGTCAGCCCCCGCGACGCCGAGCGTGCGCCCGCCGCCGCTGCCGTCGGTGCCCGGGGCATCGCAGTCTCAGCGGCCACAGCGCATGCGCCAGGCGACCTTCACGGGCCCGCCGATGCACTCGCAGCCGACGCGGCCCAACCCCTACCCCCCGCCGACCCAGGCGGTGCCGCCGGCGTCGCGCCCGGCGGACCCGCAGCCGCGCGCGGCGGTTCGCATCCCGCCGAGCGCGGTGGCGCTGCCCTTCGGCGACCGCGACGACGCCGGGGGGATGCCGCGCCCGTCGGCCGACTCGCCGCTGGTGGGCCAGGTGCTCGACCGGCGCTACCGGGTGTTCGGGGTGATCGCGCGCGGCGGGATGGGCGTGGTGTACGACGCCATCCACGTGGGGCTGGCGCGGCCGGTGGCGATCAAGACGCTGCACGCGCGCTACGCCAACGACAAGGTGGCGCTGGCGCGCTTCCAGAACGAGGCGGCGGTGGTGGGGCGCTTCGGGCACCGCAACATCGTCGAGGTGCACGACATGGGGCAGCTCGAGGACGGCTCGCCCTACCTTGTGATGGAGCGCCTCGAGGGCGACACGGTGACGCAGCGGCTCCAGCAGGAGCGCCCGATGCGCGTCGAGACGGCGATCGACATCGCGCTGGCGGTGCTCAACGCGCTGGTGGTGACGCACAACGCGGGCATCCTCCACCGCGACCTCAAGCCCGACAACGTCTTCATCGCGCGCACCGACGAGGGGCCGCTGGTGAAGGTGCTCGACTTCGGCATCTCGAAGTTCGTCACGCAGGAGATGTCGAAGTCGGCGCTGACGCGCAACGGCTTCGTGATGGGGACGCCGGCGTACATGGCGCCGGAGCAGGCGACGGGCGACGCCAACCTCGACGCGCGGGCCGACCTCTACTCGCTGGGGATGATCCTCTACGAGATGCTCACCGGCCGGCTGCCCTACAAGGCCAACACGCCGGCGGCGCTGCTCGGGGAGATCATGCGCGTGACGCCGCTCACGCCGCGGATGCACCGGCCGGAGATCCACGCCGACCTCGACGCGCTGGTGATGCGCTCGCTCCACAAGGACCGGGAGCAGCGCTTCCCCGACGCGGTGTCGATGCAGCGCGCGCTCCAGGCGGTGCGGGGCCCGGCGATCGCGATGGGGCAGGCGGCGGAGGCCCGCTACCAGCAGACGCCGTCGATGCGCCCGCAGGCGCCGCCGCCCAACGCCGACGTGCACGACACCGACAGCCAGCAGGTGGAGCTCTTCGACCGCGGCGCCCTGGTGGGCAAGGCCGTGCCGGGACCGCCGAAGCTCCCGCACCTGAAGTGAGCGCCGGGTGATGGCGACGCGCCGGTTCGTGTTCGCGTTCGCCCTCGCCGCGGGCTGCGGCGCGCGCAGCGGGCTGGAGGTGACCGGGCCCGACGGTGCTGTCGACGTCGCGGCGGATGTCGCGACGGAGCCCGCGGAAGACGTCGCGATGGACGTCGGGCGAGACCTCCCCGCGGACCTCCCGATCGATCTGCCCGTCGATCGCGTCGAACCGGAGCTCCCTGTCCCCGACGCGCCGCCACCTCCGCCACCTCCGCCACCTCCGCCACCTCCGCCACCTCCGCCGACGTGCGGCGACGGGCGGCTCGACCCGGGGGAGGCCTGCGACCTCGGCCCGGACAACGCGCTGGTGCCGGCCTTCAGGCTCAGCCCCGGAGCGCGCCCGACGGAGGTGGTGCAGCCGGTGACGCGGCGCCTGACGGCGGTCGCGTTCTACCGCTACGAGTCGGCGAGCGCGCACACGGGCTTCGAATCCGTGGGGGTCGCCAACACGTTCCTGTACGTCGAGGGCGGGGGCAACGCGCTGTCGCTGTTCTTCTTCGCGGGGCGTGATGACGACGGGTCGGGGGCGTCGCAGCCCGACAGCGACATGGAGGTGTGGTTCCGCGGGGTGCCAGCGGAGGCGTCGGTGGCCGTGAGCGATGACAACGACGAGCTCGCGCGGCAGTCCACGGGCGACGTGCGGGGGCGATGGTCGTTCAACGGCAACACCGACGGCGGCGTGCTCTCGGGGCTGCCGTGGGACCGCCCGTGGCGCATCGTCGTGGAGCCCACCTACCGCGCCGGGGTCACCGCCGCCCGCTACATCCACCGCGACGGCCGCGCGACCGCGCTCGTGACGCGCGACTCGTTCGCGATCGAGCACTTCACCGCGCCCGCGCGGTGCCGGCCCGACTGCCGCGTGCCCCGCTGCGGCGACGGCTTCGTCGACGCGGGCGAGCGCTGCGACGACGGCAACACCGCCTCGGGCGACGGCTGCGCGTCGAACTGTCAGCGCATCGAGTAGGGCGGGGAGGGCGCGGTCAGGCCGCGGTCAGGCCGCGGGGCGCGGGGCAGCAGGCGCGGCGGGGCGCGGGAGCGCGGGCGCGGCGGGGCGGATGCCGGTGGGGGCGCCGGGGCCCACGACGCCGGGCGCGCCGAGCGTGGCGGGGTTGGCGGGGTTGGGCGCCGCGGGGGGCGGCAGCTCGCCAGGGGGCAGGCGCGCCTCGGCGGGGATCTCGCCCGTGAGCGACTTGAGGAACGCGACGAGGTGGCTCACCTGCGCGTCCTCGAGCGGGCGCCCGAGCTGGAAGCGGGCCATCACGCGCACCGCGTCTTCGAGCGTCTCGCGCGAGCCGTCGTGGAAGTAGGGCCCCGTGAGCTCGACGTTGCGCAGCGTGGGCACCTTGAAGAAGTGCCGGTCGGCCTCGTTGTGCGTGACGTTGTAGCGCCCGTTGTCGGCCTCGGTGAGGGGGGTGCCGCGGAAGGCGAAGTAGTCGCCCACCGCGCCGAGGCGCTGGAAGCTCGTGCCGCCGAGCGCGACGCCCTGGTGGCAGGTGACGCAGCCCGTGGTGACGAAGAGCTCGGCGCCGGCGCGCTCGTCGGCGGTGAGCGCGGAGTCGGCGCCCTTCAGCCAGCGGTCGAAGCGCGAGGGGGTGACCAGCGTCTCCTCGTAGGTGGCGATCGCGTCGCGCACGTTGGCCTGCGTGACCCCGTCGGGGTACACGGACTGGAAGAGCTCGCGGTAGGGCGGCGTGCGGCCGAGCGCGGCGAGGACGCCGTCCCAGGTGTTGCCCATCTCGAGCGCGTTGGTCATCGGGCCGCCGGCCTGGTCGCGCAGGTCGGTGGCGCGCCCGTCCCAGAACTGCACGAACTGGAAGCGCGCGTTGAGCACCGTCGGCGAGTTGATCGGCCCCACCTGGTTGTGGATGCCGAGCGAGCTGCGCCGCGCGTCGGCGCCGCCGTGGTCGAGCGAGTGGCAGCTCGCGCACGAGATGGTGTTGTCGCCCGAGAGCACCGGGTCGTGGAAGAGCCGGCGGCCGAGGCGGACCTTGTCGGTGTTGGCCACCACGAGGTCGGGGATGGGCTGGACGGCCGAGCGCAGCACCGCGAGCGGGCCCTCGGACGAGGGGCCGCCGATGGGCTCGGCGTACTCGGTGAGCGGGGTGCCGGTGCCCTCGCCCCAGGGCGGCGGCACGCGGACGCTGTCGCACCCGCCCAGCGTGAGGGAGCCCGCGACGCCCACGGCGAGCGCGAGGCCGAACGACGGCATCAACCTGGAGATCACGGTCTTCACGAAACTCTCACCTCCGTCGCGGCGCGACGCAGCGGGTCGTATACCCCAAAGTCCGGGGCGTTTGGGCGCGAAATCTCCGCGCCGTCGGGGGGTTGGTGGCGGCGCCGCGATGGCGTATGTAGGGCGCCGCCCGCCCCATGGAACCCGGCACCGTCGTCGCAGGTCGCTTCGCCCTCGAGAGCCTCGCCGGCGAGGGGGGCATGTCGGTGGTGTACCGCGCGACCGACCGGCTCAGCGGCGACGTGGTGGCCCTCAAGGTGCTCCGCGAGGTGGAGGGCCTCGACCCCGAGCGCTTCACCCGCGAGGCGCAGCTCCTGGCCGAGCTCAGCCACCCGGCGATCGTCCGGCACATCGCCCACGGCTCGCTCGACGGGCGCGCCTGGCTCGCGATGGAGTGGCTCACCGGGGAGGACCTCTACGACCGCCTCGAGCGCCAGGCCCTCACCGTCGCCGAGTCGGTGACCGTCGCGCGGCGCGTCTGCGAGGCCCTCGCCGCGGCCCACGCCCGCGGGATCGTCCACCGCGACATCAAGCCGCCCAACGTCTTCCTCCCCGACGGCGACGTGGCCCGGGCGCGGGTGCTCGACTTCGGCATCGCGCGCACCTCCCGCGGGCAGCGCGCGCTCACCCGCACCGGCGCCGTGCTCGGCACACCCGGCTACATGGCCCCCGAGCAGGTGCGCGGCGAGCGCGACGTCGACGCGCGGGCCGACCTCTTCTCCGTCGGCTGTCTGCTGTTCGAGTGCCTCGCGGGGCGGCCGGCGTTCGAGGGCGACACGCCGGTGGCGATCCTCGCGCGCATCCTCATCGAGGAGGCGCCGCGGCTCTCGACGGTGCGGCCCGACATCCCGCCCGCGCTCGACGACCTCGTCGCCCGGCTCACCGCGCGCCGCCGCGACGACCGCCCCGCCAGCGCCGCGGAGGTGATCGCCGCGCTCGACGCCCTCGGCGACCTCGAGGGGCTGCGCGCGCCCGAGGCCGGCGCCCCGGCCCGCGGGATCACCCTCGGCGAGCAGCGCCTCGTCTGCGTGGTGGCCGTCGGCCGCGCGGGGGCTTCTCCATTCGGCGCGGGCGAAACGACCGGGACCTTCGGCGCGGAGGACGTCGGGGCGACCCACGCGCGGACGCTGGTGTCGTCGCCGCCGCCCGCGGCGCTGGCCTCGCTCGCGTCGGTGGCCGAGCGCTTCGGCGCGACGCACGCGATGGTGGGCGAGGCGCTGATCGCGGTGTTCGCGGCGGAGGGCGTGGCGCGCGACCTCGTGGCGCGGGCGGCCCGCTGCGCGCTGGCCTTCTCGCGCGAGGCGGCGCCGCTCGCGGTGGCGATGGTGACCGGGCGCGCCGAGCTCTTCGAGGGCGGCGCGGCGGGCGAGGCGGTCGACCGCGCGCTCGGGCTGCTCGAGTCGCCGCCGGCCGACCCGGGGGAGTGGTCGGTGGTGTGGCTCGACGAGGTGTCGGCGACGCTGCTCGGGCCCTCGTACGCGGTGGAGTCCGAGGGCGGCGCCCACGCGCTCTGCGCCTCGTGCGGGCTCGGGGACGACGACGTGTCCGAGCCCGAGCGGCTGGCGGCGCGCGAGCTCCTCGGGCGGCGCGTCCCCTGCGTCGGGCGCGAGCGCGAGCTGGCCACGCTCGACGCGGTGCTCCAGGGCACGGCGGCCGAGGGCGCGGCGAGCGCGGTGATCGTCACGGGCCCGACCGGCATCGGCAAGTCGCGCCTCGTCGGGGAGTTCGTGGCGCGGGCGCGGGCGGGCGGCGACGCGGTGGACGTGTGGTACGCGCAGGGCGACCCCCTCGGCGCGGGCGCCCCCTTCGCGCTGCTCGGGGCGATGCTCCGGCGGGCGGCGGGTGTCCACGACGGCGAGGCGCTGCCCGCGGCCCGCGGGCGCCTGCGCGAGCGCTTCGGGGCGCTGCTCCCCGAGGGCGACGCGCTGGCGTGGGTGGGCGAGCTGGCGGGCGTTCCTTTCGACGACGCCGAGGCGCCGACGGTGGCGGCGGCGCGGGGCGACGCGCAGGTGGTGGGCGACGCGATGCTCCGCGCGTGGGAGGCGCTGCTCACGGCGGCGGCGCGGCGGCGGCCGGTGGTGCTCCTCTTCGACAACGCGCAGTGGGGCGACGCCGTCTCGATGCGCTTCGTCGGGCACGCGCTCGAGCGCTGCGGCGACGCGCCGTGGATGGCGGTGGCAGCAGGGCGCGACGAGCTGGCGGAGGCCTTCCCGAAGCTCTGGGAGTCGGTGGGGGTGCAGCAGCTCCGGCTCGGGCCGCTCTCGCGGCGCGCGGCCGAGCGGCTCGGGAAGCTCGCGCTCGGCGACGCGGTGGGCCCGGCGACGCTGGCGCGCGTGGTCGACCACGCGGGGGGCGTGCCCCTCTTCCTCGAGGAGCTCCTGCGCGTGGCCGACGGGCCGGGCGCGCTGCCCGCGACGGTGGTGGCGATGGTGCAGGCGCGCGTCGAGGCGATGGAGCCCGAGGCGCGGCGCGTGCTGCGGGCGGCGAGCGTGTTCGGCGGGACGTTCTGGCGCTCGGGGCTCGCGGCGCTGCTCGGGGGGATGCAGGCGACGCCGGCGACGTCGGGCGCGGCGGGCGACCTCGACGGGTGGACGGCGGAGCTCGTGCGGCGCGAGGTGATCGAGCGCCGCGCGCAGCCGCGCTTCCCGGGCGAGGCGGAGTGGTCGTTCCGCAGCGAGCACCTCGCGGCGGCGGCGTACGAGACGCTGACCGAGCGCGACCGGATGGTGGGCCACGCGCTCGCCGGGCAGTGGCTCCGCGCGGTGGGCGAGCCCAACCCGCTCGCGCTCGCCGACCACTTCCAGCGCGGCGGGTGCCACGCCGACGCGGCCCTCGCGCTCGGCGACGCCGCGCGGCAGGCGCTGGAGGGCCACGACCTCGACGGCGCGCTCGCCCACGTGCGCCACGTCGTCGCGGCGGCGGCGCGGGCGCGCGAGGCGGGCGACGGCTCGCGCGCGCTCGACGCGGCCGAGGCGCGGGCGCGGCTGGTCGAGTCGGAGGTGCGGCTCTGGCGCGGCGAGCCCCACCAGGCCTACGGGCCCGCGGCCGCGGCGATGGAGCTCCTGCCGGCGGGGACCGCGGACTGGTTCCGCGCGGCGGGCGAGGCGGGCACGGCGCTCGGGCGGGCGGGGCGCTACGGCGAGCTCGACGGCTGGATCGCGCGGGTGGCCGACGTCGCCCCCGCGCCCGACGCGCTCTCCGCGTGGGCGATCGCGTTCGCGCGGGTGGCCGTCCACCTCTACCACCTGCGCCGCGTGGCCGAGGCCGACCGGATGCTCGCCGCGGTGACCGCGGGCCTCGCGGGCCGCGACCCGGGCCCGCTCGCCGAAGCGCGAATCGCGGGGGCCTACGCCTCGCGGGCCTCGATGACCCTCGACCTCGATGGCGTCGAGTCGTACACCCGCGCGTCGCTGGCGGCCTACGAGCGCGCGGGCGACCTCCGCAACGTCTGCACGCAGGCCTCGGTGCTCGGCATCGCCGCCGAGCGCGCGGGGCGCTTCGAAGACGCCGAGCGCTGGCAGTTGAAAGCGCTCGACCTCGCCCACCGCCTGCGCCTCCCGATGGGCATGGGGATGACCCTGAGCTCCCTCGCCCGCGCCCACTTCGCCCTCGGGCAGCGCGCGCGCGGGCTCGACGAGGCGCGCCAGGCGATCACCTGGCTCTCGGCCACCGAGCACACGCGCCTCGCGGCCATCGCGCGCGCGGGGCTCGCGTCGATGTACTTCGAAGCCGGCGACCTCGACGCGGCCGTGGCCGAGGCCGAGCGCGCCCACGGGGCGGCCACCTTCGCGCCCGTCGCGCGCCAGCACTCGCTCGCGCTCCGGGCCCGCGTCTGCGTCCGCCGCGGCGACCTCGACGGCGCCCGGGGCTTCCTCGCCCAGGTGGTTGCCGCCGACGGCGAAGACCGCGCGATCTTCGACAGCGAGGTGCTGGTCGACATCGCACGGGCGGAGCTGCTGCTGGCACAGGGTGACACGGCCGCGGCGGGCGCCCTGGCGACGGCGGCGTGGGGGCGCGTGGCGGCGATGGCCTCGCACGTCGGCGACGAAGGCGGGCGGCGCGCGTTCCTCGAGCGGATCCCGCTCCACGCGGAGCTCGGGGCGCTGCGCGAGCGGCTCGGGGTCGCGCGAAGCGGCACGGCCCGTGCTGAAGGCGCGTCGTGATGAAGACGCTCGCGTGTTCGCTGGGTGGTGTCGCGCTCGCGCTGGCGGGCTGTTCGGACGTGGCGCCTGGGGCGGGGAGCCCGGCGGACGCGGTCCCCGCGGGGCTGCCGGCGGTGGTCCCGATCGAGCAGTACGCCGCGGTGATGGCGCGGGTGGAGTGCGCGCGGTTCTTCGCGTGCGAGCCGGACAACACCCGGGCGCAGTGGCGGGCGGTGTTCGGCGCGTACGAGCGCTGCCTCGCGCACGACGACGAGCTGCCGGGCGCGCCCTCGGCCGAGCGCCAGCGGCGCCTGGTGTCGATGGGCCTGCGTCGCTACGACGGCGCGGCGGCGCGGCGGTGCCTCGACGCGCTCCGGGGGAGCGTGTGCGCCGCGCCCGCGGTGTGCGCGGAGGTGTTCACGGGCGCGGTGGTCGAGGGCGGCGAGTGCCGGCTCCCGGACCAGTGCGCGGGCGACGCGTACTGCGCGCAGCGGGCGCCCGACGGGCGCTACCAGTGCCCGGGGCGTTGCACGGCGCGCGCGGCGGTGGGGGGCCAGTGCCTCTACGGCGACTCGGGGATGTGCTCGCCGCGCGGCGCTGCGGGCCCCGTCGCCTGCCAGTACGACCAGACGCTGCGCGGCACGCCCAACCCCTACCGCTGCGTGGTGGTCACGCCGACGGGCGCCCCGGTGGCGGCGGGCGAGGTCTGCTACGACCCGGCGGCGTCGGGCGCGCGCCAGCTCCCGTGCGTCGACGGCTACGACTGCCGTTGGGTGACGACGGGCGACGCGGGCACGACGCGCGTGATGCGGTGCCAGTTGCCGCCGGTGGCCGGGGAGATCTGCTCGGGGCGCTGCGGCGACGGGTCGGTGTGCGCGTTCGACCAGTCGGTGTTCCAGCAGCGGTGCCAGCGCGTGGGGATCCAGGGCGAGGGCGCTCGCTGCGTGCAGGGCAACCAGGGGAGCGAGAGCTGCGACGTGCTCGCGGGGCTCGACTGCGTCGCCGGCCGCTGCCAGCGCGTGGGGACGGGGGCCGAGGGGTCGGTGTGCTTCTCGTCGCGCTACGGCGTCGACAACTGCGCGAAGGGGCTCTACTGCAGCGCGGCCACGCTCACCTGCCAGCGGCGCAAGGCCGACGGGGTGCCCTGCCGCGGCGCCGACGAGTGCCAGAGCCGCGAGTGCGTGCTGGCGCCGGGCGCGACGCAGAACACCTGCGGCATCGCCTCCGGGTGCACCTGAGCGGCCCGCGGGGGGTTGGACGGCGTGCGAAGCGCCGTGATATCAACCGCGGCCGATGTCTCACGGTCGCCTCGTGTCCGTCGCGGTCGAGCGCTTCAAGAGCTACCGCGCTCACACGCGGCTCGACCTGAAGCCCCTGACCGTGCTCGTCGGCCGCAACAACAGCGGCAAGAGCACGATGATGCAGGCGCTGCTCCTGCTCAAGCAGACGCTGGAGACGCCGCGGGCGGACGTTTCGCTGAGCCTGGTGGGCGCGGTAGAGGCGCTCAACCTCCGCGAGCTCACGCACGGCTGGCCGGAGGGACTGGCGAGTTGGGGCGGACCTGAGTTCTCGCTCGAGCTACTCTCCCGCATCGACGTCTCCAAAGCCCTCGCCGCAATGTCTCGCAACGCGTTCAACGCTTTGAAGAGGAGCGGCGCGCTGGATCTAAACCGCGCGTTGGGGGAGCGCTTTGTTGATGCGAGAACCACCGTTCGCCTTCGTTTTCAGGAAGACGGCCACCGCGCCGCGCTCCAACGAGTTCACATCCGTTCGCATGGAGGAGGAGTCTTTTCGTCCGATCTGACGGTGTCAGTGGAGCTGAACCTGCACGATCTGGATGGGGTCGAGATCGACGGCGAAGAAGACGACGAATTCAAGGTTGAGTGGGACCACTTCCTCCCCCATCTAACGCCCTACCGAGGCGGCGCTGGCCGTAGCCTTCTCCACAAAGTTCGCGCCCGCCACAACCTCTGGCTCTTCCGCATGGAGCAGCCGCTCGAAGACCTGCGCGAGGTGCTGCGGGGCTTCGGCTTCCTCAGCTCCACCCGCGCCACGCCCCCGACGCTCTACCGGGTGAGCGCGGCGGCGCCGCCCGACGCCGTCGGCATCTCCGGCGAGTACGCGGCGGAGATCCTCCACGCGCGGCGCAGCGACGTCGTCCACTACCTCCCGCCGCTCTCGCTCGACGGCGGTGTTCCCGCCGTCAGCGACGACGTGCGCGCGCTCCCGCTGATGGACGCGGTGAACGACGTCCTCCGGCAGATGGGCCTCGAGGACCACGTCGCCATCGACGACATCAAGGATGTGGGCTTCCGCCTGCTCTTCGGGAGGGCGTCGCTCCAGCACGTCGGGCGCGGGCTCACCTACCTGCTCCCGCTCGTCGCCTACGGGCTCGTCCTCGACCCGAAGCGCTTCGACGGCGCGCCCGGGGACCAGCCGCGGGAGGCGTTCGTCGCGTCGCTCACGCGCTACGCGCTGGCGGCCTTCGAGGAGCCCGAGGCGCACGTCCACCCGAAGCTCCAGGCGCAGCTCGCGCACTGGTTCGTCGCGCTGGCGATGTGCGGGCGAAACCTCGTGGTGGAGACCCACAGCGACCACCTCGTGCGGCGCCTCCGCGGCCTGATGGCGCGCGCGGCGCCCGGCAGCTACGTCGAGCGCTGGCTCCGCGAGAACGTCTCCGTGGTCGAGGTGACGAAGGGCCCGGACGGCGCGTCGACGCTCGCCGCCACTGCGCTCGACACCGCCGGCGGCTTCGAACGCTGGCCCGCGGACTTCATGGACGCTGCGACCGACGAGGAGCGGGCGATCTACGACGCCTCGCTCGACAAGCCGCCGCCCCCGCGGCCCGAAGCCGGCGAGGTCACGCACGACGACGGCGACGAGCCCCAGGAGGCGTAGGTGCTCGTCGTGCTCGACCCGGCCTTCTTCCGCGAGGACGGCCTGCACGCGAACGACGCGGGCATCCGCGCGCGGGCGCTGCACCGGTTGCGACGTCGTCTCGATGACGCGAACCGGATCCTCCTCCACCGGACCCTGGTGGTCGCCACGCCGGAGGTGCCGTGGCTCGATACCATCTACCGGCGCGAGGTGCGCACGCTGTCCGTGGCGGACGACCGCGCCGTGTTGCAAGCGATCGACCGGATCTTTCGCGAGCACAAGCGGCAGGGCGCCGTACTCCCGGCGGTCGCCCCGGTCGGCGCGATGTGGGGCGTCGCGATGATGTGCGACTGGGCGCCGCTCGGCGGCGGCTGGCGTGAGCCGATGGAGCGGGTGCTGGCGGCGGCCGCCGTCTACGCCGCCGACCAGGGGCGGCCGGTCGCGTTCCTCTGCCACCGCGTCGTCGGGCGCAACGTGGTCGACCGCTCGTCAGGCGGGGTCGAGCTGATCGAGGTGTTGCGGTGGCGCCTGTCGGTGTCGGTGCGGGGGGCGCCTCCGACGGTGTTCCCGTGCGTGTCGACGCCGCGAAACCTCTCGGTCGATTGGACGCGTCGGATGGACGAGCGGCTGCCTGATGCCCACGGGCCGGGGCTCCACCCGTACTGCGCGCCGTCGGGCTGGAAGAACTCCAACACCGTCGTCTGCCGCACCCACCAGAGCCGCCCCTGCTGGCGTGACGCGCAGGAGCAGTGGTGGGCGCGCCCCGCGACCGGCGGCGGCCACCACTGGGACGTGTACCTCAACGCCCACCACGAAACGCGCATCGGGCTCGGACAGATCAACGTCACCCAGCACGGCGCGCCAGCCGGCGAGGGGCAGCCCGGCGACCTCCATCACGTCCCCGAAGACAAGAAGCACGCGCTGAAGAACACCAGCGGCTGGAACTGCTGACGCGGGGCGCTTCGGGCGCGACGACCTCCGCCCGGTCGACAGGAGCCACTCACCACGGCGGTGAGGGCCTCCTGTCGACGGACAGACGCCACCTTCCCCGAAGGTGAGGGCTTCCCGTCGAGGGACAGACGCCACTCTCCCCGACAGTGAGGGCCTCCCGTCGCGGCACGGACGGCACTCGCCACGCGTCGGAGCGGCGTCCGTCGAGGCGCGGACGCCACCTTCCCCGCCGGTGAGGGCCGCCTGTCGATGAGCGGAAGGCCCTCTCCCCGGCGGTGAGTGCTGTCCGCGCCTCGCGGGCGCTACGGCCGGGCTTCGGGGCGGGCGGGCTCGTCGCAGGTGACCCGCTGCACCTGGAGCGCCTCGCTCGGCGGCGCCTGGTCGAAGGCGTCCTCGGGCAGGTCGGGGTCGAGCGTCACCTCGCGGTAGCGCACCTCCAGGTCGACGTTGTCGCGCTCCATCACCACGCGGACGCGCCGCGGGAAGTCGACGCCCGACACCGCCTGGTAGTCCTCGAAGGTGAGCACCGCGCGGAGCCCGCGGGCGTCGCGCAGCTCGGCGCGCGTGGGCCGCGGGTGCTGCTGCTCGGGGCGCGCGCGGTCGTGCTCCTCCGCGGTGATCTCCATCGTCAGCGTCTCGGCCCGGGCCTCGCGCCCGGTGATGTCGACGAGGTAGTGCCCGTCGTCCCAGCGGATGCGCGCGTCGCCTTCGAGCAGCGGGGGGCCGCCGGCGAGCATCGCCACCACCTCGCCGGACTCCAGCGGGATGCCGAGGAGCTGCGCTGCCACGCAGGGCCGCGCCTCGCCCGTGTAGAACTGCCCCGCGCGCAGGTCGGCCATCGCGAAGGTGCGGTCGTTGGCGATGATGGTGCTGACGGTGTTGCCGAAGGCGCGCGTGTCGACCCGGACGTCGGGGCGCCGGACGAAGACGTACACCTCGCCGCGGATGCGCCCCTGCGCGCCGAAGTGGTCGGCCGAGCCGTGGGCCCGGAGGCGCTGCACGCGGGCGTCGCGCGTGCGGACGTGGGCGAGCGCCATTGCCGGGTCGGTGATGGGGTAGCGCGGGGGCGAGCCGCACGCGGCGAGCGCGGCGGCGACGATGGCGGCGGCGACGGGGGGCTTCATCGGGGCGACGGGAGGCATAAACCACGTCGGCCCCCCGGCGGTGGGCTTTTCGCCGATCGAGGGGGCGCGGGGAGCGGGCGCCGTGTGACCGCGCGGTTACGGTCGAGGTGCGAACCAGCAGGGCCGCGGGCCGTGCGGCGGGGCTCCATTCGTGGGAGGATCGCCCGCGGAACGCCCCGTGCTACCGCCGTCCCCGAAGGTGCCCGCATGAACCGAACCGCCCGCCTCGTCCCCGCGCTCGCCCTCCTGGCCCTCGGCTGTGGCGACCCCACCGGCCTCCGCGCGCAGGGGAGCGTCACCCTCACCGTCCACCAGTCGGGTCAGCCCGACGGCACCGCCGCCATCACGCTCCCGCCCGAGACGTACATCGACGCGCCGCCCGGCATCGGCCGCGGCTTCTTCGGCACCTGCGCCCGCACCGGGGGCCGCTGGACGATCGACATCTCCCGCGCCGACAGCGACCAGACGGGCCTCCGCCGCGTGGTGCTCTCGGTCAGCGAGGGCGCGGCGTCGACGACCGCGGCGGCGAAGTTCACCCTCGGCGCGACCGAGTACAACGGCGCGGCCGAGTGCACGGCCACCGCGATCCCCAACGCGGACAAGGGCGTCGAGCTCAGCGCGACGTGCACCAACATCCGCACCAACGCCGACCCGCGCACCCTCGACGCCCGCGTCACGCTCTCGCTCGCGCGCTGCGACGTGAACTGACCCGTCACCCCGCGCCGAAGCGCCGCCGAAACTCCCCCAGAAACACCCCCACGGTCGGCCCGTCGATGTTGGTGAAGCGGAGCTCCCGCACGCCGCTCGACGGGTTCTGCGCGAAGTAGTCCACCGCCGCGTCGAGCAGGATCTCCGCGCAGAGCTCCTTGGGGAAGCCGAAGATCCCCGAGCTGATCGCGGGCATCGCCACCGAGGCGCAGCCCTGCTCGTCGGCGGCACGCAGGCTGTTGGCCGCGGCCGCGCGCAGGTCGTCGGGCTCGTCGTCGTCGCCGCCGTTCCACACCGGGCCCACCGCGTGGATCACCTTCTTCGCGGGGAGCCTCCCGGCGCCCGTCACCGCCACGCCGCCGACCGGGAGCTTGCCGTTCGCCTCCACCCAGGCGTCGCTCTCCCACTGGACCTCCAGGCCCCCGCGCCGGACGATGGCCCCCGCCACGCCGCCGCCGTGCGCGAGCCACTCGTTGGCCGCGTTGACGATCGCGTCGACGGGCTCCTGCGTGAGGTCGCCGTGCACGACCCGCAGCGCGTGGCCGCTCGGGAGGGTGTGGGTGGCCCGGATGTCCGCCATGGCGCGGTTGTACATGGGACCCCCGGGTTCCTGTCCAATCGGCGCCGCCCGCGGGGTGATACTCCGGCGCCATGAGCGACGCGATGCGACGGGCGCTGGAGGAGAGCTTCCCCGGAGAAGCGAGGCGCATCGGGGGGTACTACCTCCCGGTGTTCGAATGGCTGGCGGCGCGGGCGCGCGAGGGCGTCCGCGTGGTGGCGCTCAACGGCCCGCAGGGGGCGGGGAAGAGCACCCTCTGTGCGGCCGCGGTGGCGGCGCTCGCGGCCGACGGGCTCCGCGCGGTGACGGTGTCCGTGGACGACTTCTACCTCCCGCACGACGCCCAGCGCTCGCTCGCCGGACGTCACCCGGGCAACCCCTACCTCGAACACCGCGGCTACCCCGGCACCCACGACGTCGCCCTCGGCGAACGGACCCTCGACGCGCTCCGCGCCGATGACGGTGGCGGCGTGCGCGTGCCCGCCTACGACAAGTCCGCGCACGGCGGCCGCGGCGACCGCGCGCCCGAGGCGCAGTGGTCCACGGCGCGCGGGCCCTTCGATGTCGTGCTCGTCGAGGGCTGGATGCTGGGCTTCGCCCCCGTCGCGCCCGAGCGCCTGCCCGACCCGCGCATGGCGCCGTGCAACGAAGCGCTCGCCGCGTACGACGCCTGGCACCGCCGCTGCGACGCGCTCGTCCACCTGGTGATGGCCGACCCGGGCTCCGTGATCCGCTGGCGCGTCGACGCCGAGCGGGCGCGCCGCGCGTCGGGCGCGCCGGGCCTGAGCGACGAGGCCGCGCGCGACTACGTGATGCGCTTCGTGCCGGCCTACGCGGCCTGGGTTCCGCCGCTACGCGAGCGCCCGCCGGTGCGCGGCCCGAGGCTCACCGTGGTGCTCGGCGACGACCGCGCGCCCGTCGCGCCGCCCGTGAGCGGCTGACGCCGGACTGTCGTTTTGTTGCCCGCCGGAGCCCCGCGGATATGGTCGCGCCCGTGGCCCCACCCGTGAACCGAAGCCCGCTCGCGCTCGCGGCCGCCCTCGCGCTCGCCGCGTGCGAGACGCAGCCCACCCACGAGGTGCTCGCCGTCACCGACCTCGCGCCGCGCCAGCTCGAGGCCGGCGACCGCGTCGTCGTGCGCGGCAGCGGCTTCCCCCAGGCCGCGGACATCCGCCGCGTGTCGGTCACGCTCACCGGAACGCTCGCGCGGCCGGGCCTCGCCCCCTGCGCGCGGCCCGTGTCGGTCACCCTCACCGACCCGCCCGAGGGCGAGCGCGTGTGGGACCCCGCCGCCGGCGTCGAGCGCGAGGCCGCCTACGCCACCGCCACGCTCCACACCCTCCGCGTGCACGGCGGGACGGACATCGAGTTCACCCTCACCGAGGAGCTCGTCCGCGCGCTCACGCTCTGCCCCGGCGAGCGCGACGTCCGCGCGCCGCACGCCACCGTGGCCTTCGCCGGCCAGCGCACGGGCGTGTCGGTCCGCGTCGAGACGATGCAAGGCGCGACGCTCGCCTCCGCCCGCCCGCTGCGGGGCCCGCGCGTCGACGTGCTCGCCCCGTGGGGCCGCGAGGTGGCCGAGGGCCGCGCCGCCCGCGCCGAGGCCGACCGCGCCCTCGCCGCGCTCGGGATCCGCCTCGCCGAGTCGCAGCCCCCCGAGGGCGGGCTCCAGGTCGAGCGCGTCGCGCCCGGCTCCGCCGCCGACGAGGCCGGGCTCGGCGACGGCGACGTGATGGAGCGCCTCGACGGCGTGTCGCTCCTCGGCGTCACCGACTTCCGCCCCGCGGCCGGCGGCGACCTCGCGGTGGTCTCCGTCCGCCGCGGCGACGCCGTCGAAGACCGCGCCCTCCGCGTCGCGTCGATCACCCGCGCCGCATCGCAGGACGTCGCCGCCACCGCGGTGCTCCTCCTCGTCGCGCTCGCGGTGGTG
>WBZM01002323.1_pt1 | contig 16435 bp, 16 predicted proteins | sample 5204271 | NCBI WGS metagenome assembly WBZM01 (sample SAMN12344346, study PRJNA552823) | activated sludge metagenome | biome: Activated sludge suspended growth; feature: Nitrification reactor; material: Wastewater; isolation source: activated sludge from nitrification reactor of wastewater...
CGTATTGTGAAAACCGCCGCTAACTGTGGAATAATTACCGCTTGCCGTATTGTATGCACCACCGCTAACTGTGGAATAATTACCGCTTGCTACGTGGCTGGCTAAGTCCCTCAAAGTTTGCAAATCCACAGCGTTTTGCCCGCGTTTATTGCCACCCAATGCAGTGCCGTCGGGAATATCGGCAAGTAATGCACCTGTACCTTTGGGCACTATTGCCACATCCATGTTAGGTACGGCAAGCTTGGGAGTAAAACTTGCTACCGTGATTGCTGCATTGGGTGCCGCATTATGAAAACCCTCTGTAAAATGGGCTAAATTCGCTACGGGACTGCTCCATGTCATCAATCCTGTGGTGGTACTCGTCAGTACCTGCCCATTGCTTGAAGGTGCTGAATTTGGTAAAGTATAGGTCACACTCGTTAATTGTGTCCCAGTCTTGAATGTTGTTGAGGCAGAACCCGATGCAGCGGATAACTTTAATTCCGGTGCGCCACCTGCATTCGTCAAATGGAATGTTCGGGCTACGGTTAATCGCGATCCCGGGTTGGTTTCGCCTATACCCACATTACCATTGCCTGTGGACTGAACACGTAACCTTTCTGTATTATTGGTTTTAACTATAAGCGGTATATCATTCGATGTGCCAAGCCAATGACTTGTGGTGGCATTGGTATTGCCCGCCAAAAGCCATTCCGTACCTTGATTAAGCACTTCTTCCTCTTTTGCAGAAGACGTTTTCCCTATGGTCAATACGCCCTTATCGGCACGCACTTCAAAGCCGTCCGTAGCGCGTAACTCAATAGTGCCTTGCTGACCATTTAATGATAATACTGCTCCGGTGGCATCGCCGCTTAATGCTTGCGCACTGCCCGCCATAAGAGCAAAAGGAACACTTGTCAATTTGGTTCGCGGCATCTCAGGGCTGCTATTGATGGACATACCCAACCATACTTCAGCAGGAAGTTGAGAAGGTAATTCCATAAATTGACCCAATATCACATTAAATAAACCACCACGCAATTCAACTGTTTGGACTTCTGACCAAAGAGCCACACCGCCCTCAGAACGTGAATACATCGAAAATTTTACGGCATACATACCATCATTGGCAACCTTATCGCCTTCACGCAGCACACCCTGATAGGACATTTGGCGAGGTATTGCCGTTTGAGAAAATGCCGGAACGGCTAACTGTAATGTTAATGCAGATGCTACACAACACTTCAGCACAAGAGTACGAAGTTGCTTCATCATACCACCTTAAAAAATATAGAAAGAAAATTGAGAGACATCAGAAACTGTATGCAACTTAATAAAACTGTGTAAATAATTGACATCATGAACATTAAATAATAGCAATGCCCCATGAGCAATATTTTCTTACTTTATTCCATCATCCGAATTCTTACAATCACTATCTGGATGCATTCGCCCACTATCTGGGTTTAGACCTACATCATCTGGGTTTATTCGCCCATCATCTGGGTTTATTCGCCCATCATCTGGATGTATTCGCTTATCATCTGGATGTATTCGCTTATCATCTGGATGTATTCCTCCATCATCCGGGTTTAGACGCTCCCTATCTGGATGCGCTCCTCTATCATCCGGGTTTAGACGCTCACTATCGTGGTGCGTACGGTCAGCATCTGGATGCATTCGCTCATAATCTGGATGTGTTCCTCCATCATCTGGATGCATTCGCTCATTATCTGGATGCATTCGCCCACTATCTGGATGCATTCGCTCATAATCTCGATGTGTTCCTCCATCATCTGGCTTTATTCGCCCACTATCTTGATGCGTATTGTTAGTATCTGGATGTGTTCCTCAATCATCTGAATTCATTTGCTCATAATCTGGATGTATCCGGTGAGTATCTATGATGCCAGATGGTCACCGTACAGACCCAGATGGTCACCGTACAGACCCAGATGGTCGCCGTACAGACCCAGATGGTCACCGTACAGACCCAGATGGTCACCGTACAGACCCAGATGGTCGCCGTACAGACCCAGATGGTCGCCGTACAGACCCAGATGGTCGCCGTACAGACCCAGATGGTCGCCGTACAGACCCAGATGGTCAATTTTTAGAGATAGATACTGATAATGAGGGCAAAGAATCCAATAAAACAGTGAAAAATGATGAGAATAAGCGCACAGATAAGAACAATAAGCAATCAGAAGTTATTAAAGTTCAGTAAGAATAACAAGATAAGAGCATAGAAGGAGGTGATTGAGCAATAGAAGTTATTAAAGTTCAGCAAGAACAACAGAATAAGAGAATAGAAGGAGATGATTGAGCAATTTTATAAGTTCATGACCCATTGGAAATTGCAGAGCAACTCGCGGAATGCGGGGTTATAGGATGCGGAGGTGTAATCATAGGAGTTGAGGGAAAGCATGAGGGAGAATGTGCCGACAGTTTTGGTGAGATAGTTGCCGGTTATGCGCGCTAAGAGCTGGAGTTCATTGTCCACTGTTTTGATTGAGCCGATGCCGGTCATGACGGATGCATCGAAAACGTTTTCGATAAAAGTGTAACCGATGGTTTCCGTGAGGTTTGTTACGGTTATGTGGAGTTGATTGTTTTTGACATCGGTGTTCATGAGGGATGTTGTGAAGTTGAGTGAATTTGATAGTGTGAGCGTGTGGGTAAGAGCGGCAGAAACAGCGGCGGAGTTTGTGAGTCTTTGGGTTATGAGATTGTTGTCATTAACATCTTGGACGGAAAAGATAAGATTGAGTAAGTGATAGCTATCGCCGGTGTTGAACATTATTCGGGGCGAGATTACTATGTTTTGTACGACATTTTGTAGTCGGAGTGTGTCATTGTCATGGCGTGAAGATATGCCATAATTGGAGTATGAGCCATCAATTCCTAACCATTGTTCATAGTTCCATGCGATGTTTGCTGTGCTAATGATTCTTTGAGTGGCGGATTGTCTATTGTTGCGTAAGTTATTTGTTCTTATGCCTATGCTTCCTCTCAAAGAGAGTGTTTTTTGGAATAGTTGGAGCGTGGGCGATATGGTAATATCGAGGACATCATTGGGTAATTGCATGAATCCTTGTGTGACAAATCCGGGACCTATCCATTGTGCATCGGTTTGTATAGTCCAGAATGATGCGGGGTTGTATTGTAGTGATATTTTAGCTGCTGCATCAATGAATGAACTGACTGTTGGTTTGAAGATATTGAAAGGCAAACGAAATTGATTGTCTAATGATGGTGCGGCTGTGTTGGCATTGGTTGCGCTGATGGCTCCTTCCCCTTTGAAGACTAATCCTTTGGTGATTGAAAATCCGGTATTAAGGGATGCAACGAGATTGTCCATTGGCGATACTTGTGTCAATGGGTTCGCAGTCATAGTGTCGTCCCATGATTTCATGAGATTGAGGAAAATATAGTTACCGTTTTTGTGGTCATAGCCGAGTTTTGCGGAGATCATGAGTCTTTTGTATTCGCCGGGGAATGTGATGATAGTGTCGCGTTTTTGTTCTGTGCGTGCGTCACGGATGATGCCGTATGCGGCGGAGAAGTGGAGTTTGCCGGGATGGAGTTCTATTCCCCCACCCAAGACGCGCAAATCACCGAAAGTAAAATCGGATATGGTGTGGGAGAAGTATCCTGCATGGAGTGTGAGCCAATCGGAGAGCCGCGGATTGATGCCGAATTGGTTGAAGGGCTGGTTTGTGCCGAAATTACGGTTGGAATAGTAAAGTTCGAATGGTATTGTGATAATGGATGCGATGTCCGCTGTGCCTCGTATGATTGCTCTGCCGACGAAAGGCGGTAATCGTGGTGTCCAGAGAGTGTCTTGTGAGGATGATGTGTAGATTTCGGATGTGATTATGGATTGTGCCTTGACGGTAAAGAGTGATGTGGAAGGGCTGTCTTGAGCATGGAGTGCCACAGAAATAGCAATAATTCCGCAATAGATTATGAATATGTCAGCGAATCGTTGTTTCATAACCCATAGAACCATGATAGGGTGGATTTTGTTCCATTTTTTATGCTTTTTGTTTAAGAAGTTTCATCTGAATAGCGGAAAAGAGCAATAAAAGAGCGAAGATGATAAAGGCAAGCGCGGAGGCATAGCCCATGGTATCGGCGCGTTCAAAGGCATGTTCATAGACCATATAGACAAGGGTGGTTGTTGCATTGAGCGGACCGCCTTTGGTCATGACATAGATTTCGACGAATATTTGGAATGATTTGATGGTGTTGATGACGATGACAAAGAGCATTGTTGGGCGCAATAAGGGCAATGTGATAAAGCGAAAACGCTGCCATGCATTAGCACCGGAGAGAAGCGCGGATTCATAAAGGTCAGCTGGAATGGCTTGAATACCTGCTAAAAAAAGCACCATATAGTATCCGGCAGAAATCCAGACATCCATTGCCATAATGCCTAATAATGCAGTGTCGGGTTCTAAGAGCCATCCTCGTTCGGGAAATGGTAATCCGCAAAGCGATAAGAGTATATTGACATACCCTGATTTTGAGTAGAGATTGGTGAATATCAAGGAAATAACAACCAATGATGTGACGCTGGGAAGAAAAAAGGCAGATCGGAAAAATCCCTTCCATCGTATGGTAGAAGAATGCAGTGCCAATGCGAGCATTAAGGCAAAGCACGTGGTTACGGGGACTGTGCCGAATGTAAAGATGGACGTATTGGCAAGAGCTTTCCAGAATAAAGAATCGGAAAAGATGCGTGTATAATTTGCCAAGCCGATGAAAGTGCTTGTGTCGCCGAGTGTGGAATATTGTGTAAAACTGACATAAAAAGCATACAGCAAAGGATAAAGCCAAAACAAACCGAAAGTAATCAACCACGGTAATAGTAAGAGGGTTGTTCCTTTGTATGACTGGGAATTATTCACGTTCATCATAAAAAAAAGCCGCATCGAGAACGGATACGGCTGTGAAAAAAAGATAGTTTTGATTAGAGTTCATGGTCAAGATCGGCAGCACGATGTCCACCAGCCATAGCCACAATTTCATCATCATAATGATCGGCAATGACAGAAACAGCATGAAGCGCAGTCAATAATTCATTGCTGTCCATATTTGCGCCATTAAGAGCATGGGAGAACACGATTGTGTCATCGAATAATAAACCGAAAGCACCAAAATGTATTTCAGCATTTTTCCTTAGGAGAAAACGCATAAGCTCGGGAGAAATGGTTGCGCCCGTGACCACATTAGCCATACACTCGATAACAACATCATCGTTGGTAAATTCACGAACGACAACCATTACTTGTGTTGAGCCAAAGGTGATAGTAATAGCACCATTATCAAATGATAAGTATTCGACATTTTTTTCATCGAGAACAGCGGTTATTTTTTTATATGTTTGTTCAATTAATTCTGTGATATTCATTGCGTAATTCCTTAATAAATCTTATGTGTGAGTAGAACTAAAAATAGTACAATTAAGAATTACCCGGAGGCAATTGTCCGAGTGAAGCTTTTAACGCAAGAATTTCGGGGTCTTCCGATGGTGGGGGTAATTTGCCCATAGAAGCTTTCAATGCCAAGAGTTCATCGTCCACAGTGGAAGCCGTTGCTAATTGTTTGAACTGCATGTCAAGTGAAGTATTTTCACCTGCAAGTGTTTCAAATGCTTCTGCTTCGGATTCGAGTTTTTCGATTTTAGTTTCATACTTATCGAATTTGCTGAAAGCATCAGAGCCAACACCGCTGAACGATTGAGCAATTTGCTTTTGCGCTTTGGCAGCTTGTGAGCGAGCTATGAGCGTGCTTTGGCGGCTGCAAGCTTCTTCCAATTTATTTTTGAGCATATTGAGTTGCTCGCGCATTTTATCGGATGTCGTTTTGGCTTGCACATAAATCGGCTCTAAGTCCACGGCATTTTTTTCGGCAAGAGTTTTCTTTTGTAAAGCCGCTTTTGCTAAATCTTCACGATTTGCATTGAGGGCTTGGACAGCTTTTTGATGCCAGTCGGCTGACTCGGCTTTAGCTTTTGCAAGCTTGCGTTCCAAAGATTTTTCATTCGCGATGGCATTGGCAACGGCAAGAGTTGCTTTGTTTACCGACTCTTCCATTTCAAGCACCATTTGCTTGAGCATTTTTTCGGGATCTTCGGCTTTATCTAATGTATCGTTCACATTAGCTTTGAAGATGTCCGTGATTCGATTGAAGATACCCATAGTTTCTCCTCATTGTATAATAGAGTGTGTGACATACTTTCCGTAAGAACGGCATGATTGCTACGAATGACTGTGTATCAAGTTGCATCGCCGATTTGGATACAAATATACAGAACCCGCACAAAACAAATCAATGGTTAATCCGACTTTATCCAATGATGTTTCGGTAATTTTGCACACTTTTTCAAAGGATAAACCATGAATTTTGACTTTAGCTCAATCTCGAAAGCCGCAGAACGCTTCAAAGCAGGTATGGAATCTATGCGCGAACAGGCGAACAAAACCTTAGTCACCGGAGAATCGGGCGGTGGGTTAGTGAAAGTAACGATGAATGGAACATTTACCGTTCAGAGCATTGAAATTGATGATTCATTATTGAGCGATAAGGCCATATTACAGGACTTGATAGTGGCTGCATTCAATAAAGCGCATGATAAAGCAGAAAAATCCATGCAGGAACAGATGTCGTCACTGACCGGCGGTTTATCCATTCCCGGAATGCCTTTTTAAGAGCAATACTCAGAATAATATTACACTATGCATTATACCTCAGAATCAATTGAAACGGTAGTGGAGTTATTTACTTCCCTACCATCCATTGGGCGAAAAACTGCTCAACGTCTTACATTTTATTTATTACGACAGCCACGCGAAACGGTTGATAAATTTTCATCAGCTTTGCAAGATTTGAAAAATAATGTGCGCTTTTGTTCACATTGTTTTAATTTTACGGAACAAGACCCATGCGTCATTTGCACATCGCAGAAAAGAGATAAATCAACTATTTGTGTTGTAGAAGATCCTAATGATGTTTTAGCAATAGAAAAAACAGGAGAATATAAAGGCTTATATCATGTATTGCACGGCGCGCTTAATCCATTGGATGGCATTGGACCAAATGACTTAAAAATCAAAGAACTTATCGCTCGATTAAATACGGATGTACAAGAAATAATATTGGCGCTTAATCCGAATGTTGAAGGTGAAGTTACCACACAATATCTTGCAAAAATCACCTCACAATTAGATATAAAAACCACACGTATAGCACGTGGCATTCCCATTGGGAGTGATTTGGAATTAGCGGATGAGGCAACCCTTTCACGCGCTTTGGAAGGCAGAATACAATTATGAACAATCAATGGTATGTGACATGGTTTGAAAGTTCATGGTACAGAGAATTATATTCACACCGAACAATAGACGAAGCAAAAACAGCGGTATCGCTCGTGCAATCAATGAATTTGCCCGAAGGTGCACGAATTTTAGATTTATGTTGCGGTGCGGGCAGACATGCGGCAGCATTGGCAGAACAAGGATTTATTGTTACCGGTATTGATTACAGCGAATATTTAATTAATGTAGCACAAAAAGAATATGGGGATTTACCCAATTTAGAGCTATACCGATGCGATATGCGTGATAATTACCCCAATAAGCCATTTGATGCCATTGTAAACTTCTTTACAAGTTTTGGCTATTTCGACACAGATGAAGAAAATTCCTCTGTTATTGTGAATATATCAAGTTCATTAATTGATAATGGCTATTTTCTCTTAGATTACTTAAATGCTGAATATATACGAAAAAATATAGTTCCATACAGCACAGACAGTTTCCCAACTGCCACTATTGAATCACGCAGAACGATACAAGCGGATACCATCATAAAAAATATCAGCGTCATTCCTTTTGAAGGAGAAAGAGAGGAGTTTGAAGAAAATGTAAAACTCTATACTCATACAACACTGAAAACAATGATTGAAGATAATGGTTTTATGGTTGAAAGTATTCATGGAAATTATGATGGCAGCGATTTCGATGTAGAACTCTCTCCACGGTGTATTATCGTAGCAAAAAAATTATGAAAATTATCGGGGTATCTATTGTTTTTATATTCTTATTGTACGGTTGTGATGTGTTTACAACACGTACTCCTGAGAACCCGCTGAACACAGGTGGAATATTTACGCCACCGACTTCGGCATCATTGGTCATTGAGAATTTATTAAATGCAATAAAGGAAAAAAACACTGAAAACTATGTATTATGTTTGGCAGATACATCCAGAAATGCTCGTCAGAGTTTTCGTTATTATCCCTCAAGCGATGTATCTGCACGTTTTTTCACATTATTCTCACAATGGTCACTCACAAACGAAAGACAATATATCCTTTCGCTTTTTTCGAAATTACCAAATGATGAAATACCTGTACTGAGCTTAACAAAAAACCGATTTGATGTTATAACTCCCGATAGCGCTATTTTTGTTTCGGATTATGAATTAACAGCAAATCATAGTGTTACTTCAGCACCGACAAAAGTAAAAGGTATTCTTCGATTAACTCTTATACCCGACAGAGCCGGTTTATGGTCAATAAGCAGATGGACTGACGGCAATATTGAATCAGGTTCGGAACTCCAATCAACATGGAGTGAATTAAAAGCACAGTTTTCTAATTAAGTTCCATTAATTACTGCAATGATGAAAGCAATAATATTCAGTCTTATTTTCACTTCAGTCTATTCGGTTTTTGCTCAAAGTCCGACTATTTCTCAACCGGATAACAGTTTGTGCAAAATTCGTTTACCGGAAATAATTAATGCACATAGACCGACAATACTTCCTGTATTATCACCTGACGGAAAACGCTTATATTTCGACAGGAAACAATATATTAACAATATAGGAAACTATCAAGATCCGGACGATATATGGTATTCGGACAGAAAGAACGGTTATTGGACAGAGCCACAAAATGCGGAAATACCAATCAACTCACGCGGGTCAGATGTACTTTTTTCTATCACTCCCGATGGAAGACGTGCTTTAGTCTATGGTGCATATCCGAATACACAAGGTAAAATTGATACGGGATTTGCCATAGCGCAATGGAATGGATTACGATGGTCAAAGCCACAACGATTAAATATTAAAAATTATAAGAATAAAAATTTTTCTTTCTATGGAAATTTAAGCGCACATGAAACAGTGATATTATTGGCTATTGAAACTCAAGACTCACGAGGCGATTTGGATATTTATGTTTCTTTTCTAAATGAATTTACCAATGAATGGTCTGAACCTATGAATCTGGGAGATGACATAAACAGCAGTTCCTTAGAATTATCGCCTTATTTAGCGCGAGATGGTAAAACATTATATTTTTCGTCTGACCGAACGGGAGGTTTTGGCAGTGACGATTTATATATGGCAAAACGCTTAGACGAAACATGGAAAAAATGGTCAAAACCTGTTAATTTAGGTTCTCGGATTAATACAGCTCGTTCTGAAAACTCCATTTCCTTAACATCATCGGGCGATACGGCATGTATAATTTCAAGCAGTAAAGAAAGCGATATTGAGGGTATTTACTTTGTTTGTTTACATGAATCTGTACAACCAACAAAAGAACAATTTATGCCCAAGCGAGAATATATTGCAGAAAATATTTATTTTGCAAGCAATTCGTCACAACCTACACCCGCTGAATTACAAAAAATATCTGCGATTTTCTCTGCTCTTCAAACAACGAAAGGAGAAATCTACATAGATGGCTATGCGGATGATATAGGTAGTGATGATTATAATAAAACTCTTTCCGAAAAAAGGGCGGAATATATTCTTGATTTTTTGAAAAAAAACAATATTAATGCGGTGATGCGATTGCAAGCATTTGGTAATGAGTTAGTCAGGGGTAAAAATTTAACTGATGAAGAGAAGTCAAAACAGCGCCGTGTTGATATTACGGTAAAATTTAAATAAATGGAACAATCAGTAGATGTCTGTATTATAGGTGGCGGAGCCGCAGGTCTTTTTTGTGCTTTTCATGCAGCAAGAAAGGGTCTATCGGTTATAGTGTTGGAGCATACCGATAGCGTAGGCAAAAAAATTCGTATTTCGGGCGGTGGCAGATGTAACTTCACAAATTATACTGTCAAACCGGAACATTATATTTCGGAAAATCCGCATTTCCATAAATCGGCTTTAGCACGCTACACTTCCCACGATTTTATTTCTTTAGTGCAGAGTCATCATATTCCCTATCATGAAAAAACTTTAGGACAACTCTTTTGCGATAATTCATCAAAAGATATTATAGCAATGCTTCTTCATGAATGTTCTGCTGTCGGGGTAGAAATTCAAACCGGCGTTTCTATTTCTTCGATAGAAAAAAACGAGTATTTTCATATTCATACGCACACAAGAGATGTAATTTCCCGCACAGTAGTGATTGCATGCGGAGGCACGGCTATTCCGGCTATGGGTGCTTCGGATTTCGGCTTACGTATTGCACGTCAATTTGAATTAAAAATCATTGCTCCCTACCCTGCTTTAGTTCCACTGCTTTGGCGTTCAGAAGATAAGCATTGGTCTGAGTTGGCAGGATTATCGGTATATGTGGAAACCTCCGCATCGTCAGCACATTTCAAAGAAAATATGTTATTTACCCATAAAGGATTAAGCGGTCCGGCTATTTTGCAAATTTCATCCTATTGTAAAGGCAAACATCCATTTTTCGTAAATCTGTCTCCAAATCATGATTTGGCTGAATCACTCTTCAATCCGCAACATCGCGACCAATCACTTTCAACGGTACTTTCATTTATACTTCCCCAGCGTTTAGCAAAAAATATCTGCGCTTTGAATAATTATCAGAAACCATTGAAACAATATTCAAAAAATGAAATAGAACATATTATTTCTCAGCTTATGCACTGGGAAATTACCCCAAATGGTACGGAAGGTTTTGCAAAAGCAGAAGTTATGGGCGGCGGCGTTTCTACCGATGAATTATCTTCAAAAACAATGGAGTCAAAAAAAGTAAAAGGACTCTATTTTATCGGCGAAGTTGTTGATGTCACCGGATGGCTTGGCGGCTATAATTTTCAATGGGCTTGGTCTTCAGCGTATGCTGCTTCAGAAGCTTTAGTGTAAAACTCTACTCCTCTCGGTAATCTGTGCTCTTCAACCAATGATTCACAAAAAAAAGGGTAGAAGTATCTATCCTCTACCCTTTCTTTGCCATAAATTCATAATGTGTGACTATTCTTCAATCGCTTGTTTTAATTTGAGTGTGACGGTAAATGTCGTGCCTTTGCCTTGGCCATCACTTTGTATATTCACTGTCCCATCATACATATCAACAACTTTTTTCACAATAAATAATCCAAGACCCGTGCTCGACTCATTGCCCGTGGGTCTTGCCGATAAACGACGGAACTCCTGAAAAGCATTCGCTATATCATCGCTAGTCATTCCTAAGCCCGTGTCCGTGACCGAAAACAATAACACTCCGTCATTATACTGGGAATGCACAGTAACTGTGCCTCCCTGTGGAGTATATTTTATCGCATTAGAAACAAGATTCAGAGTTAATTGCCTTAATTGATTCGGATCTGCATACACATCCGGCAGATTATCTCCCCAATTCATTATCAATTGTATATTCTTATTTTGAGCTGTCGTATAAAATGGCTCAATTGCTATCTCGAAAAACTCCGACAAATTAAATACATCTTCGTTCAAAGCATATTGCGGTTGGCTCATCACTGCAACCGTAAGCATATCCTCCACTAATGTACGCATAATGCCTGAACTCATTCTGGCTATGGATACTAATTCCTTAAAATCCTCATCATTATAAGTGCCTCGCTCCAACTCATTCAACACCAACTCCAAATTCCCTATCGGTGTTTTCAAATCATGCACCGCCGTGCGCACCATCTGCTCGCGTGTTTTTTGCAATTCCTGCAAATGCGAATATGCTTGACGCAGCTCCTCATTACGTATCTCTACTGTTTCGGCAAGTTCTGTGTTTGTCGAGCGCAATGTATCAAGCAAATTATTGTTCTGGTGACGCAAATGCGTTATCTCTGACAATTGCAATACCGCCATTTTCAATTGATGAAAATCAACCGGCTTGTTCAAATAATATGACAATCGCGCCCTGTTAATCGCATTGATCATACTGTGTATATCGCCAAATGCCGTGATTAATATACGCTCCGAATCCGGTGATATAGTAATCGTTTTCTCCAAAAACTCTATACCGTTCATCGCCTCCTTCAAGCGCAAATCGCAAATAATAACATCCGGCTTATAGGTTTCTACTATTGTTAATGCAGTGGTCGTGTCGGCGGCGGTATATACTTCGGCAAATGTACTGAAATAATCCTCTAAAGAACTCAAAAAGTCTGGCTCATCATCTACAAATAACAATGTGGGGCGATGTGTGTTTGCTGATGTGTCGGTCATGTGTGTGCTCTTTCTTTGATACTCTTTATGAGACATTATTGTTGTGTGTGTGGACGATTCTTAAACCTATAATACAATGGTATTCCTGTGCTCACCAATAATAAACCAAACACCGAATTGATAAACGGTGTCGTGCCATTTATATAGCCACTGATATCATTGTACAAAATTAATACCACAAATGCGGAAGCAAATATAACAAATATTGCAGGGATATAAGGATAACCCCATACTTTATATGGGCGCGGAACATCCGGCAAACGCTTCCGAAGTATAAATACACCATACGCACCCATCGCATACGCTATCCATTGCACAAATACCAACATATCCGTCAGCATATCAAATGTGCCCGTCATTACCAACACACTTGACCATACTGCCTGAACAAGCAATGACTTATGAGGGGTTAAGTATTCTGTATGTAAATCGCCCAAGGGCTTAAAAAATAAATTGTTACGAGCCATCGCAAAATACAATCGAGCCGTTACCATAATTGTACCGTTCGATGTACCGAATGTACTGATCATTATTGACATCGTCACAAAACCAAAACCCAATGCTGCCCACGTAGGGTCTATCTGGCTGAATATTCGTGAGGTCGCATCCACCGCTATCAATGACTTACCACGCATATCATCTATAGGCATCACATACATCACTCCCAAGTTGAAAATAATATACACCGCCATGATTATCAATGTGCCAACCATCAAACTCACAGGTATCGTCCGTTGCGGATTCTTAACCTCACCCGCTATATACGTTATATTATTCCATCCGTCATAAGCCCAAAACGCCGCCGTTAATGCTCCTATGATACCCGCAAATAATCCAACATCCATCGGCTTCAAAGTGTCTTGAGTGAAATTCGCAAAACTGCCATCGCCTATCGTAAATGCCAGTACCACTATCACCATCAAAGCCGCAACCTTCAATGTCGTGAAAATTGATTGCACTATGCCGCCTAATCTCACACCTATATAATTAACTCCACTCAAAAACAATATCGTTACTATGGTTAAGCCCTTCACTCCGATGTCTTTCAATGGGAATATATCACCTATCAACGGTATATGCAATGCAAATTGCTCCGCCGAATCCGACAAATGAGGCAAATGCAAAAAAGCATCTGCCGACATTGAAAAGATATATGTGATGGCAGCTATCGAAGCCGATTGAACAACAATAAACATTGACCAACCATACAAGTACGCATAAAAATCGCCGTACATCTCTCGGAAAAAAATATATTGCCCGCCCGTCGCCGGCATCATACCCGCAACTTCCGCATTCGTTAATGCACCGAACAATGTAATAAGTCCCGCAGCAATCCAAATTATGATAATCAATTCCGGCGAACCTAACTTATCTGCCATCACTGCCGGCTTTGCAAATATACCCGAGCCGATAACTGCTCCAACAACTATACTAATGGTTGTAAAAAGTCCCAATGACGGCAATAATCCCGACTGCTCTGCTTGCTTATGTTTCATATTTACTCTGTTTATATCACAACTTGGCAGCGAAAATAGAACAAATTTTTTGTTTGCATGAAGTTTCTCGTACTTTCTATCAAACGACCTACGCTCTGGGCAAAGCAAACAAGCTTGAAATTGAGTTTCCATTTTTCCATCTTTGCGCGGTTATTCCGCAATGTGCCATTGCTATTCTTTTACTGATAATGAATCCTATGCAACATCATTCAATGGCTAAACAAAGTTCAGCGATTACTCGGATACAATGTATAGCGGATATACACCTTTTAATTGTTTAACTCCTGCTGTCTATGGATTATATTCATCGTCAAGGAAATTGTATAGACTATGTCAGGGATTATATTCTACTTCCTGCTGCAAATGTATTACTTGGCTCTGCAAATGTGTTACTGTTACCCTGCAAATGTTCTACTTGGCTCTGCAAATGTTCTACTTGGCTCTGCAAATGTTCTACTGTTACCCTGCAAATGTTCTACTTGGCTCTGCAAATGTTCTACTTGGCTCTGCAAATGTGTTACTGTTACCCTGCAAATGTTCTACTTGGCTCTGCAAATGTTCTACTTGGCTCTGCAAATGTTCTACTGTTACCCTGCAAATGTTCTACTTGGCTCTGCAAATGTGTTACTGTTACCCTGCAAATGTTCTACTTGACTCTGCAAATATGCTACTGTTACCCTGCAAATGTTCTACTTATAACCGAAGCGTGTACTACTCTGTTGCGCGGAAGTACTACTTTGTTGCGCGAAAGTACTACTCTGTTGCGCGAAAGTATTACTCCGTTGCGCGAAAGTACTACTCTGTTGCGCGAAAGTACTACTTGGTTGCGCGAAAGTACTACTCCGTTGCGCGAAAGTACTACTCCGTTGCGCGAAAGTACTACTCCGTTGCGCGGAAGTACTACTTGATTGCGCGAAAGTATAAAAATAGCCAATTTTATGATTTTCTGTATCAAAACAGTACATTTTACACTTTATGATGCTAATTTGTCAAATCACACAGTATTTCTGTATAAATGATGGAATATCTCTTTACTTAGAATAGTATATTCGACAGAACATTGGATAATACTGCTTACATAAGACAAATATTTTTAAGTTGTTTTTGTTCATTTTAGACACTTATTTATATACCAATCACCATACATTTATAGAACAAGCATAAAAAGATATTGATACATCAACAGCAAATGGATAGGATTCAGACCACAGATGATAATCAAAAAAGAGCCATGAAGTACTCATATCAATCAGCAGAATATTGTGAGGAGAGTTTCCATTTTTTCGGAGGGAAATGTTACCATAAGCGCATCAGTGAAACAAGAATAATCGGGTCAAGTTATTACTGCAGCACATAGCATGGACGGAATGAAGGACAATTACTCACATAAAACGGATGCCCAATGTTATGCAATGCTGCAAAGCAACAACAGGCGCGATAAGGAAGCCGGCTTTACAGAGTTGTATAAGCGACATTCGCAGCGAATATATCAGTATTGCCGCCGCTTTACGGGCAATAATGATACGGCAAGTGATGTATTGCAGGAAACCTTTTTACGGTTTTTATCTTCAGCCGAACGAGGAGCAACGATGACCAATATACCCGCTTTTTTATTACGCATAGCACGCAATTTGTGTATAGATGCGCGGAAGCGACAAAGTCAGTTCGTCATTTCATCGGAGATAATGGAGCTGCCGGCACATGATGCCCCGATGGAATCGCAGGAGTTGCGCCATTTGCTTATTGCTGCTTTGGATGCTTTGCCGGAAGACCATAAGGAAGCCATAGTGCTGCAAGCATATAATGGTATGAGCTATCAAGAAATCAGTGATGCAACCGAAGTACCGGTCACGACTGTCCGTAATTGGATTGTGCGTGGCAAGAAGAAATTGCGTGAGATACTCGCGCCTTATATTAAAGAATTGGAGAAGTAATTATGTCAGCCGAAACCCCCTTATCATTGTCGGAACTTGTGTATTTGTTTGTGGATGGCGAAACCACTTCGGCGCAAGAGCAGGTATTGTTCAGCCATTTGGCAACGGATGCGGATTTGCAGGCAGAATTGCAAGAGGCAATACTTATACGTTCTACTTTGGAGCAGGATTGTTCGGCATTGGCAGTGCCACCCGAAACGACAGCCGCTATATTCAGCAAAGCGGGTTTTGCATTGCCGGGAACAACGACGGGTTGGAGCATGGGAAGTGTTATCGGCTCGACGGTGCAGACTTTGCAATCCATAGCATTACCTTCTTTATTCGCATTGGGCGGTGCGGCATTGACGGCATTCTACTTTATGCACACTATGCCACAGTCACAAGAAGCAGAGCTATTAGCATTACAAGGTCAATTTTCAGGGCAATCATCAGAGTCGGCGGTATTGGTATCGAATGTGGAGTCATTGGGGGGCATCCATTCTTTGCATAGTGATGGAACATCGCAGCAAGTGCAAAGAGAATATCCCAAAGCATTATATAGTTCGGCTTCGGTGAGCAATC
>WBZM01002324.1_pt1 | contig 16435 bp, 10 predicted proteins | sample 5204271 | NCBI WGS metagenome assembly WBZM01 (sample SAMN12344346, study PRJNA552823) | activated sludge metagenome | biome: Activated sludge suspended growth; feature: Nitrification reactor; material: Wastewater; isolation source: activated sludge from nitrification reactor of wastewater...
GCCTACGACCGCGAGGGCGTCGCCATCCAGGACGCGCGCGGCGCCGTGAGCTTCGCGGTGCGGCGCGAGGCCCTCGCGAGCCGCCGGCAGGTGGTTCGGATGCTCCTGGCGCACGCGGGCGTCGCCCTCGCCGAGGCCGATGAGGCGCGGTTGGAGGGCTGCGACGACGCCGCGGAGCTCGACGCGTGGATCGTCCGCGCGGCGGGGGCGCGCGCGGCGGGCGACGTGTTCGGCGGGTGACGCCGGGGCGTCAGCGCCAGGTGTTGGTGGCGATGGTGTAGATCGCGGCGGTGTTGACGGGTTCAAACCGTATGGCCCCGGTCCCGATACGGAGGCCACCCGTAACCAGAATGCGACCGCCGGGAAGCTCGGCGACAGTGGCGCCTGCTCGCGCTTCGCGCATCGAAGCAAGCGGGGTGGAGGTGTTGGCCACCAGGTCGATGCGTCGCACCCGGTCGAACACTCGATCAGGGGAGGAAGCGGAGCCTCCGAAGCCGTAGGTGGAACCGTCGGCCGTGAACGCGATGGATTCGCCGAGGCGCCCGAAACCGTACCCGGGGAGCAGCATCCACGTGTTCGACGCCGGCTCGTACACCGCGCGACGGGTGGCGTCGCCGAGGGAGAATGCGTGGAACCTCCCCATCGAGTCGACCGCGCCGGCGAATACTTCCAGGCTCGTCCCGGCGAGCATGGCACCTGTGCTCCAGCGGTTCATGGCGAGCTCGTAGATGCCGACCCGGTCCGGGTAGATCGCGTAGATCCGCCCTTCGCGCGCATGAAAGACCATCTGCGAACCACCAACCGACGTGGTGAGCTGGGCCCAGGAATCCGTGGCCGGGGTGTAAACCTGGATCGCGTTTGATCGGATCCCGCCGACGACGACGCGCCCGTCGTCCAGCACCGCAGCCTTGACCGGCGCCTGAGCCATCGGGAGCGGAGCACGGGGTTCCCAACGGTTGGTCGTCGGGTCGTATCGCTCCACCTCCCGCATCGGAGTCATCCCGTCCGCGAGCAGGCCCCCGATCGCGAGCACACGCCCATCCGGGAGCACGACGAGCGCGTGGTAGACGCGCGCGTTGAGCATCGGCGCGGTCGCGACGGCGCACATCCCGGCGTCGCACGCTGCGCCCGAGGGGCAGGCGTTGGCGCAGCGCCCGCAGTTCGCGGCGTCGGTCTGAAGCGAGACGCAGGCCGAGCCGCAGCGCGTCTGGCCCGCGGGGCAGTCGGTCGTCGCCGCGCAGGTGCCGCCCGCGCACGTCTGCCCCGTGGGGCAGGCCATGGTGGCGAAGGTCATCCCGTCGGCGTTGCAGACGCGGCGCTCGGTGGCGGAGGCGCAGCTCGCCATGCCCGGGGTGCACCCGGGCACGCGGCACTCGCCGCCGACGCACGTCGCCCCAGCAGCGCAGGCGGCCACGGTGTAGGCCATGCCGTCGGCGTTGCAGGTGCGGCGGGCCGTGGCGCTCTCGCACGAGACGGCGCCCGGCGAGCAGAGCAGCATGCGGCACGCGCCCGCCATGCAGATCTCCCCGACCGCGCAGTCGCGCTCGGAGGTGACGCCCATCGCGTTGCACTCGCGCACGCGCAGGTTGGACGCGCAGGCCGCGACGCCCGGCGTGCAGCCGGTCTGCGGCGCGCAGGTGCGGTCGCCGCCGCAGCGCTGGCCCATCGGGCAGTCGCGGTCCTCGACGCACTCGACGCAGCGCATGGCCGCGGTGTCGCAGACCAGACCGTTGGCCGAGCAGTCGCGCGAGGAGCGGCACGCCACCGTCGCGACGCAGACGTTGGCGACGCAGCGGAGGCTCGGGTCGCAATCCGCGTCGGCCACGCAGTCGACGCAGCGCGACTGGTTGAGGTCGCACACCTGCCCGGGGCACATGCGCGACGAGTTGCACGGCGTCGCCGCCACGCAGCGGCCGCTGGCGCACACGGGCGTGGCCGCGCCGCAGTGGGCGGTGGCGAGGCAGTCGACGCAGCGCATCCGCGCGGTGTCGCAGCGCTGCCCGCCCGCGCACACGCCCCCGTCGCCGCAGGGGCCGTCGCGCGTCGCGTCGGGGGCGGCGTCCGCGGGCGGGGTTCCGTCCGGCGCGGGTCCGTCGAGCGGGGCATCCGCGAGAGCGTCGGCGGCCGCGTCGGTGCGGTCGGCCGCGGCGTCCGCGGGCCTCGGTGCGACGGTGTCGGGCGAGCAGGCGAGGAGGGCCGCGAGGGAGGCGCCGAAGGCAAGGGAGGCGGGAACGCGCAAGGTCACGGGCGGAGGTCTCCGGGTGGTGTCGTCCCCACGGAGGTGCGCTCCGCCCGGCACGACTCCCCAAGACGCTATCGCACATCCCGCCGCGGGCCAACGGGCAGGCTCCGCGCGACGGCAGATCGCGGGCGGGCGCCGTCCGTGGCGGCCCGCGAGGCGACGGGCGTCTCGCGCCGGAGAGGCGCTACGGCGGGGGGAGCTTCGCCCGCAGGAGCCGGAGGCGCTCGCGCACCTGCGGGAACCGGAGGTCCACGAAGCGGTCGCCGAGGCGGCGGTCGACGAGCACCGCGTCGAAGGGGTCGACGCCCGTGCGCTGATGGACCACCCGGCCGCGGCGGTCGCGGAGGCAGAGGTCGAAGATGCGCTCGTTCAGGTCGAGCGCGGCGCGCATGGGGTCGAAGCGGTCGGAGGCCGGCGTGTCGAGCACGTCCCTCAGCGCCTCCCGGGCGCACACGACCGAAGCGCGGAGCTGCCTCCGGCCGTGCGGCGTGTCGTACTCGCGCGCGAGGCCCACGACGTTGTGCACGCGGCTCTCCATGCAGTCCACGGGGTGCATGACGCGGAACCGATGGCCGGTCGGCCGCCCGTGCGCGTCGAGCACGTCGAGCGGGACGCTCCCGCCCGCAACCGTTTTCGCGTCCATCCCGAAGGGCACGTCGAGGAAATCGATGACCCGCTCGCGCCCGTCGCGGTCGACGAAGAGCACGAGCCCGACGTTGGGCGTCGCGTCGTCGAAGCTCGGGAACCTCACGCGCGCGTTCGGCACCCGCGCCGCGAACGCGCGCACCGCGTCCCGCGTTGCGCAGAAGTCGACGTCCTTGCTCGTGAAGAGGCCGTCGCCGTCGAGCTCGGGCACCCGCCCCTGGGCGCGGTAGTGCTCGACCCACACGTTCACCGCCTGCCCCCCGACGAGGGTCACCTGCTCGGCCACCTCGCCGACCGCCGCGAGCAGCGCGAGCACGTCGAGCGCCGAGAGCGCAGGCGGGGCGTGCCGCCGTCACCGCCGGGCGTGCGCCGCCGCGAAGTCCGGCCGCACGCGGATTTGTGAGAAGGGCGAGTTCTCGCGGCGCAGGTCGTCGACAGACTTCTCCCCCCGCGCGAGCGCGTCGGCGTCCTGCGCGCGCGAGGCCGCCTTCTCCGCAGCTCGCTCTCGGGGGTCGAAGACGTCGTCGCTCATGGCGTGCCGAGCCTAGGCGCGAACGCTGACGCCCGCAAGTCGCGCTGCGCGCCGTCAGCCGCCGTCGCGCTTCGGCGCGACGAGCGCTTCGAGCGCGCGCAGGCGGGCCTCGACGTCGGCGATCTTCGCCTCCGCGCCCGCGGCCCTGGCCTCCGCGCTCGCGGCCCTCGCCTCGGCGTCGGCGCGGGCCTTCGCCTCCGCGTCCGCCCGCGCGGCCTCCGCGTCCGCCCGCGCCGCGGCGGCGTCGCGTTCGCGCTCCCTGGCCTCGACGGTGCGGCGCACCTGGTCGACCTCCTCGCGCGCCCGCTCGATGGCGTCGCGCTCGGCCGGGGTGAAGGTCTCCTCCCGCGCCGCCTCCAGCGCCTCGCGCTGCGCGTCGCTCAGCGGGACGTCGGCGACGGAGCCCGGCTCCAGGTCCTGCGCGTGGGCGAAGAGCGCGGCCCAGCGCTCGCTGGCGGAGCCCGGGACGTGGTCGCCGAGCTTGGGCAGCTCCATGAAGACGTACTGGACCTGCCCGAGCGAGCGCGCGCCGCTGGCGTGCTCGGCCATGCTCCAGCGGCTCACCAGCGGGACGCGCGGCTGGAGGGCGGCGTCGCGCTCGGCGTCGCGCCAGAGCACGAAGTCGCAGATGGAGACGGCCACCACGTCGGTGAGCTCGTGGTAGGGCTTGCCGCGTTCGAGCGTGCCCACGTAGGCCTTGCAGGCGTTGTAGACGACGCGGTTGAGGAAGGCCGTGACGGGGAGCACCTGCATCTCCACGATGAAGGTCGCGCCGCCCTTCTCCCGGCAACGCACGTCGAGGATCGACAGCTTCCGCCCCATCGCCAGCGGCACCTGCTCCGGCGGCAGGTACTCGATCTCGGTGATGGCGCGGTCGCCGCCGCGGTCGAGCAGGTCGTTGAGCAGCCCGATCAGCACGCGCGGGTGCCCGCCGAACACCTTGCGGAAGACGACGTCGTTCTTGAGGTCGGCGTAGCCCACGGCGGCAGTGTCGCACCGCCGGGCGCCGCGCGTCCACCGCGGGCGGCGTGGCGGGCGACGAGCGGCGAGTGGCGGGTGGCGGGCGACGAGCGGCGGGTGGCGGGCGACGAGCGGCGGGTGGCGGGCCACGAGCCCCGCCGGTCGCAGAGCCTCCCGACGGGTTACCACCGCAGCGTGCTGGAGAGCGATGGGGCGCTCCCCGCGGGCGGCGTGGCGGTGGGGTGGCGTGCGGGCGTGGCCGCGTGGCGGTGGGGCGGCGTGCTCGCGCCCCGTCCGATCCGCGCGCCGTCGCGCCGGGCGCCGCGCTCAACCTCACCCGACGCCCTGCCGATACTCCCTCGCGAAAGGGAGACCACCGCATGCGTCTACACGCGTTCACCGTCCGCGTCCGTCCGTCGTCCGTCGTCCGACCCTGGCGCGTCATCGTCGTCGGCGCGCGCCCGCCCGCCGCCGCCGCGCTCGCCGCGCCCGCCGCGCCCGCGCCCACCACGCCCGCCGCGCCGCGCAGCTCGGTGAACCCCACCGCCGCCGCGGCCAACGAGGGCGCCGCGGTCGCGCCGCCGTGGGGCGAGCACCCCGACGCGGCCACCCTCGCGGCGACCCGCGCCCGCGTCGCCCACGTCGCGCTGCCCGACGCGCTGCGGGCCCACTTCGTCGCGCAGATCACCGACGCCGCCGCCGAGAAGCTCGGCCGGAAGGTGCGGCCCCAGACCATCCTCCACGACCTCGCCGACGACCTGCCGCGGCTCGTCGACGCCGTGCTCGCCGGGCGCGTGGCCGGCTTCGGGCCGGCCGCGCTCCGCTACACGCTCGACCTCGCCGGCGAGCTCGCCGCGCGCTGGGAGGTCAGGGTCCGCGCGCGTCAGGAACAGGCCGAGGCGAAGTCGCGCCGGTCGCTCTCCGAGGACGCCGTCCACGCCTGCCTCACCGCGCTCGTGCGGCGGACGCGCGACGTGCTCCCGGCGACGACGGGCGAGCGCGAGTCCCTCGACGCGGCCGCGAAGCGCGGCGCCCGCACCCTCGACGCGGGCCTCGAGGCCGTCGAGCAGACCCTCGTCGCCGTCGGCCGCGCGTTCGAACGGGCCGCCAAGGACCCCGCCTACGCCGCCTTCCTCGCCGACGCGAACTACACGCCGGCCGCCGTCGCCGCGATCGTCGCGCCCGTCGAGCCCGCCCTGCGCGCCCGCCGCGACCACGGCGACGCGCAGGAGGTCGGCGCGCAGACGAAGCGCGAGATCGACGTGCTCGAAGGCCGCCTGCGCGACCAGCTCCTGCGGCTGCGGGCGCGGGTGGCGGAGGCGCGCAAGGGCGACCGGGCGCTCCCCGAGGTGAAGGCCGCGCGGCTGCTGTCGCGACCGCGCGCGAAGAAGGCCGCCCCCGCGGGCGACGCGAAGCCCGCGAAGGCGCCGCGCGCGCCGAAGGGCGACGCCGAGGGGGCGACGAAGACGCCCGCCGCGCCGACGCCCGCGGAGCCCGGCCCCCCCGCGCTCCCGCCGAAGGGCTGAGGCCCGCCGCCGGGCCCGCGCGCCGGGGCCGCGCGTTTCCCGGCAATGGTTCGGGCGCCGGCGCGGGGGGATGGCTATGTTGCCCCGATGCCCGTCCACCGCCCCGCGCGCCTGTGCGCCTCGTGAGCCGCTCGATCGCCTACGAGAGCATCGTCCCGCCCGCCCGCGCGGCGCAGTCCGCCGCCGCCGCGCTGCAGCGCCTGCGCGAGGGCAACCTCCGCTTCGTGCAGAACGTCCGCAGCGTCGACACGCTGCTCAGCCAGACCGCGCGCGCCGCGCTGGTCGGCGCGCAGGCGCCGTTCGCAATCGTCGTGGGGTGCTCGGACTCGCGGGGCCCGGCGGAGCTCGTGTTCGACCAGGGGCTCGGCGACCTCTTCGTCGCGCGCGTCGCGGGCAACGTCGTGTGCCCCTCCGTGCTCGGCAGCGTGGAGTTCGCCGTGGCGGCGTACGACACCCCGCTCGTCGTGGTGATGGGGCACTCGCGCTGCGGCGCGATCCGCGCGGCCTTCGACGCCTTCCACGGCGGCGGCCCGCCCCCGCCGGCCCACGTCGCGGTCGTCCTCGACCGCGTCCGCCCGGCGGTCGACGCGGCGGCGTGCGAGGGCGCGTCGCGGGCGGCGGTCCTCGCGGAGGCCACGCGCATCAACGTGCGCAACGCGCTCGAGGCCCTGCGGCGCGGCGGCGACTTCCTCGAGGAGCGGATCGCCTCCGGCCGCCTGGCCGTCGTCGGCGCGGAGTACGCGCTCGAGACGGGGCGCGTCGACTTCTTCGACGGCGCCCCCGCGTGAGGCGCCTCGCGCGGCGGGGCATCGCGTTCCGGCCGCGGGCCTTCACGCCGCGGCGTTCGCCGATCGGACACGCCGCCCCGCGGTCGGACGCGCGCGGCCGCCCGCACGCGGTCGCGTGGTACGCGTCGAGGCATGAACGCACGCGCGGCACGGACGGGAGCGACGGCGTACAACCCCCGCGAGGTGGAGGAGGCGCTCTACGGCCGCGCCGACCCCCCGCCGGAGCGCCTCGTCGCGCTCATCTGCGCCACCAACCCCACCGGCCGCGGGCTCTCGCGCGACGACACCGCGCGCCGCTACGAGCTCAAGAGCGCCCTCCAGAGCCGGCTCATCGAGCGCCACGGCGGCGAGGTGGGCCTCGTCGAGGACGGCCGCGAGGGCTTCGTCCTCCTCCGCCACCGCCCCACCGGGCTCAGCGCCTCCCACGCCCGCGTCGAGTCGCTCTCGCCGCGGGCCCGCGCGTGGGTGAGGCTCCAGCTCGACCTCCGCACCGACCACGTCGTCCGCGCCGGCGGCGCCCCCCTCAACGAACGCGGCCCGCGCCGCCCCGACCCCCGCCCGCGCCCCACACCTGCCGCCCGTGACCCGCTCGCCGAGGCCGCCGCCGCCGCGGCTCGCTTCGACTACGAGCGCGCGGGGGCGATCCTCCGCAGGGCCTTCGGCGAGCGGGGCGGCGACGTCGCCACGGCGCGGGCGCTGGTGGGCTTCCTCGTCGACGAGGTGGCCCTCTACGCCGACGCGCTCGCGCTCGAAGGCGGCTGCGACGAGGGCGCGCGGCGCGACGACGTCGTCCGCGGGCGGTGGGCGTTCGCGGCGTCGCAGCTCGGCGACGAGGCCGCGGCCCTCCGGCACGTCGAGGGGCTCACGGGCGAGGGGGCCGCCGCGGTGTTCGTGACGCTCGCCCGCGCGTCGGCGGCGCGCGGGGCGCTCGACGACGCCGTCCGCCACGCTGTGAGCGCGCGGCGGCTCCAGCCCGCGGCGGCGGGCCTCGCGGACGTCGAGGCGACGCTCACCGCCTCCCTCGCGGGGCGCCTCCGCGCGGAGGAGGACGCCGCGGGGGAGGCCCTCGCGCGAGACGACGTCGACCGCGCCGAGGCCCTCGCCCGCGCGGCGCTCGCCCGGTGGCCCGAGAGCCCGCGGGCCCGCGCCGTGGTCCGCTCGGTGCGCGACGCGCGGCGGTCGCGGGCCGTGGCGGCGGCGGCGCTGGCCTTCGAAGACGCGCTCGCGCGCGGCGAGCTCACGGAGGCCGCGCGCCACGTCGCCGCGATGCGTGAACACGGCGCGGACGTCGCCCCCTGCGCCGAGCGCGTCGAGCGCGCGAAGGCCGCCCGCCAGCTCGCCGCGCGCGCGCAGGAGGACGCCGCCGCGGCCGCCGTCGCCGCGTCGATCGGGCCCGACCTCGCGGCGTGGCTCCCCGCCTTCCTCGCGCTCCCCCCGGCGGCGCGGGAGATCGTCCGCCGGGGCGACGCGGCGCGGCCGTGGCGGGCGACCCTCGCGTCGTGCGAGGCGCTCACCGCGGGCGGCGACGTGGCGGTCGGGCGCGCGGCGGAGGCGGCGACGGCGCTCCAGCGCGCGGCGGAGCTCGCGGCGCGCGACCCCGACGAGGCCGCGCGGCTCCTCGCGGGGCACGAGCGGGTGCTCGACCGGGCGCCCGAGACGCAGCGGGCGATGCAGCAGGTGCTCGACGCGCGCCGGGCCCGCGCGGTCGCTCGCGCGGAGGGGGTGGTCGCCCGCGCGGAGGCGGCGCGCGCGGCGGGGCGCTGGGAGGAGGCCCTCGCGGCGCTCGACGAGGCCTCGGGCCACGAGGCCCTGCCCGCGGCGCTGCGGGCCCGCGCCGAGGGGGCCCGCGGCGCGCTGACGAAGGCGCTCGCGTACGAGCGGGAGCAGGGTGTGCTGCCGCCGGCGGAGGCGCTCCCCGGGGCGGCGCGGGCGCTCACCGCGATCGGTGCGGCGGCCCACGCGCCCTGGGCCCTCGGCGCGCACGCGCGGTGGTCGGCCGCGCGGGAGGCGCTGCGCGCGCTGGCGGCGGCGCGCTGGCCGGTGGCCGTGGTGCCCAACGACGAGGGGGCGCCGACGACGCCCTGCACGCTCCCCCTGCCGACGGGGCCGTTCGCGCCGACGCAGCCCGGGGCGCGGTGGGTCTTCGCGATGAGCGTCGACCGCCTCGTCACGCTCTGCGAGTACGACCTCGCGCGCAACGTCGTGGCGACGCGCGTCGCCCTCCCCGCCGGCGTCGAGCTCGGCGACGTCGCGGTGGACGTCGGGGAGGAGACCGTGACGCTCCGCGACGCGTGGGGCGCCGACCTCGCGCTCGACCGGCGCACCTGGGCGGTGCGCGACGTCGCCCTCGACGGCGTCGCGCCGCGCGAGGGCTACGTGCCCCACGCGCGCGTCACGTGGCCCGGGTGCCCGTGGCGCTGGGCGGTCTCCGGCAACGGGACCCACTTCGCCTGCGACCGGATGGACGGCGCCCGCTCCCTCGTCTGCGCGACCGAGCCGGTGCCGGTGCGCGGGCACGGGCCGCCGCGGATGTTCGTGCGGAGCGGCGAGCGCGACTGGGCGCTCCTCGACGCGGCGGGCGACGCGGTGATGCGCTGGCGCGCCCCGGCGGCGCTGCTCGTGGTCGCCGCGGCGCCCGCGCCCGGCGGCGACGGGTGGGTCCTGGTCGTCCGCGACGCGGAGGTCACCCACCCCGCGCACTTCGACTTCACCGTGCACCACCTCCGCGCGGGGGGCCGCGGGCTCTCGTCGGTCGCCCACTTCCGCACCCGGGGCACCACCGCGAGCGCGTTCGCGGACGCCGACGGGGGCTGCTGGGTGGCGGCGGGGTCGAGCGCGATGCCGCGGCGCTTCCTCTCGCTCCGGGCGGAGGCCGACGGGCGCGTGGTGGAGGCGTGGCGGTGCGCCGCGCCGGCCGAGGCCGTGGCCGTGCCGGTCGACGGCGGCGCCCGCGTGCTGCTCGTGGTGCCGCGCGAGGGGGCCTTCGCGGTGGAGCCGCTGCGGGCCGACTGCGCGCCCGCGTGCGCCGAGGCAGACGAGGCCGCGGACGACGCGGGCGACGCGCCCGGCGCGCGCCCCGAGCAGGTCCCCGAGGAGGCCAGGGCCTTCCTCGACTTCCTCCGCGCCGCGCGGGTCGACCGCTCGGAGCTGCCGAAGCTGGCGGTCCCCGGGGCCGTGGGCGAGATGATCGCGCGCTGCCAGGGCTCCGTCGTCGCGCTCCTCTCCCTCGCGACGGTGTACCTCCAGTGCGCGCTCCAGGTGCCCTTCGCGCGGGTGATCGAGCGCCTCGACGCCGTCGCGCCGGGCGACGTGCGCGCGGCCGTGCTGCGCGCCCGCTGGGCCTCCGCGTACGCGCCGCCGGAGGACGCGCTCGCCGCGTCCGCGGAGGTCTCGCCCGAGGGGCTGAGCGACCGCGACCTCGTCGCGCTGCTCACCGTGCGGATGAAGGCGCACGTCGAGCGGGGCGAGGGCGAGGCCGCGGCGGCGCTGCTCCCGGCGTTCAAGAAGGTGGCGACGGAGCTGGAGTACCTCCTCATGGAGGACGCGTGCGCGCCGCTGCCCGAGCCGCTCGAGCTCGAGGCCGTGCTCGCCGAGCCCGCCACCCTCGTCCAGCGGCGCTCGCTGATCGAGCTGGCCGACCGCGCGCTCGCGGCCGGCGACGCGCGCGCCGCCCTCCGCGCGATCGTGACGTCCGGCGTCTACCGCTCCGGCGACCGCCACGCCAACGGGCGCGCGTGCCGGGCGATCTTCGCGCTCGACGACGCCACGCCGGCGGAGCGCGTCGACGGCCTCGCCTTCGTCGCGCGCTACGCCTCCGCCGAGCTCATGGAGGCCGGCGGGCTCGGCTGCCAGCGCTTCCGCCACCCGTCGCGGCACCTCCCCGGCGGGGAGGTCGAGCAGCTCCGCGCCGACGCGAAGCGCTTCCTCTCGCTGCTCACCGCCCCCTTCGGCGCGTAGCTCAGGCCCCGAGTGCGAGGTCTCTGCCCACGGCCAGCGGGAAGGCCGCCAGCCGCGGGGCGCTCGCGATCCGGGCGGCGCGGCGCATCGCGCGGAGCACGTGGCCCGGCGTGATCACCACGCCCGCGTCGTCGGGGGCGAATGAGCTCGGGTTGACCCGCACGGGGCGGAGCGCGCGCGTCGGGCCGCCGTCGGTGCTGGCGCCGATCACCCGGTCGACCGGGAGGCCGAGGCTCATCGCGCGGGCCGCGGCGCTCTGGAGGATCATCACGCTGCTCACCGGGTGGTGGTCGGTGCCGCTGCCGGTGTAGTGCGGCGTCCGACCGAAGTCACTGGTCGCGAGCACGACGCAGGGGACGTTGGCGGCGTCGGAGAGGTCCATCATCGCGGTGAGGAGGGTGAAGAGGTTGCCGAGCGCGGTGCGCTGGCCGGCCTCGTTGTCGGTGTGCGTGTCGAAGCGGCCCACCTCGGTCGCCACGCTCGACGTGAGCCCCGCGCGGAAGGCCGAGAGCGCCACGCGGAACTCCTGCACCTGAAACGACGCGCTCGCGTCGTACCCCGGGAACTCCAGCGCCGCGATGCCCGCCTGCGTCGCCCGCGCGTCGATCAGCGCGTCGATGCCCGCGCGCTGGCCCGGCAGCCGAAGCCGCTCGCGCAGCCGCTGGAGACGGCGCCGGTGCGCGGCCTCCACCAGCGCGACGCCGCTGTCCGCGAGGAAGGGGCGCCCGTCGGTGTCGGTGCTCGGGTGGCCGAGGTGGTGCATCAGCCGCGCGCTCTCCAGCGGGACGCGCGCGGGCGCGAGCATGCCCCCGGCCCGGTCGTAGCCGCCGAAGGAGAGGAAGGGCATCGGCTTGCCGCAGCCGTACACCGCCGCCACCTGCGCGCCCCAGCAGGGGTACTCGGGCACGCTCGCGCCGCTCGACGAGTACGTCTGGCCCGTCTGGTGGTTGTTGGTCGCCGTGTCGACCCCGTTGATCACCAGCGTCCGCGCGTGGTTGCGCGCGAAGAAGCCCTGCGCCGCGGGCGCCCCGAGGTCGGCGAAGGCGAGGTAGGGGACGTTGCCGGCGCGGCGGACCTCGCGGTCGGCGGCGGGGACGTTCATCCGCACGGAGGGCTTCGGGTCGCAGAAGAGCGCCTGGTCCCAGCCGCCGCCGCCCTGGACGTGGACCCAGAGGACGGGCGACGCGGGGCCGTCGCAGGCGAGGGCGTCGCGCCAGGGGGCCATCGCGGCGGCGCCGGCGGAGAGGGCGCGGAGGAAGCTTCGGCGGTTCATCGCGGGCTCCTTCATTCGAAGAGGAAGCGGTAGTCCATGAGGAGGTACGAGACGACGCCCTGCCAGGCGCGGACTGTCCCCTGCGGGTCGTCGGTGAGGCCGCCCGTCACGCGCTCGCCGGTGGCGTAGTTGGTGACCGAACGGCACGGGCCCAGGTCGGCGCTCCGCCCGGCCGCGAGCTGCGCGCGCTGGTCGTTGTAGAGCCGGGTGAAGAGCGCGTAGGTCTCGTTGAGCTCGGGGTCGCCCGGCGCGAGGCGCTCGCCGAGGAGGAGGTCGTGGAGGCGCGCGAGGGCGCGGAGGATGCCCTGCTGGTCGGCGCGCGAGGGGTCGCCACTCGGCGCGACCGTTCGCTCGACGTCGGGGAAGAGACGGCGCATCGCGGCGGGCCTGGCGAAGTCGAGCGGGACGGCGCGGCAGGCCATCTCGTAGGCCATCCGCGCGCTGACCGACGCGGTGAGCCCGGAGGGGGCGAGGAGGCGCTGGCCGGGCGTTCGGGAGTCGACGCCGCCGGCGTGGTAGCGGGCCTTGTCGTAGCCGAGGAGGTAGTAGGGCGACACGCTCGGCGCGTCCTCGCGCGTGGCGGAGAGGGCCTCGCCCCAGCCCTGCCCCAGGAGCGATACGATGCGACGGTGGAGCACCTCGGGCGGCGTGAGCGTGCCGCCGCCCGCGCCGGTGAGCTCGGCGCGCCCGGCGACGTCGACGTCCATGGCGCGAAAGTACGGGGTGCGAACGATCGCGGTGATGAGGCGCTTCGTGTCGAAGCGCGAGGCGGTGAAGTCGACCGCGAGGGCGTCGAGGGCCGCGCGCTGGGCGTCGTAGGCACGCTGGAGGGCGGCGAAGTCGGGGTCGGCGGCGTTCTGCGGGGCGTCGAGGATGGGGCGGCCCATGAGCCCGGCGAAGACGTGGCGGACCATCGCCTGCGCGAAGCCCGGGTCGGCGACGATGGACGCGGCGAGGTGCTCGAGCGCGCGCGGGATCTGCTCGGCCGGCATCACCTGCCCCTCGCGCAGCCCCGGCGGGAACATCGTGTCCGCGGGCCACCACGGGCGGTCGCCGCAGTAGCGCATCGAGGGCCGGAAGTACTGGTACGAGGGGTTGTCGTAGCAGTCGGTCCAGTTCTGGAAGAGGCCGGCGACGGGGTCGAGGCGCGCGTGGCATGACGTGCACGCGGGGTCGTTGCGCCACGGGTTGGCGGTGAAATCCACGGTGGAGAAGTCGATGCGCGCCGCCGTCCGCATGATGTCGTGGTTGAGGAACCACTGGTACACGTACCGCGCGCGCCGCCGGTTGCGGTTGGTCGACGCCCCCGTCACCACGTAGAGGAACGACGGCGTCGTCAGCACGCCCGCGTACTCGCCCTGGCCCGGCGCGTAGTCGTGCATCGCGGGGATCTGCACCTCGGCCCACTCGTTGATGTCGGTCGCGTCGCGGAAGGGGACGGTGAGCCCGTAGACCCGCGCCGAGAGCGGGTTGACGAGGCGGTAGCGCGCCGTGACGATCTCGCTGAGCGGGCGGTCGTTCATCACGACGTGGGCGACCATCTCGAGGGGCTCGCGCACGACGGAGTCGGCCACGCGACGTCCCGGCGGCATCCACGTCGGGCCCGCGTAGTCGCGCTGCGGGAAGAGGCGCTCGCTGACGTTGTAGAAGGCCCCGCCGTACCCGATCGCGACGAGGCTCCTGTCGGTCATGAAGACGTCGTTGAAGACCTCCAGCAGCCGGTCGTGGAAGCCCCGCTCGCGCATCATCGGCCGCAGCACGCCGTCGAGCGCTTCGAGGCCGCCCGCGCGAACCGCCGCCCGCTCGGCCTCCGTCGGCACGCGCCCCGCGAGCTGGAGGCTCGCCCGGCGGAGCGTCCCCTCCGCGTCGAGGAGCGTGACGCCGTCGAAGATTCCGCGCGGCGGTGGGGGCGGAGGAGGCGGCGGCGCGTCGCAGGTGACCGGGCGCGCGACCTGGTCGAGCATCGCGGTGAGCGTGGCGTGGGCGGGGCTCCCGGGGGTGATCACGGTCATCCCGCCGTGCGGCACCATCCCGGTGGGCTTGAGCAGGAGGAGCGGTCGCCCGCCCAGTTGGAGCGCGGCGGCCTCGCGGACGACGGAGAGGTTCATCGCGAGGTGGTCGGGGACGGTGGTGGGACGGAGGACGAAGCGCGTCGAGCCCGCCTCGCCGCCGGGCGTGTGGCAGCGCGCGCACTGCGAGAAGACCTCGGGCCACGCGCGCGCCGCGAAGAAGTCCGCGGTGGTCACGCAGCCGTCGGTGGGCGGCGCGTCGGCGAGGGCGACGTCGGGCGCGGCGAGGGCGTCGGGCGCGGGGAGGGCGTCGGGCGAGGGGAGGGCGTCGGGCGAGGGGACGGCGTCGTCCGCGAGGCCGGCGTCGACCGCGCGGAGCCCTTCGGTGGGGACGCCGCACCCGGCGAGCGCGAGGGCGGCGAGGGCGGCGAACGCGGCGGGGCGGGGGGCTTCCACGCGCAGGGGACGGTGCACCAGGCGTACCGCGCGCGATGTCGGGCGCGGCGTGCGGGAGGGCGCGCGCGGTTGTGCGGCGCGCTTCACGAGTCGTGCGGCGGGCCGCGCGAGTCGGCGGAGGCGGAGGTTGCGCGGGGGTGAAGCCGTCAGCCGCGACGGCGTCGTCGCACGAGCAGCGCCGCGAGCGCGAACGCCAGCACGCGACCGCCGCTCCCACCAGCGGGGGCGCTCCGGCACCCGCAGCCGCCGTCCTGCGACGCGCCCGTGGGGGCGGGCACCTCGTCGATCACGTCCGCGGCGACGTCCGCGGGCACGCTCGCGTCTTCGACGGGGGAGGGCTCCACCGGCGCGAGGCCCACGCCGTTGCCGCGCACGGTGACGCGGACGCGCGGGGTGTCGGGGTCGTTGGTCGAGACCACCACCGTCGACTCCGCGAGGCCCGGTCGGACCGGCGTGAACGACACCACGAAGCTCGAGCGCGACCGCACCGGGAGCGTCCGCGCGCTCCCCGTGACCGCGAAGGGGGCCTCCACTTCGGCGCCGGTCGCGCGGCCGTCGAGCTCGCCGACGTTCTGGATCTCGACGGTGCGCTCGCTCGACCGGCCGACGTCGACGTCGCCGAAATCCACCGTCTCCTCCGTGGCGCGCATGTCGGGGAGCCCGAGGCGCGCGGTCACCGCGTCGAAGCGGACGGCGCGGGGGAAGCGGGCGATCGGGATCGGCAGGTCGGCGAGGTCGAGCATCCAACGGCGGCCCGCGAGGCTCACGTAGAGCGACGGGTACACGTGGACGGCGCCCTCGTAGTCGAGCGAGCCCTCGAGCTGCGGCTGGTACTCGACGAAGGGCCCGGCGGTGAAGCGCCCGAGCGTCTCGGTCATCGTCTCGGTGAGCGGGTCGGCGTCGAGCCCGAAGCGGATCGCCGTCGACCGGTAGCCCGCCCGCACCTCGCCCGACGCGTCGAAGCTGAATCCGCCGGACACGCCCGGGATGCGCACGATCGCGTCGGTGAGCGCGACGTCGGCGATGTGCTGGCGCATCGTGCGGCCGCTCACCATCACGGGCTGCCAGGCCCACGGGTCGAACGCGGACGAGGCCATCGCGCGGAAGTCGACCTGCGGCACGTACGGGACCGCGCCTTCCCAGGAGATCGTGCGCCCCTCCACCGGCAGCGCCAGGCGGATGCGCGCGGTGAACTGGACGCCGTAGTCGACCGCGAGGTTGCCGCCGCCGCGCGTCCCGACGGCGCGCAGGCGGACGGGCTCGTACCACGACCCCACGAGCTGACCCGCCGCGGTCACCTGGGTGTTGCCCGCGAGCACCGCGCGGAGGCGAACCTGCACCGGCGCGCCGCTCGGCACCCAGCCCGTGTCGAAGTCGAACTCCACCGGGAGGCCCTGGCGCCAGCGGAACGCGAGGTCGGCGCGCGAACACCCCGCCGCGTCGGGCGCGCAGCCCTCGGTCTGAGCGCGGGCGAGGGCGGGGGCGAGCGAGAGCGCGAGCGCCGCGAGCGCCGCGGACGCGAAGGGGGCCGTCTTCACGGGCGCGAGCATACACAAGAACCGCCGCGGGCACCGGGTGGCGGTTGACGCGGGGGCGCGGGGCGGGCGATAGGTCGCGGCGCGATGAAGTTCTTTGCGAGCGCGGCCAAGGGTACCGAGGGGGTGTTGCGCGACGAGCTGCGGGCGCTGCGGCTGCCGCGGGTGCGCGCCGACCGGGGCGGCGTCCACTTCGAGGGCGGGCTCCCCGATGCGATGCGCGCGTGCCTGCACTCCCGGGTCGCGATGCGCGTCCTCTGGGAGCTCGCCACCTTCACCGCCGAGGACGCCGACGACCTCTACGCCGGTGTCCGCACCGTCCCCTGGCACGAGCACCTCACCGCCCGCCACACGCTCGCCGTCCGCGCGACGTGCGCCAACTCGGCGCTCACCCACACGCAGTTCATCGCGCTCCGCACCAAGGACGCGGTGGTCGACGCGCTGCGCGACCGCTCGGGCGCGCGGCCCGACGTCAACGTCGACGACCCCGACGTCGCGATCACCGTCCGCGT
>WBZM01002325.1_pt1 | contig 16428 bp, 18 predicted proteins | sample 5204271 | NCBI WGS metagenome assembly WBZM01 (sample SAMN12344346, study PRJNA552823) | activated sludge metagenome | biome: Activated sludge suspended growth; feature: Nitrification reactor; material: Wastewater; isolation source: activated sludge from nitrification reactor of wastewater...
CGGATAACGGCGGCGACCAGGTTGCGCATGGCCGCCAGGTCCTCTGCCCCGTAGCTGTTCTCGTCAATGAGCAGGTAGCGCAACCGGGGCAGGTAGTCGGCCACCAGGCCGGGTACCTGGGGCATCATGGTGGCAAGGTCGATGGGCGCGGTCCAGCTCTGATCGCCGTTGTAGAGGACGATGGGCAGCACCGGGGGCAGGGGCCGTCCCGGTGTGACCTCCTGACGACGGATCAGGTCCTGATAGAGCAGGCCGACGTAGACCAGCATGCGCACTGCCATGAAGGGGTCGACGGCGCTCTGAAACTCAATGAGGAGGTACAGATACAGCCAGTCCTCCCCGGTCTTGACACGCCAGACCACATCGTCGCTGCGCTGGCGCAGGTCGTCCGCCACATAGCTGCCGGGGACCTTCTCCAACGTGGAATAGTCCAGCCCCTGGAGCCAGTCATCGGGGATGAAGCCCAGGACCAGATCCCGCACCACCTCGGGGGCGGAGAAGAGGAGTTTTTAACCGGCGTCATCGTCCTGGGGCATGGGGGCGATTGTAAGGAGGTGGTGATTCGGTGCCAACTCGCTGAGCGGTCACACGCCGGGCGGATATCCTGCTCGACAGGCGGTGATTGATTGCTGGAAAGGGTAGAGCTTGTAACACCACCCTGGTGATTGAAATCACCATGCTGAGGATGGGACTTCATAAAGTGAGGCAGAAACTCGGGTTGGCACAACCAGGGTCCTGAAAAGGGCAAAATTGCGAAACGAACCCATTTTGTTCGCCCCGGGACCGTGGCGCTGAACCGATATTAAGCGAGAAAAATCAATGCGAAGCGTGCGCAACGCCCGATTGCTCAGATGATCGGGGTCGAGCCCGACAGCGTGCAATCCATGCCGTGACGGCGAAAGACTTTCCCCTTTGCTACACCGAATCAGCCGGCATAAGCCGCTACATTCGGCCGTCCATCATCATCAGCCACCTTCGCCACCGTCCGCCCGCGCGCGCCCGGCTGCGCCTCCCACCCCAGGCAGGCCAACCAGACGGTTTTCGGGATCGACTTGGCCCCGGACAGGTAGTAATTCAGCATCCGGCGACTGATGCCAATGGCCTCGGCAGCTTGCGCCCGGGTCAATCCCGTGCGGAGCAGCCAGGCCAGCAGGCGCTCCCAGCCGATGCCGCCGGCCTGTTCCACGGCCAGGTTGCGCAGATTATCCGCCCCCAGTTCCAGGTCATCATCGATCCAAGCCACGGTGTGGCCCCATTCGCCGACATGGGCGCGGGCAAAGGTGTCCGCCACGGCTAGCCGCGCCAGGACAGTCGACCCCGCAATCCAGCCGCTCAGGTCCACCGTGGCGATGAAGCCATCGGCGAAGGTCAACGTCAAACGCTGATCAGGCAGGGGGGTGACGGCAGTTAGCCGCATGGGGTCGGGGCGATTCATCGTTGTAATTCCTCGAAGCGGGCGATCAGTTCTTCCGCACGGGCATCAATCCAGGCCAGGGCATCCGCCAACTCGGTGGCGCGGATCTTCCGCCGGCTGGTAACCTGGCCGCTGGCCAAGTCCACCAGGGCCTCACGGCCATCGGCAAAGAGCACATGAACGTGGGGCGGCCGATGATCGCGAGGGCGGACCTCGATTTTGCAAGTGGGAAAGCGGATCAAGGTGGGCACGGAGTTATCCTTGTGCAGCGATTGCACATAGTCAAGCACTCCGTGATCCCGTTATCGCCCTTGGGGTGGGAGACCCCCGCCTAAGCCCGCGTCGGCAGGGGCGGGCACATCATGTCGTCCGCCGCCTCGGGGCCCAGGCGCTCGTAGATGGCCGCCAGGGCCTTGTTTTCGGTGGGGAAGATGTTCCCCTCACCGATCAGGTCGAAGAGCCCGGTGGCGCGCATCACGTCCAGGGTCTGCTTCTTGAGGCCGGAGAAGAAGACTTCCATGCCGTTGGCCCGCAGCCGCTCCACCAGGTGATGGATCACCTCCTCGCCGGAGGCATCGAGGCGGTTGATGCCGTTGCCCACCACCAGCAGGTACTTGGCCTGCTTGTGATCCGCCACCGCCTCCAGCACCGCGTCCTCGAAGTGGGCGACGTTGGCGAAGTAGAGGGCGCCGTCGAAGCGCAGGGCGATGACGTGCTCGCTGGTGATCAGGCCGGGGTTGACCTTGATGTCTCTCAGGGTGCCATCCGGGCAGCGGCCGAGGATGGCCACCCGCGGTTTCATGGTGCGATAGAGGTAGAGCAGGATGGCCAGGGCGGCGCCGATGAGGATCCCCTTGTCCAGGTGGGGCGCGGCGACCAGGGTGAGGACGAAGGTCGCCAGGGCGACGAAGCCGTCGGCGCGGCTGGCCTGCCAGGTGTGCTTGAGGGCCTTGGGGGTGATGAGGCTGGTCACCGCCAGCAGGATGATCACCGCCAGGGTCGCCTTGGGCAGGTGATAGAGGAAGGGCGTCAGGAACAGCAGGACGATGGCGACGAAGAGTCCATTGAAGACCATGGCGAAGCCGGTCTGGGCCCCAGCCTGGAGGTTGATGGCCGAGCCGGTGAAGGAGCCGCAGGCCGGGTAGGACTGGAAGAAGGAGCCACCGATATTGGCCAGGCCCTGGCCGATGAGCTCCTGGTTGGGGTCCAGCCGCTGCTTGGTCTTGGCCGCCAGGGCCTTGGCCATGGAGATCGACTCCATAAAGGCCACCAGGGCGATGATCAGGGCGGCACTGAACAGTTGCACGATGGTGTCCAGGCTCAGGGGCGGGATGCGGAAGGCCGGCAGGCCAGCGGGGATCTTGCCGACGACGTCGCCGCCGCCGATGAGCTGCACCTCGCCCTTCTCGACCTTCTTGATGTGCCAGCGACGCTCGCCGACGGTCACGCCCTCCGGCACGGCGTCCGCCAGGTAGACCGGGGCCGGCTGGTCTTCCGGCACCTGGCCGCGGACAAATTCGAGCTTGCGGATCTGGCGCAGCCGTTCCTTGTTCTCGATCTCCAGGGCGGCGATATCCACCCGGGCAAGGACGATGTGGTGCTGGAGATAGGCCGCGGAGCGTTCCTCCTCGACCTTCTGCAATTCCCGCAGATAGGTGGACTGGGAGGTCACCTCCGCCAGCAGGTCCTTGAGGCGCTGATCGGTCTCGGCGTAATGGGTCACCAGTTCCCGCGTCGCCGGGTCCGTGATCTGGTCCAGTTTGATCTTGGTCTTGTGCTCGTACTCCAGCAGGGCGCTCGCGCCGATGGTCACCACCACCGCGACCAGCACGCTCAGCTTGGCCAGGGGCTTGATCTTCTTCAGGCCCAGCATCAGGGCCAGGGCGAAGACCGACATCGCCAGGGTGGGCAGGTGGGTCTGGGGCAGATAGCTGAACATCTCCCAGATGTCCATGAGGAAGGAATCGCTGCGACCCTTGGGGATGCCCAGCAGCATGTCGAGCTGGGACAGGGCGATGATGATGGCCGCCGCGTTCATAAAGCCGAGGATGACCGGGTGGGAGACGAAGTTGACGATCGTCCCCAGTTTCAGCACCCCCAGGGCGAGCTGGATGAGGCCCACCAGGAGGGCCAGGACCAGGGCCAGGCCGATGAACTCCTCGGTGAAGGGCACGGCGAAGGGGGTAATGGCCGCCGCCGTCATCAGGGAGACGATGGCCACCGGTCCGGTGGACAGTTGCCGCGACGAGCCCCACAGGGCCCCAAGGATGGCCGGCACCAGGGCGACGTAGAGGCCGTAATAGACCGGCAGACCGGAAAGCTGGGCATAGGCCATGGCCTTGGGCACCAGCACCAGGGCGCCGGTGATGCCGGCGATGACGTCACCACGCAGGATGCCGCCATTGATCGGCAACCAGGCGAGGAAGGGGAAGAGCCGCAGAAGCCAGTTGTTCATCATGGGGCGACGACCCGCGCGAAGGCTGGACCGGAAGGACCGGGGAGAGGGGGAAAGGCCTATCGTGGTGAGGGATTGGTTGCGGAATGCAATGGACCCGTTGCACAACGCCAAAAGTCTAACAAAGCCCGACCCGGCATGGCCATTTACCAATGGGAATAGAAGAAAATACTGATGAATGACCGGATGTCCGGGGTTGCGGGTAAATTTGCTCGGTTTACCGGCCGAACGCTGATTCTCCTGCTCCCTCCCCCCTGGCGGGGGAGGGTTGGGGAGAGGGGGGCTGAACCGTGACGAGGAGGATACCGACCGGGGCGGTTTGACCAAGCCCCGACCAGCGGGGCTACACTTAATGGCATGGATTCCCTCCGCGCCAAGATCATCCTTGTCTATCTCGCCCTGGCGAGCCTGGCCGTGTGCCTGTCGGTCCTGGCTCTGGTGGAACTGCGGCTGATGACCGCCAAGGTCCAGGCCAGCGGCCTGGTGGCGGAGTTCTTCGACGCAGCCCTGGAGTTGCGTCGCTTCGAAAAGAACTTTTTCCTCTATGGTCAGCCGGAAGACCTGGCGGAGAACCGCCGCTACGCGGCGCAGGCCCTGGCCTTGCTGCAACCCGATCCCGGGGTCTTCGCCGACCTCATGGGTGAACCGGCGGTGGTGACACTCAAGGAGCAACTGCGCCGCTACGCCGACCTGATGGCCAAGCTGGAAACCCACCCCCAGGACGAGGACCTGGCCGGCCAGGTGCGCGCCCTGGGCAAGGCGATCGTCACCGCCGGTGAGGAGCTGGCGCGCCGCGAACGGCAGGGCCTGAGCGCGGACCTGGCCGCCCATCAGCGCAACCTGCTGATCTCCTTCGCCACCGTCATCATCCTCCTGGCCCTGGCCGGTCTGCTGCTGGCCCACTGGGTGACCCGGCCCCTCAAGCGCATGGAGGCGCGCATGGGGGCCCTGGTCCGGGGCCGGCTGGCGCGGCTGGACCCGGAGGTCCGGGAGCGGGAACTGGTCTCCCTCTGCGGGGCCTTCAATCACGTCCTCGACGAACTGGAGCGGCGCCAGCGCACCCTGGTCCGTTCCGAGAAGCTGGCTTCCCTGGGCACCTTGCTCGCCGGCGTCGCCCATGAGCTGAACAACCCCCTCTCCAACATCTCCACCACCGCCCAGATCCTCACCGCGGAGCCGGACGCCGAGCCCGAGTTTCGCCGCGAGCTCATCGCCGACATCGACCAGGAGGTTCAGCGCGCCGCGCGCATCGTCCGCTCCCTGCTCGACTACACCCGGGAGCCCGGCGCCGGTCCCCAGCCGGTGGTCCTGGCCGAGCTGGTGGAAGAGACTCTGGGCTTTTTGCGCAACCAGCGGGGACCGGACATCGCCGTCCATCTCGTCATACCGCCGGACCTGCGCCTCGCCGTGGATCGGCCTCGCTTGCAGCAGGCCCTGGTCAACCTCATCGGCAACGCCCTGGAGGCCATGGGCCCATGGGGCGAGCTGACCATCAGCGCCCATCGCGGACTGGCTCACCGCCCCAGCCTGGAATTAGGCGATCGTCGCGGACTGGCCCGAAACGCCAGCCTGGAGGCGGGTGATGCCGTCGCCCCCGAGTCCGCCGCCCGCACTGCTCGCACTGGCCCGGACCCCGGCCACCCAGGGCCCGCTCTGGAGGAAGGCGACACCTTCGCCCCCAACACCCCGGTCGTCGATATCCTCATCGAGGACACGGGGCCGGGCATCCCCGCCCACCTGCTGCCGCGCATCTTCGACCCCTTCTTCACCACCAAGGCCGTCGGCCAGGGCAGCGGTCTCGGGCTCTTCATCGTCCACCAGATCGTCGAGGAGCACGGCGGCTGGATCGGGGCCAGCAACCGGGACGGGGGTGGCGCCCGCTTCCACCTCCGCCTGCCTGACCGGCTTCCGTCACCCGCGGGCGATCAACCGGAGGTCGAGCCATGACGGCGCGTATCCTGATTGTCGACGACGAAAAGATCGCCCTGCGCAACCTGGACCACATCCTGACCCGCGAGGGCTACGCCATCACCACCACCCAGAGCGGTGCCCAGGCCCTGAGCCTGCTCGACAGCCAGCCCTTCGACCTGGTGCTGACCGACCTCAAGATGGACAAGGTGGACGGCCTGGAGGTGCTGCGCCGCTGCAAGGCCCGCTATCCGGACGTGGAGGTCATCCTCATCACCGCCTTCGCCACCCTGGAGACGGCGGTGGCGGCCATGCGTGAGGGCGCCTTCCACTACATCAGCAAGCCCTTCCGCCTGGAGGAGGTGCGGGCGACGGTGGCCGAGGCCCTGGAAAAGCGCCGCCTCAAGCGCGAGAACCAGGCCCTGCGCGACCAGCTCGCCGCCATTCAGGGCAAGACCCGCCTGGTGACCCGCGACGGGGCCATGCACAAGCTCCTCGACATGGCGCGGCAGATCGCCCCCTCGGGCTGCAACGTCCTCATCACCGGCGAGTCGGGGACCGGCAAGGAGGTCCTGGCGCGCTTCGTCCACGAGCATGGCCCGCGCCCCCAGGGACCCTTCCTGGCCATCAACTGCGCCGCCTTCAACGAAGAGCTCCTGGCCAACGAGCTCTTCGGCCACGAAAAGGGCGCCTTTACCGGCGCCGTCGGCAAGGCGGGCCTGATCGCCACCGCGGACGGCGGCACCCTCTTTCTCGACGAGATCTCCGAGATGTCCCCGGCCATGCAGGCCAAGCTACTGCGCGTCATCCAGGAGCGCGAGGTCCTGCCCCTGGGCGCCACCCGCCCCCTGCGGGTGGAGGTGCGCTTCCTCGCCGCCAGCAACCGCGATCTCAAGGCCTGGATCAGCGACGGGCGTTTTCGCCAGGACCTCTGGTTTCGCCTCAACGTCGTCAACCTTCACCTGCCGCCCCTGGCGGAACGGCGGGAGGATATCCCCCTGCTCGCCCAATTCTTTCTCGGTCGCGCCGCGCCCCTCATGGGCAAGGACATCCGCGACTTCTCCGAGGAGGCCATGGCCCTGCTCAAGGCCCACGCCTGGCCCGGCAACGTGCGCGAACTGGAAAACGTCATCGAGCGCGGCGCCGCCCTCTGCCATGGCGAGCGCATCGAGGCCGCCCACCTGCCCGACGAACTGCGTCAGCTCAGCGTCCGCGCCTTCCGCCCCAAGGAAGGCCGGGTCCCGACCCTGGAGGAACAGGAGCGGGATTACATCCTCTGGGTCCTGGAAGAGGCCAACGGCAACCAGACCCTCGCCGCCCAGATGCTCGGCATCGACCGCGTCTCCCTGTGGCGCAAGCTGAAGCGTTACAAGACCTGAGAAACCCAGGTGAGGGGATGGGTTGAACACGCGCCAACCGTCATGAGGGCCGCGCCACGTCCCGGAAAATGAAGGACTTTGCCGTGAACCTCAGGCTGACTTCACGCTAACTGTCATCAGGGGATGCGCCACCCCCTGAAAATGAAAGACTTTGCCGTGACTTCCACGCTAACGACCCGTTTCGGGAGGATGACCGCAATGAAATGGTACCCAGCCGTCCTTTCCACCCTGCTGTTGGGGCTCCTGCCCGGCCTTCAGTTACACGCCTTGGAGACGGACACCTTCCATGTCACCGATCTGACCGGCCACCTGCCACCGGAACGCCAGCAGGTGTTGACCCGACAGGCGCAAGACCAGTTGGATCGGATCCTGCGCTTCTACGGCGAACCGCAAGGAACTGGCCAGATGGGCAAAATCCACCTGGAATTCGATCAGCCGCGCAACGGCATCTATGCCACCGTCTTTCTCATGCAGCGGCAGGGCAACCGCAAGGTGCGCGTGGTGCGGGTATTCGGCGCCGAAAAGCCACCGCAACAGTTGGCCCACAAACTCACCCATGCCAGCTTCATCAGCCCCGACAAGCTCATCCGCAACATGATGGGCATCCCCATGGAGATGCGCTATGGCAATCCCCTCAGTTTCCCCATGTGCGGTTACCAGGCCGAGGAATGGGTGGCCGCCTTTCGCCGGGAGGGGGCTTATATCCCCCTCGCCGAACTGGGGCCGGATCATGAGCAGTGGGGCATGACCACGGAAAAGGGGGTACCGGTCACCCGCAACCGCCCCCGGCAACACATCATGTATGCCGAATCCGCCGCCTTTGGCGACTATCTGTTGCAAACCTATGGCGCGGCAAAAATGAAGCGGTTCTGGGAACTGTCCTCCGGCGGCCAGCGATCCTGGACGGAGGCCTTTGGTGCCTCGCTGCCCCAATTGGAGGCGGCATGGCTCCAGGCCATGGACGCCAAGCCGGAGGATAAGCAACGGATCACCTACCTGCTGGGGCTGTTTGACCAGAACCCCCGCCAAGCCTGCACCCTGGCGCAGCGACAAGCCTGGCAAGGGAAGCAGGGGCGGAGATGAAGTGCCCCCTGCCCGCGCTGCGATGCTGCGATGGCGCGCCGGGGCCCGGTCCTCAGGTCGCCTCCTCCAGGGCATCCAGATACCGCCACTGGCCATCCTCCCGCACGAACCGGCTGGTCTCGGTCAGGCGACGCGCGATGAACCCACCGACCTTATAGCGGGCCACGAAGGCGACCTGACCCTCGGCGTCATGGGCCTTGCCCCCTGCCGTGTCGAGGACATTGAGACCCAGCCAGCGCACCCCTTCCCGCTCCAGATTCAGCGCGCCGGGGCGCGTGTGCGGGTGCCAGGTCCGCAAGAGATAATCCTCACGGCGCAGGGTGTAGGCCACATACCGGGACCGCATCAGTTCCTCGGCGGTCACCGGCAGTTGCCCCCCGTCCAGAAAACGCCCACAGCATTCGGTATAGGGTTGCGGCAGGCCACAAGGGCAACTGGGAGGGATTGAGGGTTTGGGGGCCACAGGGGTTCACCTCGACGTGATGGCGGTTTGGTTTTCAGGCGGTCAGTTTACTAGCTGAAGTTTAGCGGTTTTGAAGAGTCTCTCCCCCCACCTGGCCCCAGAACTCCCTCCAAAAGTGCAAAATCTCAGTTTACTAGCGAGCGCGATTTGCCGGCATCAGGCGAGGCTTGTTGCCATTGCCTCCGACATCAACCCGCCCCCTTTCGCCCCAACCAGGTCAACCAGTCCCCTGTACGAAACGGCGGCGCAGCTTGGGTTGCACCATGCATGCCGGTATCATGTAACCAAACATGCAACCAATGGAGGGCAGCATGCCATCCACCCACGAATCGGCCGGCAAGGTAGCGCGCCATCGCGAGCGGATGCGCGCGGCGGGGCTGCGTCCTGTTCAGTTTTGGGTGCCGGACACCCGCGCGCCTGAGTTCGCGGCGCAGTTGCGACAGCAGTGCCAAAACCTCAATGGCGACCCGGCGGATGCCGAGGTTCTGCGCTTCACCGCAGAGGCGGCAACCCAGATTGAGGGTTGGGCATGACGCAACGCGGCGATTTGGTCAGGGTCTCTTTGCCGGGCGACGATGGCAAACCGCGCCCCGCCTTGGTCGTTCAATCCGACCGGCTGGAAAAGCTGTTCGAGATGTATATGAAGATGACCGGGGTGAAGACCGGGCAAGCCAATCCGGAACAAGGCTCGGCTTGAGCCTCAATCAAACTGGCCGAGGTGAAGGCAACTGCGCATGATCCAAGCCATCCAAGTCAAGATACGGGCTCGGCAGTACGAATTCTCCCGCCACGCCCTTGATCAGAGTATCCAGCGCGACATCAGTATCTCGGAATTTGAGGATGCGATGCTGGGCGATGTGGAGATCATCGAGGACTATCCGAATGACAAGTATGGCCCGAGTTGTCTGCTCCTGGGTGTCACCTGCCTGGGCAGGGCCCTACATGTGCTATGCGGTTACCCCAGTCGTCCGCTACTGAAGGTCATCACCCTGTACGAGCCCGATCCAGCCCGGTGGATCGATTCCCGATTGAGACGCGACTCTTGATGACGGAGAGCACCATGCAAGAAACCCTGATCGAGACCACGGTGAACTACACCATCGAATATCAAGGCCAGCTCTACCTCATCGAGCAAGTCCCGGCGCGGGTGTGCCAGGAAACGGGCGAGGAATACTTCTCCCCGGATACGGTCGAGCATATCCAGGCCCTGATCAAGAGCGGTCGCCCGCCCGCGCGCGTCATTACCACCCCAGTCTATCGCTACGCCTGAACCCATGACCGAACCTCAGACCCGGCACACCCCCTCGGTCTCCGTCACCTACGCCACCAACGGCTGCTCGACCCGGGCCAATGAACTCGGCATGCACCCCATGCAAGAGGGCGCCTACGAGAAGCGCGGCGAGCAATACCTGCTGATCAAGTCCCCCCCCGGTTTCGTGCACAAGAGCCGGGCGCTGATGTTCATCGCCCTTGACAAGCCCCGACAGCAAGCTCGGCGCCCATATCGGCCAGTTCATCGCCCGGGACCAGGTGCATCTGGTGGCCATGACCGGCTCCTATTTCCGCGGTGACGCCGAGGCGGTGCTCGCCCCCCAGGACGAGGCCCGCTTCGATACCGTCACCTCCACCTATTACGAACAGCTCAACGGCTACCAGTACCTCAAGCAACTCGACATCGGCTACTACTTCTACACCGGCGCCTATGCCAACGACATCCTCAAGGTGCTCGACCCGGCGGAGAAGACCATCGTCCATATCCCCAACGTCAACTCCCGCGAGAGCACCAAGGACAAGATCCGCGAGGTCGAGCACCTGATCGAGGCCCTAGGCGACTGGCAGGGCACCGACCCGGCGACCGGCTTTCAGTTGGTCAGGACCCCCGCCGGCCGCCTGTTGCGCGTCGCCGATCTGGTGGACGACGACCCCGCCAAGCGCGAGCGGGTGGTCGCCGCCCTCAAGGACCCGGCGCACAAGTTCGACCGCGACCATGTGGACCTCATCATCGCCCTGGGCATGGCCAAGGAGGGTTTCGACTGGGTCTGGTGCGAGCATGCCCTCACCGTCGGCTACCGCGCCAGTCTTACCGAGAATGAGGGTAAGGGGTTACCTCTCTACATCGGGTAGCGGGAATGGTTGCGGATGTGAAACCGAAGGCCTGGAGCGGTCCTATCCTCCGGCCAGCTAGATCGACTTGAGGGGTAAAAAGAGTCGATGCCCCGGGGACTGCAAGGAGACAAATCCATAGTGGTGGTAGAACCCGCGGGCATCCTCGTCGATGGCGTCGACCAGGATGGCGTAGATACCGATCTGATCACTGACGGCAAGTGTTCTGCGAATGGCGTTGGCTAACAGTAGACGGCCAAGGCCAGTGCCTTGCTGGGACCGACTGATGGCGAGCCGACCGAGTAACGCGGCTGGCAGCGGATGTTTCGGGAGTTTGCGCGCCTGAGACTCCGGCAGGCTACTCAGCTCAATCGCGCTGGTTGAGAGCGTATAGAACCCAAGAATGCTGGCCGGCGTGGCGGGATCGACGGCGACATACACACGGCAGATCCGCCGCTTGATATCCTGGCTTGCCTGCTGCTTTAGATAGGTGTCGAGAGCGTCATTACCACATTGAAACCCTTGCCGATCATGAGTCGACTCCAGCGGCTCGATAACCAAAGCGGGTTCCTGACTCACTTGCTAACCACGCGGCGATCATGCTCCTCCAGAGCGGCGGTCATGGAGTCATTGAACCTAACCGGCCGTCCCAGCGCGTCAAAAAAGGCCTCTGCATCGCGGGCACTCAGAACCATGACCTCATGGTCATGGATGGTTTTCTCGGCGTGAGCCAGCGCGCAGGCGAGGATGAAGTTGCTGACGGTCTTGCCCTCGAAACTGGCTGCACGTTCAAGCAGTTGCTTGGCGTTGTGCCGAACGCGAAGGTTGATCCTCTCTTGTTTGATCTCTGTAGCAGCACTCATTAGGGCGTCTCCGATGATAATGCCCGGAAAATGTACGTCAAAGCGGTGCCTATATCTAGGATTTGGTCGGCCAGACTGCATCCCCATCGAGGGTTAGCTGTCAAGACCGGGGTGTTCAGGCGCGGGGCTGATGGCGGCGCCGTTCCCGGAGCATGAACAAATAGAGCCCCTCCACCTTGGCCCGTGCCCACGGGGTCTGGCGCAGGAATTTCAGGCTGGAGGACAGGCTGGGCTCATGGGCAAAGCAGCGCAGGCGGATGCGCGCGGCCAGTTCTTCCCAGCCGTAATGCGCGACCAGGGCTGTCAGCATGGCCTCCAGGGTCACCCCATGCAGGGGATTGTTGGGTTGGGGGCGCGGCGACGGGGGCGGCTGGTCGGCGGAAGGGCGGTCGGCATGCTTGGTCATGGCAGGGCTTGAATCAGGGGATGGAAGACGCCTCCCCCGGTCCATCCGGGGGAGTACGATCCTGGGCCGTCAAGGGACCCTCTTCGCGAGCGGTTAAGGGTCAACTGTAGCCGTATGCTAGAGCCATATGCTAGCCGTAGCCCAGCCGTAGCCTTGGCTGGTTCTATTTCGACTCGAACATCCGGTAAATCAGGCCCGCAATGACGGCGCCGAGGAGGGGGGCGACCCAGAACAGCCAGAGCTGCGCCAGCGCCAGGCCTTGTCCATTGAGGGCCAGCACCAGGGCGGGGCCGGTGCTGCGGGCGGGATTCACGGAGGTGTTGGTCACCGGAATGGAGATCAGGTGGATCAGAACCAGGGCCAGCCCGATGGCCAGCCCGGCGTGACTGCCGATCCCCCGCTTGTCGGTGGCGCCGAGGATGATGAACAGGAACATGGCGGTCATGACCACCTCGACGATCAGGCCGGTCATCATCCCGTACTTGCCGGGTGAGAGTTCACCAAAGCCGTTGACCGCCAGACTACTGGCCGTCAGCGTGAAGGCGGGGTTGCCTTGCAGGACGAGGAGCAGAAGCAGGGCGGCCAGGATGGCGCCGATGGTTTGCAGGATGATGTACAGCGGGGCTTCGCTGGCGGGAAACCGGCCGCCGACCACCAAACCCACCGTCACCGCCGGATTGAGATGGCAGCCGGAAATATGTCCGATGGCATACGCCATGGTCACCACGGTCAGACCAAAGGCCAGCGCGACACCGAGCAAGCCGATCCCAATGTCATTGGTACCGGCCATGAAGACGGCGGCCAAGGCGGCGCTACCGCATCCTCCCAGTACCAGCCAGAAAGTACCGATCATTTCTGCAAGGGCACGTGAAATCAAGGACATGACAACCTCCAGTGGATTCCGACTAGGGTCGCAGGCCTCCTCATGCGCTTCGGACCTGCACCCTAAGCATAGACCTTACGGTCAGTGACGGGGCCAGACCTTGATGGGTGCTTTCGTTGTCGGCCAGGGCGGCATAAAACAATGCTCAACCCGACACCGCGACTGGCAGCTCCGCCCAACAAGTCGTGTAACGCGGTGACATCCGCTGGCGTTTCATCTGCCAGGGCTGGACCAGCCCCTCGGCCAGGAAGCGCACCGTTCCCCGCCCCCAGCGGGTGTTGATGCCGTCCAGGACCGTCAGCAGGCGCTCCCGACGTTCCGGGCTAGCCGCGCAGGCGGCGTTGGCGGCGCCGACCGCGCCGACCTCGCAGACCGCACCGATCGTGCCGATCGTACCGACCGTGCCAACCACACTGGCCGCGGCAAAGAGATCCCCGGTCACCGCCCCCACCGGCGCCAGGTCGAGCAGCACCACCCCGGCGCGTTTGTATTCGTAACCCTCGCGGAAGAGATACCGCAGGCCGACCCGGGCGGCCTTCAGCAGCCGGGTAGTGTCGGCGGTGGGCCAGGACAGGGGCACCGTCGCCCCGGGGTGGTACTGCGGCGCCTCGGGCTGGAAGGGGTTGGTGCCGGCGAAGACCTGGATCAGACCCGCCTGGAGCCCCTCCTGCCGCAGCTTGGCCGCCGCCCGGGCGGTGTGGCTGGCAACCGCCTCGCTGAGCATCTGGAAGGTCGTCACCGGCCGCCCAAAGCTGCGGGAGGCGATGATCTGCTGCCGGGGTGGCGGCGCCTCCTCCAGGGGCAGGCACGAGATGCCGTTCAGCTCCAGCACCGTCTTGGCCAGGACGACGTTGAACTGGCGCTGAATCTGGGCGACATCCGCCCTCTGGAGCTCCGCCACGGTCGCGATCCCCTGCTGCTGGAGCCGGGCGCCCCAGCGACTCCCAATGCCCCAGACATCGTCCACCGCCAGCGCGGCGAAATACCCCGCCTGTTGCGCCGGGCTGAGGTCCAGCAGGTTACAGACCCCCGCGGCCTGAAAGTCCGGGTGTTTCTTCGCCAGCCGGTTGGCCAGCTTGGCCAGGGTCTTGGTCGCGCCGATCCCCACCCCCACCGGCAGCCCCGTCCAGCGCAGGACCCGCGCCCGCAATTCCTGCCCGTGAGCGGTCAGGTCCCAGTGGCCAAAGCCCGAAAAGCGCAGGAAGCTCTCGTCGATGGAGTAGATCTCCTGCTCCGGGCTGAACTGGCCAATGACCGCCATCAGCCGCCGGCTCATGTCGGCATAGAGGCTGTAGTTGGACGAGAGGGCGACGCCGCCCGCGCCCTCCAGCAACTCCCGCACTTCAAAAAACGGCTGCCCCATCCTGATCCCCAGGGCCTTGGCCTCCTCGCTGCGCGCCACGCAGCAGCCGTCGTTGTTGGACAGCACCACCACCGGCCGCCCGCGCAGCCAGTAGTCGAACACCCGCTCACAGGAGACATAGAAATTGTTGGCGTCGACCAGGGCGAAGGGCGTCTGAGCGGGGGCGGAGGAAAGGGAAAAGCCGAGGGCCATGCTGGGTTACCGATTGGCGTTACGTCAATCGGAGTATAGGCCAAGGATGCGACAGGGGTTGACTCAGCGTGGTGGGGCCAGCAGACGAATCTGGGTATGATCCTTGCTAAGGTCGTGGCGCTGTCACGGAGAGGACACCTCCGCCAGGCTATGGCAAGCCCCCCTCCGGCTACAGCCAGTCCGTCCCCGCCGCACACAGCCAAAGCGATGGTGCTGACCAGGTCAGCGATCGCCGGAACCCACATAGCTCACGCCAAGGGTTTTTTAGAACGCTTTTTGCAACGAGTTGGTCTCCGATAGGAGATTCCGCAGGACTCACGCTGAACATGACTCACGCTGAAGGGTATTAAGATCCCACGACCGGCTGCCACTGTTGGAAGGTGGCGGCCTGACCGCGCCGTTGTCCAGCGGCATCGATCAGATTCCATACCGTTGCCTGTTGAATCAGGAAGCGTTGCCCCGTGCTGGTGATGCGGACCCCGGCATAGTCGTCGATGAAGCCACGGGCGGTGACTTCCGCCAGCAGCCGCTCGCGGTCGGCGCGGTTGGGCGCCTCGGCGGTGAGGCGCGAGGGCATGCGGGTGAAGGCCTCCCAGGACAAGGCGAAGAGATCGAGGGCAAGCTGGTTGCCATAGGTCAGGATGGGATCCGGCGCCGTGTCGTGGGACAGCACGACGAAGGGCGCGGTAAACAGGGCCTCGGCGGCGGCCAGGGGCGAGAGGGACGGGTCCAGCAGGTGGCGGCCCGTCAGGGTGTGATAGGACTGGCGTAACAGCTCGGTATGTCCGACCTGGAAGTGATTGGCGGCGCAGGGCTTCAACATGCGAGGTTCCTCAGCGGAGGGCTTCACTCAGGGTGGATAAGGGTCGGGGGGCTGGGGGTTCGGATTCGGGCTGGCCAGTTCAGCGACGCCAGCGACTATGTACTAGACCTCATTCGTCAGGATCAGGAATATCAGCATAAGCGCAAGGTATTGCTGGGGGGGCCTGGATGCTGGTGAGGCCAGCGGCATCTCGGAACGAACAATGAGTGAGATCGGGGCTACCGTAAAAGCGCCACATCATCAGTGCTTAATCAGCAGTAACATCCGTATGCTCAGTGAAGAAGTGGTAAGAGGCGAAAGAGCACTTTGATTTGGATGATGCAGAGATTTTCGCCCTACCTCAGCCCCGCTCCTGAATGTATTTCAAGGCCCGGCTCAGGCTGAGCTCGATATTGGAGGGGCCGGTGCGGATGAGGAAGGCCTCCTCGTTGTTCTTGGCGCGCAGAAAGACGGGGGTGCTGGAGCGTTCGCACTCCACGGCGCCGATCCGCTGACCTTCCAGGTCGTAAAGCTCGAAGCGCACCAGCCGGGCATACTCCGGCCCCAGGTGCTGGTTGAGGAGGTTCTTGAAGTGCAGCCGGCACTTGTCTTCGTTCTCGAAGCCATCCGCCTCCAGGCCCAGCAGGGTGCCATCGTCGGCCACCCCCAGCAGGACGATGCCACCATCGGTGTTGAGGAAGGCGGTGACCCCCTTGAGCCAGGCGAGTTCGATCTCCTTGCCGGCCTTACCGGTGCGCAGGTTGTGGCGCATGGTGGACTTGAACTCGAGATGGGCATCCTCCCCCCGGCCGATGAGGTCGTAGAGGTCCGCCTCGGGGTGGGCGGGGTCGATGCTCAAGCGGGGCAGGTCCTTCAACTGGCGGCTGTATTTGTGGATGACCAGGCCGGCGAGGGCGCTGCCCAGGCCGACGATGACCAGGGTGACCAGGAGCAGCACGGGCCAGCGGCTGGCCAGGGCGTCACCGGGCAGGGACCGGGGGAGGGTGACGCCAATCCAGCCCCCCTCGGGGTTGGCGGTGAGGGGCAGAAAGGCCGCCAGCCAGGCGCTGTTGCCGAGGTTGAAGCTGATCAGCCGCTCGCTAGGCCGGCCGGC
>WBZM01001861.1_pt1 | contig 16424 bp, 13 predicted proteins | sample 5204271 | NCBI WGS metagenome assembly WBZM01 (sample SAMN12344346, study PRJNA552823) | activated sludge metagenome | biome: Activated sludge suspended growth; feature: Nitrification reactor; material: Wastewater; isolation source: activated sludge from nitrification reactor of wastewater...
CGCGCGCGGCCCGCGAAGTGCGGGCACGATCCGGCGGCCTTCGGGCCAGCGTTATTCGTGACCATTGCCGGGTTTATGCCGAAAATTGACCAAGATTTGACGACAAACCCAAAGTGGGTGTGGGGCCGTGCCGATGGACGCGGCCCGTACCGATGGACTATGGATCGGGCGCGGCAAGATCAGGCAGGATTCGATATTTGGCAGGAATGACAGCGCGAAATCCGGCGGTTGAGAAACCGGCCATCGCAGGCGAAAGGGTGACGACGCGCCCCTTCATCGCCACCATCGCGCTTTTCAGCATGATGCTTCCGATCAGCTTCGATGTCGGCAGCATCCATCTGTCGACGTCGCGTACGCTGTTTCTCATCCTGTGTCCCATCCTGCTTATCCGCCTGCTGATGGGGAAATACGGACGAGTCACCCAGCTTGATGTCTGGATTCTGCTTTACATGCTCTGGCGCTCGGTCGTGCCGTTCATCAACAACCCGGCGCTGGCGCTCGAGTATGTCGGATCGAATTCCGTCATCTTCCTTGGCGGCTACCTTGCGGCAAGGGCGTCGATCCGCTCGGCATCGGACTTTCGCTGGTTCGCGCGGGTGCTCGGCACCTTCGTCATCCTGACATTCCCCTTCGCGCTGTCGGAAAGCATAACCGGAAACATGGTTCTGCCGCCGCTGCTGGAAAAGATCCCCGGCGTCACGAGCGTGACCGACGTGATGTACGATCGGCGGATGGGGCTGGACCGGGCACAGGTCGTCTTCGCGCACCCGATTCTTTACGGCCTGTTCTGCTCGATGGGCGTGGCGATCTTCTTCCTGGGAACGAAGGGGCATGTGCCGACCTGGCGGCGCGTGCTTGGCACCATGCTGATCGGGGGAAGCTGCTTCCTGTCGGTGTCGAGCGGACCGTTCCTGTCGATGGTCGCGCAGTTCTTCCTGCTGCTTTGGGCGTTCGTGCTGCGCAACGTCGAGACGCGGTGGCGGATTCTGGGGTTCCTGACCTTCCTTGCCTACGTCGTGATCGAGATCGGGTCGAACCGGCCGGGTATCTATGCGGTGGTGTCGCTGCTGTCATTCGCGCCGCATACGGCGAACGTGCGGCTGATCCTGCTGGAATACGGGCTTGCACAGGTCGTGCAGACCCCGCTGTTCGGTGTCGGCTTCAACAACTGGAACCTTCCGGTCTGGATGAGCGGCAGCCTCGACAACTTCTGGCTGGCGAATGCGCTGATATTCGGCCTGCCCGCGTTTCTTCTGCTGGCCGCGGCATTTGCCTATGGAATGATTGCCGTGGGGCGGCGCAAGTTCGCGCCGGGCGGCGACCTTTACAACATCAAGCTGAGCTGGATGATCGTGATGGTGTCGATCACCCTGACCCTGGCCACAGTCTACATCTGGAGCGAGATCGCCTCGCTGGTGATGTTCGTGATCGGCAGCGGGGCGTTCCTGCTTCATGCCGAGGATCCGAAGCAGCAGGAAGCGGTGCCAGGCCAGAAAGCACCCAGAGGGCCGGTCTACACCCGCTTTCCAGGCACCGGGTCAGGCGAAGACAACCCGCGTTTCGCGCGGCCGGCACACGGGACGCAGTGAATGGGATCGAGGCTGTTTCACAACCGCTCGGGGCTTCTGGACAGCATCAGGGCGCTTGCGGTCAGCATGGTGCTGATCTTCCACGTCGCAACCCGCTACCCTGCGGAAACGCTTGACCCTGTGGCAAGGACATTCCTGAAATACGGCTTCCTGGGCGTCGATGTCTTCTATCCGCTCAGCGGTTTTCTGATTACCCGGTTCCTTCTGGCACAGGACCGCCCGGGGGGTATCCGGGCGTTCTTTCTGCGCCGGGTATTCCGCATCGTTCCGCTTTATCTTGTTGCGGTAACGGTCTTCCTTGTCGCGGCGATGGCCACGGGTTTCGAGGCCGAGAACCTGCACTTCATCTGGGCAACATATCTGTTCCTGACCGGGTGGTTCGCCTTCGCCCTGGGGCCCAACGCCGTGCCCTACACGATCACATGGTCGCTGTCGGTCGAGGAGTTCGCCTATGTGCTGTTCGGGTTGGCCGCCCTTGTGGCACGGCGGTCGTTTCCGCTGTTCCTGGCCGTCATGGCGGTCGCCCCGTTTGCGCTGAGACTGTACCTTTTTTCTGCCGGTCACGAAAACATCTACTACTTCCCCCTGGCCCGGCTCGATTCGATTGCAACCGGCGGGCTGGTCGCCGTCCTTGTGCGGCGCGTGCCCCATCTTTGGGCGCTTCTGGCGTCGCTATGCGCGATTGCCTTCATACTGTGGCAGAACGGCGGTGTGCTGGGCCAGGCCATGCTGTTCACGACCGTGACGCTGGCCGCCTGCACCGCGATCGCCATGGCCGAAACCGTGTTTCGCGGCGCGCGCGGATTTGTCATCGACCAGCTCGCGAAGGTGGGGCTTTATTCGTATTTCATCTATCTCTTCCATTTCTTCGTGCTCTACGCACTGGATCTGGTCTTCCGCAGATCCGGTCTGGGTCAGCCGCATTTCTGGGTCATGTGCGCATTGTGCATGGCGTTCACATACGCGGCCGCCTGGCTTTCGTTCCGCTATTTCGAGGAGCCTCTCATGATCTTCGGCCGCAAGCTCGAACGACGCCCGACCAGCCTGCCCGCAGCGGGGGCCGCGCAATGACCGACACAGCCGGCAGCAAACCCCTTGCCAAGGCCAGGCGGCGCGGGCTGAACAAGCTGTCGGGCCTGCGCAACGTGCTTGTCGCGGCGAAGCGGCTGGCCTTCCGGCGGTTGTGGAAGATGGACATCCATCCCACCGCGCAGTTCTCGCTTTCGGCGAAGTTCGACCGGACCTTCCCGATCGGCGTGCATGTGGGGGCGCATTCCTACATCGCGTTCGACGCGCGCATCCTGACGCACGACCGCACGCGCGGGCTTTACCTGCACACGCGGATCGGGGCGAACTGCTTCATCGGCGGATGCAGCCTGATCCTGCCGGGGGTGGAAATCGGCGACAACTGCGTGATCGGGGCGGGTTCGGTGGTGACGAGGTCGGTGCCGGCGCGGTCGCTGGTGGCGGGGAACCCCGCCCGCATCCTGCGCAGCGACATCGAGGTGGGCGAATACGGCCGCTTCCTGACCGCCGACGCGACCGAGGCGGCGCTGGCCGAACAGGGGCTGACCTGAGGCGCCCCCTGCCCGTTTGACAACGAAGTCCTGACCGGGCGCGCGGGCCGGCGCCCGGTCAGGCAACCGTGGCCTTTCCGCCCCTAGAACCTTGCGCACCCTTCGCCGTCCGGCCCGAGGGGGCTGGCCGTTGCCGGCCCGCGACCCGGGCGGCCGATCCAACCCTGACGCGCGCGGGCGGCGAAGGACCGCGTCCGGCGCGTGTCGCAGCCGGAAGGCCCGCCCATGATCCTGCTTTCTTCGCTTGGCCTCAGACCCTCGAAGGCCGCCGCCAGCGTCACCATTCCGACCGACACGGTGACGGTCGCCAATTTCTCGCGCGACAGGACGCTGTTCGACAGCGGCGCGGCCTTCGGGCGGGCGGTGGCTGACATACCGCTGTCGGGCCGCGGTACCGCCGGGCGGACGGTCGAGGCGCGGGCCGTTTCCACCGACGACGGCGGCGCATCCGGCACCGCCTGGGCCGAGATCGGCATCGTGGGAGAGAACGGCACCTGGTCGGGCACGATCTCGGTACCCAGGGGGGCGTCATGGTTCCGCGCCCAGGTACGGGTGAAGGAATCGCCCCATGTCGTCGCGCAGACGGCAAACCGCTTCGGCGTCGGACATGTCTTCGCCATCTGGGGCCAATCCGAGGTGGAGCGCATCGCGTCGACCTTCTACGACAACACCGCCGCGCCGGCCGTCGCCGATGACGAGGCGGTCCAGATCTTCCTCGGCGCCGCCTCGGTGCCTTCCCGGCATCTGGTGACGACGGCAGCACCCTATTCCGCCGGGATCGCTGCGCTGGCCGATACGCTGATCGCGGCCCGGCCCGGCGAGAAGTTCGCCATCGTCTTCCAGGCGGTGGCCGGCACCGACCCGCGCGCGCTGGTCAACGATTCCGACCCCGACCGCATGTGGTCGGCAGACAAGGCGCTGCACGATTTCGCCTGCGCCGACGGGCAGCATGTGGGGATTGCGGCGATGTCGTGGTTCGCGTCGCCGCGGGGTCTGGCGGCCAACTACGGCGATGCGCTGTTTCCGTTGTTTTCCGGCAAGACGCTGGCGGGCGCGCCGGTGGCCATCCCCGGCACGATCAGCCACCCCGGCGGCAGTTTCCATGCCGATCACTGGTTCGGAGAGCTTTACGATTACGCCCGGACGAAATGGGCGGCCTATGGGCCGCACCGGTTCGACATCGCGGCAGACATGCAGGATGCCACCCACCTTGCGGGCGGCACCAACGAAGCCGCGCTGATCGCCATACAGGGCTGCCGGCAGGGGTGGCGGGCGATGGTGGCCAGCCCGCAGGCAACGATGTTCCTGCCGCGGGGGATCGAGCCTGTCACCTATGTGAACGGCTACGACAACGGCGCGGGCGGCTGGACCGACACGCCGCATCCCGCCGGCAACACGCCGGACGGTACCCAGCGCTGGGCAAGGCTCACGGCGCTGGCGATCCTGCGGGCGGCGGGGCTGCAATCGTGGCCGGTGCCGGAATTCGACAACTGTCAGTGGGATCCCACCGGCGCACATGTCGAGGTCTGGTGTTCGGCGGGCCCCGTGACGACCACCCGGCACGTCCGGGCCGAGGCCGCCCTGCCCCCGACCTTCCCGCACTGGACCGACGTCACGGGCTTCCAGATCAACGGCGCACCGGCGGCGGGAGCGCAGATCGTCGGCGGGCGGGTGCGCCTGACCAGACCGGGCGGCTTTGCCTTCGGCGATGTCGTGACCTATGGCGAAGGCGGCGCGACGGGGCATCTGCAGACACCCGAGGATTTCACGGCGGGGCTGTGGAAGAACCTGCCGATCGTGGCGGTCGGCGCGCCGGGGGTCGAAGGCATTCCCGTCCGGCCAATGCCTTCGGCTGCCGTGCTGGCAAACACGCTGCCTGCCGGAACGCCCACGTTCCACGCCGGGACCGGTGGGCCGTGGTTCGTTGATCCCGTGCAGCTGGGCAGCGTCAGCCGCCTGACCGTCGTCTGGGAGGGGTCGTTCGACACGCCGGCCACGTCCTCGACCCCGCTCATGCCCACCGGGGGCAACCTGACGCTGACGATTCTGAACAGCCGCAAGCCGCGCATCTATTTCAAGGACAGCGCCAACACGGTCTTCGTCAATTCGGCCGTGCTGGCCAACGCCTTGCCTACGGGGGTGCTGCGGCTGGTGCTGTCGGTCGACCTGGTTGCCGGGTATCTGCGCGTGTGGGTGAACGGCACGCAGGAGGCATCGTTCACCATCGGTGCGAATTCGGGGGCGATCGCGGTCGCGGCGCGGCAGATCAGCCTTCTGGCTTCCAGCATCGGCGGCAGCAAGGCGACCGGCACCTTCACCCGCATGGCGGTCTGGAAGGAGGCCACGGCCGACGGCAGCGACCCGGCTTCGCCGGTGTATCACCAGATCGGCGGATCGCTGTTCGCGGTCAACAGCGACAGCTGGAAACAGGGGTCCGACGCGACCTGACAGGGACAGTCGGACCGCACGGCACCCCGGCGCGCGGCCTTCGACGGTAAAAAGACCTTGAACTTTGCGCCTCGAGAAGGGAATTTCCCGCGCGGGGCGCAAGGTAACGAGCAGACAGGTGACCAATAGCACGGCCCTTTATGCCGGCGGCACGGCAAAGGTGCTGCAAAGGATCGCGAAGGGCGACCTTTGTGCCGGCTGCGGCGCCTGCGCGGCGATCGCACCGGATGCGATCCGCATGGATTACTCGAAGGACGGTTACCTGCGGCCGGTTCAGCGGGGCAGCGTGAGCGCGGCACAGGACGACCGCATCGCCACGGTCTGCCCGGGGCTGGGCGAGACCGTCGAGGCCGGCGACCGGCCCGACCCGGTGCTGTGGGGGCCCTACCGCAGCATGACGGTCGGCCATGCCGCCGATGCAAAGGTGCGCTTCGCCGGTTCGTCGGGCGGCGTCCTGTCGGCCATCGCCGCCGCGCTGATCGAGAACGGCACGGTCGATGCCGTGGTCCAGATCGCGCCGCATCCCGACATTCCGACCGCCAACGTCACGGTCGTGTCGCATACATCAGCAGAGATCGTCGCGGCGGCGGGTTCGCGCTATGCGCCCTCGGCCCCGGTCGCAGAGGTCGCCGCGCTGGCCGGCACCGGGCGGCGCCATGCCTTCATCGGCAAGCCCTGCGACATCGTGGCGATGCGCGGAATGATCGCGACCGATCCAGCCCTGGAACAGACCTTCCCCATCCTTCTGTCATTCTTCTGCGCCGGGGTGCCTTCGCTGCACGGAAGCGACCAGGTGCTTCAGGCGCTGGGCACGTCGCGCGACGCCACGCAGGCGTTCCGCTATCGTGGCAACGGCTGGCCGGGCCGGGCCGTCGCCACCGATGCCGAGGGGCGCGAGCGTGCGATGAGCTATCATGACAGCTGGGGCAAGATCCTGTCGCGCCACGTCCAGCACCGCTGCAAGATCTGTGCCGACGGCACCGGCGTTCTGGCCGACATCGTCTGTGCCGACGCCTGGGAATGCGATGACGCGGGCTACCCCCTGTTCGAGGAAGCCGAGGGCGAAAGCCTGATCGTGGCGCGTACCGATCTGGGGGAAGACCTTGTCGCACGCATCGCGGGCACAGGGCACATCGCGCGCGCACCCTTCGACCCGGCGCGCCTGACGCTGATACAGCCCGGCCAGCGTGAAAGGCGCCGCGCGCTCGCCGCGCGCCTGGCGGCGCTGCGACTTTGCCTGCGGCCGGTACCCGACTACCGCGGGCTGCAAATCCTTGCTGCCGCCCGCCAGAACCCGCTGAGCCGCAACCTGCGCAACTTCCTTGGCATGCTGCGCCGCAGCCTGCGTCCGAAACGAAAGACATCATGATCAACGTCGCGCTTGTCATGCATTCCGCCCGCTCCGACAACCTGGGGGTCGGGGCACTGACGGTGTCGGAGGTCGAGATGATCCGCGCCATCGCGCGCCGCAACGGGATCGACGTCCACATCACGCTGCTGGACTGGAAGGATCCGCGCGCACCCTATGTGCGGGGCGGTGACGTGACCATCGTCGAGATGACCGGGCGCGACCTGCGCAGCCCCGGCGGCTTCTGGCGGCAGGTCCGGCGCAGCGATCTGGTGGTCGACATCGGCGCGGGCGACAGCTTCGCCGACATCTACGGCCCGCGGCGCCTGCGCAACATGTTCATCATGAAGTTCCTGACGCACCTGGCGCGGCGGCCGCTGATCGTCGCGCCGCAGACCATCGGGCCCTTCACGCGGCCCCTGTCGCGGGCGCTGGCACGGCTGAGCCTGCGGTTGTCGAAGGTCGTGGCAAGCCGTGACGAGAAATCGACGGCGGCACTGCGCGAACTGGGTATCGAGACATCGCGGCCGGGCGTGGTCGAGGCGTCGGACGTCGCCCTGCGCCTTCCCTACACCAAGCCCGCGCCGCGCCCCGCAGGCAGCCGGCCGCGCGTCGGGCTGAACGTGTCGGGGCTGTTGATGAACGGGGGCTACACCGGCAAGAACATGTTTGCGCTGAAGGTCGACTACCCGCAGCTTGTGCGCCGGATCATCGAAGGCTTTGCTGCACATCCTTCGGGCTGCGAACTGCATCTGGTGCCGCACGTCATCTCGGCGGACCAGCCCGTCGAGGACGATTATGCCGCCAGCCTGAAGCTTCAGGCAGATTATCCCGGCGTGAAGATCGCACCGCGCTTCGCCGACCCGTCCGAGGCAAAGAGCTATATCGCGGGACTCGATTTCTTCATGGGCGGGCGGATGCACGCCTGCATCGCGGCCTTTTCGTCTGGCGTTCCGGTGGTGCCGATGGCCTACAGCCGCAAGTTCGCGGGGTTGTTCGGCTCGCTCGGCTATGACGCGACGGTGGATTGCACCGCCGAGGACGGCGATGCGATCGTCGGCAAGATCTTCGGGGCCTACGACCGGCGCGACGAGCTGGCCGCGGGCATGGCCGCGGCGCTGGAACGCGGTCTTTCGAAGCTTGGCCGCTACGAGGCCGAGCTGGAAAAGGCCATCCTGTCAGCGGCGCGCGCGCGCTGATCCCTCACCAAAGCGCAAGGATGCCGCCTGCGGTGGTGCCGGTCAGCATCACCCGCGACACGCGGACGGGCAGGATGCTGCCCGCCTGACAGTTCTGGAAGGTGACGGTCTGCCCGCCTGCCATCGTGGCCGCCACATGCCCCGTCTGGCCCACGAACAGCGCGCGCGGCAGGGCGGAAAGATCGGCGGAATCGTCGGGCGTCACCGGGACGGCGTCCCGCGCCGGAGCAACCAGCGTCGTCGGAAGGTCGGCGAATCGGTCCATTCTGAGTATCCTTCTGCAGGTATGCCGGTCCGTGGCGGGCTGAGGGCAGGCCAGGCCGCCCCGGCCAGGGCGCAGGGCCGCGCACGGACGGTCATGTTTCGGGCCCCGGATCGAAGGCCCGGGCCGGACGGATAGGACACGCAGATTTGTTAAGAAGCCCGCAACCTTGCGCGCGTAGAGTTGTTTCGCCTACCGCAACGTGCTGCCCGAAAATCAGCCGGATATCGGCGTTTGTCCGCCACACCAGTTCACGATCTGCCGCCGAATGCACCTACCGAGGAGCACTGTGTCACGAGTCGTCACCAATTCCGCCCAACCTTTGACATGATCTTTGCCATTGTTCTTTCCATGGACACACTCGCCTAGCGAAGGGAATATAAGATGAACCGGATCGCCGGCTTGCTGACAACAGGATGCAGCCTCGCCCTGTGTGTGACACAGGCCTGGGCCGCGGATTTCTATGTGCAGCCACTCCAGCCCGGCCCGGTGGCCGGCGCACCCCTGGGCGCGGTCGCGCTGCAAGGAACCATCATCGGCACCTCGGAAGAGGAGACGAACACGCCGACGTCGACGGTCACGTTCAAACGGTTGCGGACCACGGTGAACGAACGCGGCAATTCGGCCGGCAAGTGGCTGACGACCGCGACAACAGCCCAAGAGGGCGATGGCGCAACGACGACAACCCTTAGCGAACCCTCCGGTGGAACCGTCACCACGACCGAGGCACCGGTGGAATCAGGCGGTGAAATCCTGACCGCGACGGACGGCACGACCGACACCGCCGTCGTCACCGCAACAGATGGTACAACCGCAACGACGACGGACACCGCCCCGATCACGACCGTTTCCACCTCGGGCGGCCAGACCTGGAACTCCGTCGCCGACGTCTTCAACTCGGACAAGCTCCGGCCCGGCGACAGGATCCTGCTGATGGGCGGCTACCACGGCCCGCTTTCGATCCGCGGGGTGAACCTGGCCGGCCCCATCACCATCGCGCCGGTTCCCGGCCAGGTCGCCCATGTTGATTCGATCACGGTCCGGTCGTCCAGCAATATCAACATCCAGGATCTGAAGGTCTGGGCATCCGCCCCCACATCGTCCAAGACCTTCCTGATCCGGACCTACAGCGACACGTCGAACATCGTCTTTGACAGGATGGATGTCCGGGCCGCCGCCGATTCCGGCAACTACGCCCAGTGGCCCGAATCTGCCTGGCTGAACAAGATGTGGTCGGGCTTCATGACAGACGGCAACGCGATCACCGTCCGCAACAGCCGCATCACCGGAATCTATCATGGCATCATGGCGCTGGGCCGGAACAACGTCGTCGATTCCAACATCGTCGACGGTTTCGGCGGCGATGGCCTGCGCGCGCTGGGCGATTACAGCGTGGTCAGGAACAACCGGGTTCAGAACTGCTATGCCTTCGACGGCAACCACGACGACGGCTTCCAGGCGTTCACCGTCAGTCCCACCGGCAAGGCCGGCGCCGGGACGCAATACGGGCTGAAGCTGATCGGCAACAAGATTTTCGAGTGGACCCTCGCCACGCCGAGCCCCCTTCGCTGCAGCCTTCAGGGCATCGGAATGTTCGACGGAATGTTCGAGGATCTGCTGATCGAGAACAACCTCATTGCCGTATCGCACTACCACGGCATCACCGTTACCGGCACCCGCAAGGCGGTGATCCGCAACAACACCGTGGTCAACATCGACGGCAAGACCGGCCTTTATCCGTGGATTCGCATCGACAACGACAAGGACGGGACGCTCAGCACCGACATCACGCTGGCCAACAACCTTGCGATGAGCCTGCGGCCGCTGCCGAAGACGGCCACGAACTCGGTTTCGACGAACAACAAGGTCATTGCCCTGGGCAGCGACTTCGTATCGCTCGCGAACAGGGACTACAGCCTTTCGGCCACGTCCCAGGCCGTGGATGGTGCCCTGGCCAAATATGCCCCCGCGGTCGACATCCTGAACGCCGCCCGGCCCAAGGGAAAGGCACCCGACATCGGGGCCTACGAGACGCGCTGAGCGCGACCGGACACAAGCTGCGCTGCCCCGGCGGTCGAACGCCGGGGCAGCGTTGTCATATGCCGCGGCCCAGCGACTGACGCAGCATCCACCACGACCGCAGCAGGCGCAGCCGCGCCAGCGTGCCCGCGGCACGCCACCGTTCGCCAGCACCCGACAGCCGCGCACTGCGCAGGATCTTCGGCAGGTGCGCGGGAATGCTGGCAACCACAAGCAGCGCCCGCCCGCCCCAGGTCAGCCGTGCGACGGCTGCATTCCGCCCGTCGCGGTGCAGGGCGTACATTTCCCGCGCGATCCGTTGCCACTTGCGGCGCAGTGCCGGCCAGTCGGACCGCGTGGGATGTGCCACGCGCAGCCCTTCCTCGAGAACCAGCGCAAAGCCCTTCCGCCGCGCCCGCCAGCACCATTCGGCATCCTCGGACAGGCCGTCGATGAAATCGCCCACCGCCAGGAACACCTCGCGGCTTGTCAGCAGGTTCGCAGTGACGGAAAACCCCTTGTTCTCGATGTAGTCCCTGTAGTCGAAGGCAAAGACCGTCTCGAAGGCTTCCGCCCCTGATCGCGGCGGCGGCGTTTCATCGAAAACGTCGATCGCGCCGCCGACGATGGGGGCCCGCCCGACGGCGCGGCGGGCAGCCATCAGCCAGTCGGCCGCCGGGATGCAGTCGGCATCCAGGAAGAACAGATGCGGCGCGACCGTCTCGCGCACGCCGCGGTTCCGGGCCAGCGCGGCACCGCGGCGGCTTTCGGTCACGAAGCGGACTGCCGGATACCGGGCCATCAGCGCGTCAAGCGGTTCGGACGAGGCATTGTCGACGACGACCACCTCGGCCCCTTCCAGATCCTGGGCCGAAAGGGCGGCAAGGCACCGGTCGAGGCGGCGCGTATCGTTGTAGTGAGGAATGATGACGGCGCAATCCGGCGACATGGAAACCTGTGATTCGTGACGGACGGATCGTGGGTTGGTCATCGCCCGCTGTCCAGCCGCCGCAGGCCGCCGGCAAGGCCATGCCGGCCGCAGCCGCCGGCCCGGCTCCCGGGTCGGGGCGCCGCCGCCGCTGCTGGATTACGCGCCCCGGCCGAACAATCGACAACCGACCCGCCACATTGGACAACGCCTCCGATCAATATGTGCCGTAATTGGGTCAACAACCCATCCGCCGGGAAATATGGCCGGATTTGGGCGAAACCTTGTTCCAATTCTGGTCGGACCTGCTAGTATTCTTTTGGGTTGTGTTGACAAATGGTCCCGATTTCAGGGGGCCGAAAGGGGTGGGACATGAATTTGAGCAGGAAAGCCGTTTCAGCGCTGGCTGGCCTGATGCTTGCCGGCGGAGTATCGGCAGCATCGGCCCATGTGATCGATTTCACCGACAGCGGCACGGGAACGTCCGGTGCAGTTCTGGGCGGTTCGGTTACCTGGACGATGACCGCCAACGGAATGCTGAACAATTCGCAGTTGTTCGATGGCAACGCCGTGCCGACCGGAACGCCTCTGGCGTTCCAGACCGACGGTTACGGCGTGGGGCTGAAGGACGACGAAATCACCACCACCTCGCGCTCGCAGGAAGTCATCACGCTGACGTTCAGCGCGCCGACGCTGATTGACGCGATCTATTTCCTTGACCTGTTCGTCGCCAAGGACGGGTCATCCAAGGAAATCGGTATGGCCACCTTCGATGGCCTGACCTCGGTTCAGCTTGTCGCCCAGGATATCGCCCGCAGCGGCGCCGGTGGCTTTGTCGCTGCAACCTTCGCGCCGATCCTTGCGACCGTCATCAAGTTCACGGTGCTGAGCAGCAACGACTCGCTTGGCTTCGCGGACGGGGCGCTGGCCGGCGTGGGCATCGCGCCTGTTCCGGTCCCGGCGGCCGGCCTGATGCTTCTGGGCGGGCTTGGTGGCCTTGCGGCCCTGCGCCGGCGCAAAAAGACCTGATCCGGCTTACATCCGGCAAACAGACGAAAGGCCGGGTAATTCCCCGGCCTTTTCATTTCAGCCCTGCCGCCGGCGTCAGTATGTGCCGTAGTTGTATCCTGCGGTTTCGTCGGCGTACCGGCACTTGTTAAGAACGACACCCAGCACGTTCGTCAGGCTGGCCAGTTCTTTCTCGCTGATGTCGATGTTCGGCATCGTCGTGCTTTCCGCTGCGGTAATCAGCAGCGCGCAGTCGACGTTGCCAAGGAAGGCAAGGTTGTCATCGCTGGCCAGCAGCGGCGACATGTCGAAGATGACGATGTCCGGCTTCCACCGGGTCTCGATCTCTTGCAGCACCTCGATGGTTCGCGTGCTTTGCAGCAACTCCGCCGGGTGGCGTGCCGGACCGTTGTTCATGGCGACAAGAAGGTTGTTGCCGAAGCGGCGGGCCGAATCCTCGAACGGCGCAGACCGTTCCAGCACCTCCCAGAACGATGACTTGACCGACTGGCCCAGCGCCTTGTGCAGGGCCGGGCGGCGCAGGTCGAGGTCAACCAGCATGACGCGCAGTTCCTTCTGGCGTGCAAGACTGAACGCCAGGTTCATCGAGATCGTCGTCTTGCCGCAACCGGCTTCGGGCGAGGTGATGGCCAGGCGCGTCCAGTTCTTTTCCTTCATCTGGCGCAGCGTGCGCGCCCGGAGCATGTCATAGGGCCCGGCATCCTTGCCGCCGGTCAGCGCCGTGATGCGGAAACGCTGGGCCCGCTCGGCGTCGAGGCGGAACTCGGGCAGCGAGGCCCAGTCGGCGTCGGCCCGGGGGGCTGCGGAAACCTTCGCCGCCGGCTCGGCCCGTTCGCCGCTGACATCCATTGCGGCCTGCCGCATTTGGCGGGCCTTTGCCAGGGCTGCTTCCAGTCTTTCCATGGGGCGTGATCCTATGTCTTCGCGCACTGGGGGGCGGCCTACAGCCTGATCCCTACCTTGGCCGCAATCTTGGTCAGAATGATGTCCAGCGGAAGGTAGTAGGCGTGAACCGCATAGATCAGCGCCGGAATCCCGACCACGCTCAGCAGGAACAGGCCGAGGAAGATCGACCGCCGCGCCATCGTTTCATGCGCCGTCCGCATGTAGGGAACGGTCGCAATCGGCGTGATGCCAAATGCCTTCACCAGATCCTTCGGTCGCCGGACCGAACGATTGAGCAGCTCGAGCAGGACGATCGTTCCCAGGCCCAGCGCCATCCCGCTGACGATGCCGCCGATCGCGATCAGCACGCGGTTCGGCTTCTCGGGCCGGTCCGGCACGGTTGCGGCGTCGATGACAGCGATCTTCTCGCCTTTCGACAGAACCTCGATCCGCTCGCCCGCGGCGGCCTGAGAAAGGCGCGCGACGGCGGTGTTGTACTGCTGCTGGACGTTCTGGTAGTCGCGCGTCAGCGCATCCAGCGCGATCTGGTTGGCCGGAGTGCGGTCGATCGTATCGGTCAGGGTCTTGAGCTGTTCGTTGATCTGCTTGATCGTGTCTTCCGACTGCTTGATCCGGGTATCGAGATCCACAAGCTGGACGTCCAGCATCGACGCCGGCTGACCGGTCCCGCCCGCGCCGTCTGCCGGCGGCAGCACCGGCACCTGCGCCTTAACGATGGCTTCCTGCTGGGCAATCTGCGCCTGCAGCATCCTGACCTTCGGGTTATCCGGCGACAGCACGGCCAGCGCCTGCGTAAGCTGGGTCTGCAGGGTCGCCAACTGCCTCGCTTCCGGCGTCTGCTGCGCATTCGTCGCATCGACCTGGCCGGTCGAGTTGAAGATGGCGATCAGCCGCGCCTTCTGTTCCTTCAGCGCCGTCACGTTCCGTTCTTCGTTGGCCAGCCGGTCCTGCAGCATGCTCTGCTGGCTAAGCCGGAACGACAGCGTGTCGGGCAGGGCATCTGAATTCTTGTTCTTGAAGTCGAGCATCTTGGCGCTGAGCGCGTCGAGTTCAACGCCCAGGTTCTTCACCTCGGTCTCGAAGAAGGCCAGCGTATCTTCCGCGCGCGACGTACGGATCGAGACGTTTTCCTGAAGGATCAGGGTCACATAGCGATTGACGACCTCGGCCGCCACGCCCCCCGATGCCGCCTGGAACGAGATCGTCATCAGCGTCGCCTGTTCCTTACCGGACTTGTTCGTGATGCTCGTCTGGTCGCGCATCGCCTGGACGATGTCGTCGGGAGACAGTTTCTCGACGTCCTTCACGGCCTTCAGGGACTTGGCGATGTCCAGCAGGTTGGACCGCGTCATCAGGCGCTGCTGGATGATCTGCAGCTGCTCCATCGCGGCGGCCTGGACGGTGGGCGGGGACAGCGCGCTGGGAATCTGCGAGGACTCGACCAGCAGGACCGCCTGCGCCTTGTAAGTCGGCGGCAGCAGGAACGCCGCCGCCAGCGCGATTGCCGACACGATGCCCGTGATGATGATGAAGTAGTGTATCCGGCGCAGGAAAACGGCGAAGTAATAGTTAAGGTCCAGGTTCATTTTCTTTTCTCTTCCTCGGCGGCGATCTGGGCCGCGAAGAACACGCCGTCGTCCAGCACCGACTGCACGACGCGTTCGTCAACGTGGTGATGGTCCATGCTCCAGGCATAAAGCAAGGCCATGTCGCATAATTGATTGACCAGCCGCGGCACGCCGTGCGTCACCCGGTGGATCATTGCGCCCGCCGCGGGCGTGATTTCCTGGCCCGTGCCGCCCGCAGCCTTCAGCCGGTGCGCGATCAGTTCCTTCACCGCCCTCTCGTCAAGCGGCATCAGGTGGAAGCTTGCGGCGATGCGCTGGGCCAACTGGCGCAGCGCGGGGTCAAGGACCATTTCGCGCAGTTCAGGCTGCCCGACCAGCACGAGCTGGATGATCTCGTCCTTGCCCGAGTTGATGTTGGTCAGCATCCGCAGCTCTTCCAGGCTTTCCGCCGAAAGGTTCTGCGCCTCGTCGAAAATCAGCACCACACGGCGGCCGGCGGCATATTCCTGGATGAGGAAGTCCTGCAGCTTCTGGAAAAGCTGGACATAGCCGACCGCCGGGTCGAAGGGGACGCCCAGCGAGTTCAGCACCCACTGGATCAGCTCGCCCCGCCCCCCCTGCGCGTTCGAGATGAGGCCGACCGTCACCTTGTTCTCGAACTGGCGCAGCAGTTCGCGCAGCAGCGTGGTCTTGCCGCAGCCGACGCCGCCCGTCACAAGGGTGATCGGCGCGCGGGACAGGATTCCGAACTCCAGCACCGAATAGGCGCGCCGGTGCTGTGCCGACCAGAACAGGAAGTCGGGATCGGGCACAAGGGTGAACGGCCTCTCCTTGAACCCGAAGAAGTCCATGTAGAAGCCGATGCTGCCGGCATCGTCCCGTCTGGTCTCGACGACCTTGTTCATCCGCTGTCACACTCGCTCAATCTCGCACCCGCACGTTCGCCGCCGCGGAGTCTGTTTACCCCGAACCGCACTCATATTCACGCAGGAATCGACGCCAGAAGTTCGGCATCATGATGGCATCAATACGCTTCCGGCGCGCAGATCGTCCCGGTGCGATAAAGAATCGCCACGGAGGGGTCCGGCAGGCAAATGTGGCGCGCTCGGCAACGATTCCTGCAGACTTATGCAACCGTTTTCCACACAGAAACGCAGGCTCCCGGCTGCCGCGCAATTTGCCGCCCACGCCCGCCCGGAATGGGCGAAAACCGGGATTGTGGCGAAATCATGATTTCTTAACCCCTCTGTAAATGCTAAGCCTTTCGGACGAAGTCCCGGGCCGGGACGGATTCGGGTAATAAGTATTGCGAACGGCTGACATCGTTCGCCGGCGCCGGGTTTGCCCGGCCGGAGCTTGGTATGACGGTGCAATTGAACGATCTGAACGACAAAATCGCCCTGGCTAGTGCCCCCGTCGGATCGGTGCCGGCGGTGTACAGGCCCGGCATCTACCGCAACGGCCTGAAGCGGGCGTTCGATGTCTCGGCTGTAGTGTTCAGCCTTGTCATCGTGGTTCCGGTTATCCTGATGCTTGCGCTGCTGGTCGCGC
>WBZM01002326.1_pt1 | contig 16419 bp, 13 predicted proteins | sample 5204271 | NCBI WGS metagenome assembly WBZM01 (sample SAMN12344346, study PRJNA552823) | activated sludge metagenome | biome: Activated sludge suspended growth; feature: Nitrification reactor; material: Wastewater; isolation source: activated sludge from nitrification reactor of wastewater...
CGGGTGCACGAGCTGGCCGAGCGCGTGCTCGAGCTGCGCATGTGGACCGAGGCGGCGATCGACTTCCCCGAGGAGGAGATCGACTTCCTGCAGGACCGCGCGCTGGCCGAGCGCATGGAGCACCTGCGCCGCAGCTTCGCCGGGCTCGCCGAGACGGCGCGGCAGGGTGCGCTGCTGCGCGACGGCCTGACGCTGGTGATCGCGGGCCGGCCGAACGCGGGCAAGTCGAGCCTGCTGAACCGCCTCGCCGGCTACGAGGCTGCGATCGTGACCGCGGTGCCCGGCACCACGCGCGACGTGCTGCGTGAACGCATCGAGATCGACGGCCTGCCGCTGCACGTCATCGACACCGCGGGCCTGCGCGAAGCTGCGGACGAGGTGGAACTCGAGGGTATCCGCCGCGCGCGCCAGGAGATCGCGAGAGCCGACCGGGTGCTGTTCATCGTGGATTCGGCCGACCCGTCCGCGCTCGCCGCCATCGACGGCGACCTCGCGCAACTGCCGGCCGGCGTGCCGTGCACCGTCGTCTACAACAAGATCGACGTGAGCGGCGAGCCCGCGCGTGTGGAGGAGGGGACGCCCGCGCGGGTCTTCCTCTGCGCATCCTCGGGTGGCGGCGTGGACGGCCTGCGCGGCCACCTGAAGGCCTGTATCGGCTTCCATCCTTCGGCGGACGGTGCGCTCACGGCGCGCACGCGGCACGTCGAGGCGTTGCGCCGGTCGCGGGCCCACGTCGAGGAGGCGCACCGCCTGCTCGTCGAGCGGCACGCGGGCGAACTGGTGGCGCAGGAACTGCTCGAGGCCCAGCGCGACCTCGGGGAGATCACCGGCCAGGTGACCAGCGACGAACTGCTCGGGCGCATCTTCGGCAGCTTCTGCATCGGGAAATGACATGAAACTCGCGAATCGCATCGCCCTCGTCACGGGCAGCAGTTCCGGCATCGGCCGCGGCGTCGCCCTCGCGTTCGCCCGCGAGGGGGCCGACGTGGTGCTCGATTACCCGGACGAGACCCAGGCGACCAACGCCCGCGAGGTGTGCGAGGCGATCCTCGGCCTCGGCCGGCGCGCGATTGCGGTGCAGGCGGACGTGGCCGTCGAGGCCGACGTGAAACGTCTGTGCGCGGTGGCGCTCGACAAGTTCGGTCGTGTCGATGTCCTGGTGAACAACGCGGGCATCGCGGCGGCGGCGCCGGTGCAGGACATCCCGGTGGAGCAGTGGGACCGCGTGATCGCGGTGCACCTGCGCGGCACGTTCCTGATGACGCGCGAGCTGTTGCCGCAGATGTACGAGCGCGGCTGGGGCCGCATCATCAACACTGCGTCGCAGCTGGCCTACAAGGGCGCGCCGGGCTTTGCGCACTACACGGCCGCCAAGGGCGCGATTCTCTCGTTCACGCGCACGCTGGCACTCGAAGCCGGCGACCGTGGCGTCAACGTGAACTGCGTGGCCCCGGGGGCGACCCGCACGCCGATCCTCGCCGACGTGCCGCCGGACCTGCTCGAGCAGATCCGCCAGTCGATCCCGCTCGGCCGCCTCGCCGAGGTGGACGACATCGTGCCGAGCTACGTGTTCCTCGCGAGCGAGGACGGACGGCACTACCAGGGACAATGCCTCAGCCCGAACGGCGGCGACGTGTTCCTTTAATAGGGGACACTCACTATTTTTCGGCGGGGACTGTCCTCTCTCCGAAAAATAGTGAGTGTCCCCTATTTTCCAATACGGCTGAGGACGGCGGCGAGTTCGGCGTCGCGGCCGTCGGCGATGTCGCTGATGGTTGGCTGCACGTAGAGATCCGGCTCGATGCCTGCATCCGGCAACGGCGTCGACGACACCGGGAACTGCCCGATCAGAGGCACGTCCACCTCGATGCCCGACTTCGGCAGCGTCATGAAGAAGAACGCGCCGCCCGTGATGCCGCGCTGGTTGCCGCCCGTCGGCTGGCCGACGAGCGTGCCGAGTCGATTGCGCCGGATTGCGGAGGCGAACTCGAAGGTCGCGGAACTGTTCACCGCGCCGATCAACACCCAGACGCGTCCGGCATACCTCGGTGCCTTCGCCCGCACGACGGCACCGGCCGGATCGTCGTCGTACTTCGTCAGGCGAAAGAAGCCGTCGCCAAGGTCCACGGCCGCATCGCCCCAGTCGTAGAAACTCTTGTCCCAGGTGCTCAGCACGGGGCGGAACTCGTCGGGCACCTTGCGATACCGGGTCTTGCGCACGACCGGTTCGGCCGGCAGGTCGCTCGCCGTCAAGTGCGAGAGCAGCACGTCGCCGACGCTCAGGCCTCCCTCGTTGCCGCGCAGGTCGATGACGAGGTCCGGTACCTGCCGCCCCACGAGGTCCGCGAAGACCCCTTCCAGGTACGACCGCCAGTCGAATGTCGAGTCGTAGAGCGCCCAGTTGCCCATGCGCAGGTAACCGACCCCGGGCCGCAGTTCGCGGTACTCCCAGGGGTTCGCGTCGCCCTCCGGATCACCGCCACGCTGCGGGCGCGCGTCGTCGGCCATCGCAGGCACCTGGATCTTGCTTGCCGCGGCGCCCGGCGCAGGTCGCACGACGAGCTCGAACGGCGCCCCGTCCCGGCGTGGAAAGGCGAGCGGGAAGAACACGTCGAAGGCCTCGATGCGATCGAACCCCTGCACCTCCAGGTTCGCGATTCGCTTGGCCGTGTTGGCGCCGTCCGCGCGGGAGTAGGGCAACAGCTCCTCGAGGATCCGGCCCGCGGGGTGACCGTCGATGGAAAGCACCTCGGCGCCACGGATCAGCTCCGGCGCCTCGGCGAAGCTGCGCGTCACGATCATTCGGCGATCGATCCAGCGGAACTCGAACGGCACGCGGGGCGAGCGCAGCAGGGCCTCGCGCACCGCGTCGCCCTGGTTGTAGAAGTTGGCGTAGGTGTGGCCGCACTCGATGTACGTCGTGAAGCGCGAGATCGCGAGGTACGCATCCGCCAGCGTGCGGTCGCGGCCGAACTCGCGCATCAGCGACGCATGCGCGGCGTCGATCTCGGCCGGCGTGCGATAGCGATGCAGACCCGGGTGCAGGGCCTCGTAGGCCTTCAGCAGCAGGTCGGCGTCGGCGCGCAGATCCGCGGCCGCAAGGGTGCGCGGCGGCGGAAGAGGGGCAGGGGCAGGTTCGGCGAGCGTGACCGAACCGGCCAGGAACCCGAGTCCGCAGGCGACGAGATGCTTCAGCATGCCTCGTCCCTTCGGGCTGACCCGCCGGTCCGGTTTCGCGGACAGCCGATTCCGGAAAGGGAACAGGGGACACTCACTATTTTCGGCGGGACTGTCCCCTCTCCGAAAAATAGTGAGTGTCCCCTATTTATGTCCCCTACTTATTAGCGTCGACGAAGGTTGCGAGGTCCTGCTTGAACTTCACCATCGACGCGGGGTGCACGTACATCATGTGCCCGGCGTCGTAGTACTGCACGCTCACGTTCTTGCGCAGGCCGGGCGCCACCTCGAGGTGCTCGAGCGCGTAGTGCACCGTGCCGTACGGGCACGCGAGGTCGAAGTACCCGCTCTGCACCAGCACCTTCATCTTCGGGTTCAGCGTCATCGCGTGCGACAGGTCGGTGATGGTGTTGGCATACGGCACCTTGCCGAAGCGGCCCGGTTCGGCGTGGCGGTTGTCCCAGTCGCGGTAGAGGCGTCCCGACAGCACGTACGGGCGCTCGGACTCCACCTTCAGCTCGCCGCGGTAGTAGTCGTTGAACGTCGCGACGATGGCCGGCGCGACCGAGGCGCTGTACGGGTCGTAGTCCATGGACTCGCCGAGCGGGTTGAGCGTGCCGCCCGTGTAGCGCGTGTCGATGCGCCCGACGACGATGCCGCGGCTGCGCATCAGCTCCTGCAGGAAGCGGCCTTCGTCGATGCGCAGGTTGGCCTTGTCCCAGTAGTCCTCGGCGAGGCCGGTGTAGCGGGCGAGGCCGGCCAGCACCACCTTGCGCTCCTCCGGCGTCAGGCGCGAGCCCTTGAACAGCGCCGGCGCGTAGGTGTCCTGCGCGAACTGCTCGACCTCGCGCAGGAACGGCTGCAGCTCGGCCGGGCGGTTCGGCACCAGGCCGTGGTACCAGGCCGTGGCCGCGTAGGTGGACAGGAAGTTGACGTAAGGCACGTCGAGGCCGAGGCCCGCATTGCCCGAACCGAAGTCCAGGTAGGGCGAGACGAGCACGATGCCGTTCAGCGCGACGTCGTGCTTCGTGAGCAGCGCGTAGCTGACGCCGGCGGTGCGCATGCCGCCGTAGCTCTCGCCGAGGATGAACTTCGGCGCCGACCAGCGCTTGTTGTCGTTCAGGTAGCGCACGATGAACTTCGACACCGAGTCGATGTCCTGGTCGACGCCCCAGAAGTCCTTGCCGTCGCCCTTGCCGACGACGCGCGACAGTCCCGTGCCCACCGGGTCGATCATCACCAGGTCGGCGCGGTCGAGGATCGTGTACTCGTTGTCGACCATGCGGAACGGGCCGGTCGTGTTCGACTCGAGGTCCTTCAGCACCGTGCGCTTCGGGCCGAGGATGCCCATGTGCAGCCAGGCGGAGGCCGAGCCCGGGCCGCCGTTGTAGGCGAACATGATCGGGCGGGTGCGCGGGTCCGCGCCGTCGCGCGTGTAGGCCGTGTAGCCGAACAGGGCGACCGGCTCGTCCTTGTCGTTCTTCATCAGCATCGTGCCGGCGGTTGCGGTATAGGCCAGCTTGACCCCGCCGACCGTGATCACGTGCTTCGTCACCCAGGTCTTGCCCTCCGGCGCGTCCTTGTCCTTGTCGGCGGCGGCGGCCGCGTCGGGCTTCTTGCCGGCCGGACCCTCGTCCGCGGACCACGACGGCAGGGCGGGCAGCAGCAGGACGGCGATCAACCAGGCAAGACGCGGCTTCATGAGGCACCCCTCGGAACGGGAAAGGGCGGGAGTATAAGTCGGGACGGCGCCCGGGCGGACCCGGCGGACGACCGGGATGGACGCCCCGGCGGGCCGGCAGTAGTCTCGACGGCCCCCCACAGGGAATCCGGTGGATCGAGCATGAAGCAGCTGTCCGGCACCGACGCCATGTTCCTGCAGTTCGAGCAGGGCAACAACCACATGCACGTGGCCTCGCTCGCCATCTACGACCCGTCCACGGCCCCCGGGGGCGGCGTGCGCTTCAAGGACGTGCTGCGGTTCTTCACGACCCGCATCGCCGAGTTTCCGCAGTTCCGGCGCCGGCTGGTGCAGATCCCGCTGTCGCTCGACCGGCCGTACTGGATCGAGGACGCCGGGATCGACGTGGAGTTCCACGTGCGACACATCGCGGTGCCGCACCCCGGCGACTGGCGCCAGCTCTGCATCCAGGTCGCGCGCATCCACTCGCGCCCGCTCGACCGCAGCAAGCCGCTGTGGGAGGCCTACGTCATCGAGGGCCTCAACCGCATCCCTGGCCTGCCGCCCGGCAGCTTCGCGCTGTACACCAAGATCCACCATTCCATGATCGACGGCGAGTCGGGCACCGAGCTGATGAAGGCGCTGCACAGCCTGTCGCCCGAGTCGCTGGACCTCGGCGAGGACGACGACGGGCCGCGCTACCGGGCCGACCGCGCACCGACCGGCGTCGAGCTCTACTCCCGCGCGCTGCTGCACAACCTGGACAAGGTGCCGTCGCTCGCGAAGTTCTCGCTCTCGACCGCGCGCAAGGTCGCGGCGCTCGGTGCGGGCCAGTTCGCGGCGCATCGCGAGGGCGCGATGCAGACAGTCAAGGCGCTGGTGACCGGCGATATGGGCCCGCTGCTGTCGATCCTGCCGCCGTCCACGCGCTTCAGCGGCAACGTCTCCGCGCACCGCGTGTTCGAGGCGGTGGAGCTGCCGCTGGCCGAGTTCAAGACCATCCGCGAGCAGGTGGGCGACGTCACCGTGAACGACCTGTTCCTCGCCATCGTGGGTGGCGGCCTGCGCCGCTACCTCGGCGCAAAGAAGGAGCTGCCCGACGCCAGCATGGTCGCCATGGTGCCGATGACCCTGCGCGGTGCCGACAAGGGCGGCGACCGCGGCAACCAGGTCGGCTTCACCGCGATGACCGTGCACACCGAGATCGAGGACCCGATCGACCGGCTGCGGCGCATCCACGAGGGGGCGCTCACCTCGAAGGAAGTCACCGGCGCCCTCGGCAAGGAGCTGGCCCGCGACCTGCTCGACCACCTGCCCAACCTCGTCTCGCACACGCTGCTGCGCAACGTGAAGCTGCCGGGCGTCGGGCTGATCGTCTCGAACGTGCGCGGCCCGGACGTGCCGCTCTACATGGCCGGCGCCCGGCTCGTGAAGTACGTGCCGATCAGCATCGCCATCGACGGCATGGGCCTCAACGTCACCGGGTTCAGCTACGCCGGCGCGATGCGCATCTGCGCGATCTCCTGCCGCGAGATGCTGCCCGACCCGGCGTTCTTCGCCGAGTGCATGCTGCAGTCGTTCGAGGACCTGAAGCGGGCGGCCGCGGAGATCGTGGTGCCCGAGGCGAGCCGCCTGGCCGCCCCGGCTCCCCGCGCGCGCAAGCCCAGGGCGAAGGCCAGGCGCAAGACCGCGGCGTCCACTCGCGCGCCGCGCCGGCCGAAGGCCCGGCCCGAGGCCGGGCCCACGGCCGCATAGGGTCGCCGCCGCGAGGACGCGCCGTGGCCCGCACCGGCGACATCATGCCGTCGCACCTGCGCGCGGCGCTCGCGGCCGTGTTCGGCACCAGCGTGGACGACGTCGAGATCCTCGAGCACTCCTGGTTCGCCCGCCTGCACGGCCGCGCCACCGCGACCACCCGGCGCAACCGCATCTACCTGCGCGGCTCGGCGGAGGACTTCTTCGCCGACCCGGCCCTGATGCTGCACGAGTACTTCCACGTCCTGCGCCAATGGAACCGCGGCCGGCTGAGCGTCTGGCGCTACCTCGCCGAGTGGCGCCGCAACGGCTACTGGCGCAATCGCTACGAGCGCCAGGCCCGTCGCTTCGTGGGGCTGCGGCTGCCGGCGTTCCGTCGCGAGGTGTCGAGTACAATGCGCCTCCCCGTGTGAGCGAGCCCGCATGCGCTTTGCCGAAGTCTTCGACGTGATCGTGGTGGGTGGCGGCCATGCCGGCACCGAGGCCGCGCTCGCCTCGGCGCGCATGGGCTGCCGCACGCTGCTGGTCACGCAGAGCATCGAGTCGCTCGGGCAGATGAGCTGCAACCCGGCGGTCGGGGGCATCGGCAAGGGCCACCTCGTGCGGGAGATCGACGCGCTCGGCGGGGCGATGGCGCGCGCGACGGACCGCGCGGGCATCCAGTTCCGCACGCTCAACGCGAGCAAGGGCCCGGCGGTGCGGGCGACCCGCGCGCAGGCCGACCGCGCGCTGTACCGGCGCGCCATCCGCGGCCTGCTCGAGAACCAGCCGAACCTGACGCTGTTCCAGGCCGAGGTGGCCGACCTGCGGCTCGCCGGCACGCGCGTGGCGGGCATCACCACCGCGGTCGGGCTGGAGTTCGACGCGCCTGCCGTCGTGCTCACCGTCGGCACCTTCCTCGGCGGCCGCATCCACGTGGGCCTGCAGCAGTCCCCCGGCGGGCGGGCGGGCGACCCGCCGTCGAACCGCCTCGCGGAGGTGCTGCGCTCCCTGCCGCTGCGGGTCGGGCGCCTGAAGACCGGCACGCCGCCGCGCATCGACGGCCGCAGCATCGATTACCGCGGCCTGCAGGTGCAGCCGGGCGACGAGCCGCGGCCGGTGTTCTCCTTCCTCGGCCTGCGCTCGCAGCATCCGCGCCAGGTGCCCTGCCACCTCACCGCGACCAACGAGCGTACGCACGAGCTGATCCGCGCCGGCACCGACCGCTCGCCGCTCTTCACCGGCGTGATCGAGGGCGTCGGTCCGCGCTACTGCCCGTCGGTCGAGGACAAGGTCGTACGCTTCGCCGACAAGGCCTCGCACCCGGTCTTCATCGAGCCCGAAGGCCTCGACACGCACGAGGTCTACCCGAACGGCATCTCCACCAGCCTGCCCTTCGACGTGCAGTACGCGTTCGTGCGCAGCATCCGCGGCTTCGAGCAGGCGCACATCACGCGGCCCGGCTACGCCATCGAGTACGACTTCTTCGATCCGCGCGACCTGCGTCCGACGCTCGAGACGAAGCACCTCGCGGGCCTGTATTTCGCCGGCCAGATCAACGGCACGACGGGCTACGAAGAGGCGGCGGCGCAGGGCCTGCTGGCCGGGCTCAACGCCGCGCGCGCCGTGCAGGGCCGCGAGCCGTGGTGGCCCGCCCGCAGCGACGCGTACCTCGGCGTGCTGGTCGACGACCTCATCACGCGCGGCGCGCCCGAGCCCTACCGCATGTTCACCAGCCGCGCCGAGTACCGCCTCACCCTGCGCGAGGACAACGCCGACCTGCGCCTCACGCCCGTCGGCCGCGAACTCGGCCTCGTCGACGACGAGCGCTGGGCGCTGTTCGAACGCAAGCGCGTGGCCGTCGATGACGAGCTCGCACGGCTGCACGAGGCGTGGGTGCGACCGGGCACCGCGACGGCGGAGCGCGCCGGGTGCGAGTTCGGCATCACCCTCACGCGCGAGCAGCGCGGCTTCGAGCTGCTGCGCCGCCCCGAGGTGAGCTACGAGGCGCTGACCGCGCTGATCGGCACGGGCGAGGCGCACTGGCGCGACGACGAGCGGCTTGCCGACCAGGTGCCGCTGCAGGTCGACGTGCAGGCCAAGTACGCCGGCTACATCGGCCGACAGCACGAGGAGATCGAGCGCCAGCGTCGCCACGAGCAGACCGGGCTGCCCGACTCGCTCGACTACGCGCGGGTCGCCGGACTGTCGAACGAGGTGCGCCAGCGCCTCGCCGAGCATCGTCCCGCCACGCTCGGGCAGGCCGCCCGCATCCCCGGCGTGACGCCGGCCGCCGTCTCGCTGCTGCTCATCCACCTGAAGCGCCACGAGCTCGCGGATCGCGCCGCCGTGCGCGCCGTCCCCGGAGGCTGAAGCCATGTTCCCCGTGCCGTTCCGTCGCGCGACCCTGCCGGCCGTGCTCGTCGCCCTCGGCCTGGGACTCGTCGCCGGCTGCGGCGGCGGCGACACCGGGGCGTCCGCCGAGCGGGCTTCGACGCCCGCGGCGGGGGCGGCCCGCGACACCCTGCGGCGCGGCAACGGTCCCGAGCCGGACACCGTCGACCCGCAGGTCGCCCGTACCGACGGCGCCTTCAACATCCTGCGCGACCTGTTCGAGGGCCTGACCGCGGTGGGCCCGGACGGCCAGGCGGTGCCGGCGGCCGCGGAATCCTGGGACGTGTCGCCCGACGGCCGCGTCTACACGTTCCACCTGCGCGCGGGCCTGAAGTGGTCGAACGGCGATCCGCTGGTGGCCGGTGACTACGTGACGGGCATGCGCCGGCTGGTCACGCCGGCGACGGCTTCCCCGTACGCCCAGTTCATCGAGCCGGTCCTGAACGCAACGGCCATCACCCGCGGCGAGCAGCCGCCGGAGTCGCTCGGCGTCAGTGCACCCGACGACCGTACCGTCGTGATCCGGCTGAAGGACCCGGCGCCCTACCTCGTGGGCCTCGTGGCGCAGCCGCCCACGTTCCCGGTGCACGGCGCCTCCCTCGCGAGACACGGTGCGCAGTACGCGCGGCCCGGCAACCTGGTGTCGAACGGCGCCTACGTGCTCGAGGACTGGGTGGTCGGCTCGAAGATCGTGCTCCGGCGCAACCGCAACTACCGCGACGCCGCCCGCACGGGCATCGAGCGCGTCGAGTTCCTGCACGTCGCCGACCCGGGCGACGAGTTCCGCCAGTACCGCGCCGGACAGATCGACGTCACCTACGTCGTGCCGCCGCCGCAGTTCCAGTGGATCCGGCAGAACCTCGCGGCCGAGCTGCACGTCTCGCCGCAGCTCTCCGTCTACTACTACGGCTTCAACCTCACCCGCCCGCCGTTCAAGGACCAGCCGGGCCTGCGCCGCGCGCTGTCGATGGTGATCGACCGCGAGAAGCTGGTGACGGCGGTGACGGGCGTCGGCGAGGCGCCGGCCTACGGCTGGGTGCCGCGGGGCGTCGCGAACTACGCGCCGCAGGAGTTCGATTACGCCCGCCTGCCCTACGCCGAGCGGGTCCGGCAGGCGCGCGAGCTGTACCGCCAGGCGGGGTATTCGCCGGAGCGGCCGCTGCGCATCGAGCTGCGCTACAACTCGGGCGAGGTGCACAACCGGCTCGCGGTCGCCGTCGCGGCGATGTGGAAGGAGCAGCTCGGCGTCGAGACGGCGCTCTACGCGGAGGAGTTCCGCGCGCTGCTGCAGAGCATGCAGGCGAAGAAGGTGACGCAGGTGTTCCGCTCGAGCTGGGTGGGCGATTTCAACGATGCGTACAGCTTCGCGCAGCTGCTGCAGAGCGACTTCGGCATCAACCTCACCGGCTACGCGAACCCGCGCTACGACGCGCTGCTGGCGGAGGCCGTCCGCCAGGCCGATCCGGCGCAGCGCCGGGCGCTGCTGGAGGAGGCCGAGCGCACGATGCTGGCCGACACGCCGCTGCTGCCGATCTACTTCTACGTCAACAAGCACCTGGTGAAGCCGGACGTGCTCGGCTGGACCGACAACGTGATGAACGTGCAGTACAGCAAGGACCTGCGCTTCGCCCCGCCGACCTGAGCCGCCGGTCACAGATTCGCAGACAGGTGGCCCGCCACGATTGAGTCCACCCGGCGGGCACGGGCAACATAAGCCCATTCCGAGCGCAGTACCCCCAATGACCTGGTTCGTCGTCTTTGCCGTCACCGTATTCGGCCTGTACTTCTGGCGCGAATACCGCGTTCAACGTGCCGATCTGGAGAGCCCTTCGGCTCCACACCGGGCCGGCGAGCGTTACATCGGCCAGGTGCTGACGCTGCCCGACGGCATCAACGACGGCCTCGGCCGCGCCAAGCTCGGCACCCGCCAGTGGCGCCTGCGCGGCCCCAACGTTCCGGCCGGTGCCCGCGTCCGCGTGACCGGCGTGGACGGCAGCACCCTCATCGTCGACCGCCTGCCCGGCTAGGGGACAGGCTAGGGGACACTCACTATTTTTCCGCACGGCGGAAAAATAGTGAGTGTCCCCTATTTCTCACCAATTGCCTGGCAATCGGCCGGGTTCATCGGCCGATTCATTAGAAAAAACAATTAATCAAGGTCCGACCACCAGGTCGTACTCGGCGCTCACCGTGGCGCTGAACTTCATGTCGGCCGCCTGGTAGGTCTCGGCGGGCGGGGCCGGTGCGGCCGCCATCGCGACCATGGCATCGCGCCGGTACATCGGCATGGGCATGGCGTTCGCCTGGCCGTTCAGCGTCCGCACGGCGCCGAGCTTCGCGCCCGCCGCGCCCGCGAGCGCCTCGGCATTGAGCCGCGCATCCTCGACCGCCTTCGCCATCGCCTCGCGCTCCAGGCTCTTGCGGCGGGTCGAGTCGAGCTGGGGATCCCCGACCTGGTTCACCCCGGCATCGACCGCCTTCTCCAGCAGGATTCCGAGCTGGTCGAGGTCGCGCAGCTCGACTTCCACCTGGCGGCTGACGAGGTAGCCCTGCAGCCGCTGCCGACGATTCTTCTCGTCCCATTCGTACAACGGCTGGACCTGCAGCCGCGTCGAGTTCACGAACTTCGGGTCGATCTTGAGCGAGCGGGTCAGCGCGAGGACCCGGTCGACCGTGGCCGACACCTCGCTGCGGGCCGCCGCCATCGTCGGCTGGCGCGACTCGATGCCGAGGCCGACGCGCGCGAGGTCGGGGGAGGCGGACACCTCGCCTGCGCCGGTCACGGAGACCGTGCGCGGCGGCGGGGCCTCGGCGAGGGCCTGTCCGGACATGGAGGCCAGTGCGAGCAGGCCGGCGAGCCAGGGAGCACGGTGGGTCGTCATGGTCGTCCTCGGAAGTGGGCGGGTGCGGTCCGTCGGGGCCAGTCTAAGCGAGCCGCGGCCCGGCAGGGATCGCCAGTCGGACCCATTCGACTCATGAAACGCTTTTGATTACCATGCCGCACCCCGGGCCGCCCGTCGGCCGGGACCGACCTGGACGGAGTACGCAATGACCTTGAGATCGGCGTGGCTCGCAGCGAGCCTGACCCTGGCGGCCCTCGCGGCCCCCGGCCTGGCCACCGCGGCAGGCGACCCGGCGCGCGGCGCCAAGCTGGCCTACACCTGCCACGGCTGCCACGGCATCCCGAACTACAAGAACGCCTACCCGATCTACAACGTGCCGAAGCTGGGCGGCCAGCATCCGCTGTACCTGGTCAACGCGCTCAAGGAATACGCGAGCCTCGACCGCAACCACCCGACCATGCACGCGCACGCGACCACGATGTCGGCGCAGGACATGGAGGACATCACCGCCTACCTCACCGGCCCGTCGCTCAAGCCGACCGGCCGCGCCGTCGGCACCGCGCCCAAGGCCGGCCAGACCTGCGTCGCCTGCCACGGCCCGGACGGCATCGGCCTGCTGCCGGAATACCCGAACCTCGCCGGCCAGCACGAGGACTACATCCGGCAGGCGCTGCGGGCCTACAAGTCGGGGGCGCGCAAGAACCCGATCATGTCCGGCATGGCCGCCCCGCTGACCGAGCAGGACATCCAGGAACTGGCGAAGTACTACTCCAGCCAGCGTCCGTCGCTCTGCTCCACGGACGAGATCCGCAAGTCCGGCAAGTGCCCGGGCCTCTGACGGCCACCGACGGGCATCTGCTCATGCCAGGAAGGCCGGGTTCGACCCGGCCTTCTTGTTTTCGGCGGCAGGCAACCGCAACCTAGGCGGCCCCGACGGCCGACCGGACCCGACTCGACCCGCATGAGCGCAGCAGCCTCTTCCCCGACCGGCGAGCCGATCGCCCAGCCGCTCGGCAACGGCGTCTACCTCATCGACACGCTGTACGTGCGGCCCGGCCTCGCGGCGGCCCACCTCGTGGTCGATGGCGGCCGGGCCGCCTTCGTCGACACGGGCCCGGGGCCGGCGGCCCCGCGCCTGCTCGCCGCGCTCGACGAACTCGGCCTGGCCCGCGAGCAGGTCGATTACCTGTTCCTCACCCACGTGCACCTCGACCATGCGGGCGGTGCCGGCCAGCTGATGCAGGCGCTGCCGAACGCAAAGGCCGTGCTGCACCCGCGCGGCGCGCCGCACCTGATCGACCCCGCGAAGCTGATCGCCGGCTCGATCGAAGTCTATGGCGAGGCGGCGTTCCGGCAGCTGTACGGCGAGCTGCTGCCCATTGCGGCCGAGCGCGTGATCGTGACCGAGGACGGCACCCGCCTCACGCTCGGCCGTCGCAACTTCGAGTTCATCGACGCGCCCGGGCACGCCAAGCACCACCACTGCCCGATCGACCTCGACTCGCGCGAGATCTACTCCGGCGACAACTTCGGCATCTGCTATCGCGAGTTCGACACCGCGGCCGGACCGTTCATGCTGCCGACCACGACGCCGGTGCAGTTCGATCCGGACGCGCTGCACCGGACGATCGACCGGCTGATGGCCTACGGCCCGCGCCGCATCTTCCAGACGCACTTCGGCCCGGTCGACCAGATCGAGCGCCTCGGCCGCGACCTGCACGCCAACATCGTCGAGCTGGTGCGCATCGCGCGGCGCCACGCGCAGGCGCCGCAGCGCAGCCGGCACATCGCCGAGGACATGTTCCGCTGGTTCAGCACGCGCCTCGACGCGCACGGCTACGCCGGCGATCTCGCGCGGCGCCACGCGCTGCTCGACGACGACGTGCGCCTCAACACCTCGGGTCTCGAGGTGTGGCTCAACCGTCACTGACCGTCGCCCCGACAGGACACCCGACATGGCACCGTTCCGCGCCTTCCGCATCCACCGCAACGACGGCCGCATCGAGGCCCGGTTCGACACGGTCACGCTCGACGACCTGACGGCGGGCGACGTCGTCGTGAAGGTCCATTACTCGACGATCAACTACAAGGACGCGCTGGCGGCGACCGGCAAGTCGCCGATCCTGCGCAAGTACCCGCTCGCCGGCGGCATCGATCTCGCGGGCGAGGTGGTGAGTTCCGCGGACCGGCGCTTCCAGCCCGGCCAGTCCGTGCTGGTGAACGGCTGCGGCCTCAGCGAGACGCAGGACGGCGGCTACAGCGAGTACGCGCGGCTGCAGGGCGACTGGCTGGTGCCGGTGCCCGCGGGCCTCACGCCCGCCGACACCATGAAGATCGGCACGGCGGGATTCACCGCGGCGCTCGCCATCCATCGCATGGAGCAGAACGGGCAGGCGCCGGCGCAGGGACCGGTGCTCGTGAACGGTGCGACCGGCGGCGTCGGCAGCCTCGCGATCGACATGCTGGCCGGCCGCGGTTACGAAGTCGTCGCGCTCAGCGGCAAGGCCGACGCGGACGCGTACCTGAAGGACATCGGCGCTGCGCGCATCCTGCGCCGACAGGAAACGAATCTCGGCACCAAGCCGATGGAGAGCCCGCTCTGGGCGGGCGCCGTCGACAACCTCGGCGGCGACGTGCTCACCTGGCTGACGCGCACCGTGCAGCCCTGGGGCAACATCGCGAGCATCGGCCTCGCCGCCAGCCACGAGCTGCACACGACGGTCATGCCGTTCATCCTGCGCGGCGTCAGCCTGCTCGGCATCAACTCGGTGGTGGTGCCGCGCGAACTGCGCCTGGCCGTTTGGAAGCGACTCGCGACCGACCTGAGGCCGCGCCACCTCGACCGCATCTGCACGAAGACGGTGGCCTTCGACGCGCTGCCGGACCAGTTCGAGGCCTACGTGCAGGGCCGGGTCACGGGCCGCACCCTGGTGCGCATCGCGTGAGCACGCGTGTTCGTATATGTGAATCTTATTCGGTTATTTGACACCCTCGGCGCGCATCCACGATGCTGCGCGCCGACCCCGCAACGGAACCGGCGGCCCTGGCCGCCGCTGAGAAAATGACCCACAAAGCGGACAAGCCCCTGGTGACGCCCGAGCGGCTCACCCACCTGCAGCGCCTGGAGGCCGAGAGCATCCACATCATGCGCGAGGTGGTCGCCGAGTGCGACAAGCCGGTGATGCTCTACTCCATCGGCAAGGACAGCGCGGCCATGCTGCACGTCGCGCTCAAGGCCTTCCACCCGGCGCCGCCGCCGTTCCCGCTGCTGCACGTCGACACGCGCTGGAAGTTCCGCGCCATGTACGAACTGCGCGACTCGATCACGAAGAAGTACGGCCTGCAGCTGCTCACGCACACGAACCCCGAGGGCATCGCGCAGGACATCAACCCGTTCACGCACGGCTCGGCGATCCACACCGACGTGATGAAGACGCAGGCGCTGAAGCAGGCGCTCGACCTGCACGGCTTCGACGCCGCGTTCGGCGGCGCGCGCCGCGACGAGGAGAAGAGCCGCGCCAAGGAGCGCATCTTCTCGTTCCGCAGCGACCAGCACCGCTGGGACCCGAAGAACCAGCGCCCCGAGCTGTGGAGCCTCTACAACGCCCGCAAGCACAAGGGCGAGAGCATCCGCGTGTTCCCGATGTCGAACTGGACCGAGCTCGACATCTGGCAGTACATCTACCTCAACGACATCCCGATCGTGCCGCTGTACTTCGCGGCGGAGCGGCCGGTCGTCGAGCGCGACGGCACGCTGATCATGGTCGACGACGAGCGCATGCCGCTCAGGCCGGGCGAGAAGCCGATGCTGAAGAAGGTGCGCTTCCGCACGCTCGGCTGCTACCCGCTCACCGGCGCGATCGAGAGCGAGGCCGACACGCTCACCGCGATCATCCAGGAAATGCTGCTCACGACGACCTCGGAGCGGCAGGGCCGGGTGATCGACCACGACCAGTCGGCGTCGATGGAGAAGAAGAAGCAGGAGGGGTACTTCTGATGGCACACGTCAGCGACCTGATCGCCTCGGACATCGAGGCGTACCTGCACCAGCACGAGCACAAGAGCCTGCTGCGCTTCATCACCTGCGGCAGCGTCGACGACGGCAAGAGCACGCTGATCGGCCGCCTGCTCTACGACTCGAAGATGATCTTCGAGGACCAGCTCGCGGCGCTCGAGGCCGACTCGAAGAAAGTCGGCACGCAGGGCGGCGACATCGACTTCGCGCTGCTCGTCGACGGCCTCGCGGCCGAGCGCGAACAGGGCATCACCATCGACGTAGCGTACCGCTTCTTCTCGACCGACCGGCGCAAGTTCATCGTCGCCGACACGCCGGGGCACGAGCAGTACACGCGCAACATGGTCACGGGTGCCTCGACGGCGGACCTCGCCGTGATCCTCATCGACGCGCGCAAGGGCGTGCTGGTGCAGACGCGCCGGCACAGCTACCTCGTGTCGCTGATCGGTATCCGGAAGGTGGTGCTGGCCATCAACAAGATGGACCTCGTCGACTACTCGAAGGAGGTGTTCGAGCGAATCGTCGAGGAGTACAAGGCATTCGCGGCCCGCATCGGCCTGACCGACGTGGTCGCG
>WBZM01001603.1_pt2 | contig 16410 bp, 16 predicted proteins | sample 5204271 | NCBI WGS metagenome assembly WBZM01 (sample SAMN12344346, study PRJNA552823) | activated sludge metagenome | biome: Activated sludge suspended growth; feature: Nitrification reactor; material: Wastewater; isolation source: activated sludge from nitrification reactor of wastewater...
GGGCTGGTTGTCACAATGAGTTGTGACCTTCACGCTGATCCTGTTGCGGCATGCCAAGAGTGCCTACCCGGAAGGGGTCGGCGATCACGATCGGCCGCTGAGCGCCCGTGGGCGTCGTGACGCCCCCGTGGCCGGGCGACTGATCGCAGGTCTTGTGCCGCACATCGACCAGGCTCTCGTCTCCACGGCGCGCCGGGCACAGCAGACCTGGGATCTGGCCCGGCCCGCACTCCACGTGGATGCGCACAGCGACGTACCCGAGTTGTATCTGGCCTCACCCGACACGATGCTGCGTCGCGTCCGAGCGGTCTCCGCGACCTCCTTGCTCGTCATATCGCACAACCCGGGAACCGAGGACCTCGCCGAACGGCTCAGCCGCAACACCGACAGCCGTGCCTACCGGCACATGCTCACCAAATTCCCGACGGCCGCCTTCGCAGTTCTCGAGTCCGACGCTGCATTCCGTGAGTGGGGATTCGGCACGGCGACCCTGCGGTCCTTCGCGATCGGCCGTGGGTGACTCCCGACGGCCACTACTCGCCGATGGCCTCGACCTGTTGGCGCGTGATCCCCAGCAGGTACAGCACCGAGTCGAGGTAGGGGGCGGTCACGGACGCATCTGCGGCCGCAGCCACCGCAGGTTTGGCGTTGAACGCGACCCCCAGACCGGCTGTCGCCAGCATGTCGAGATCGTTCGCACCATCGCCGATCGCCACAGTGCGCGATAGGGCGAATCCGAACTCGTCGGCGAATTCGCGCAGTGCCTGGGCCTTGCCGGCCCGGTCGACGATCGGGGGGATCACCCGGCCGGTCAGCACCCCGTCGGCGACCTCGAGGGTGTTCGCACGGAAACGGTGCACCCCGAGTTGGGCAGCCAATGGCCCGACGATCTCCGAGAACCCACCGGACACCAACGCGAGCTTGTACCCAAGGGACACCAGGGTGCGGCACAACGTACGCGCACCGGGGGTGAGCCGGACAGCGTCGCGCACTGTGAGCAGTGCGCTCTGCGGGGTGCCGGCCAGCGCCGCGACCCGTTCCCGCAACGACTCCGCGAAGTCCAACTCACCGGCCATGGCGCGGGCCGTGACCTCAGCCACCGCTGCTTCACAACCGGCCTCCCGGGCCAGCAGGTCGATCACCTCGTCCTGGATCAGTGTGGAGTCGACGTCCATGACGACAAGACGGGCACCCTGCCGGATGATGTCGGCCGACTGCACGGCGATGTCCACCCCGATGCTCGTGGCGATCGGCGCAAGTGCCTGCTTGAGCTCGACGGCCGGCACCCCGCTCACGGCGACCTCGATCGCGGTCACCGGGTACTCGGCGGTCCGCACGATCCGTTCGATGTTCCCCGAGCGTGCCGCTATCTCCGCCGAGATTCGGCTGAGGTCAGCGACGTTCAGTGCCGGGGCCATCAGCACCGCCAATGCGGTGGCCGATCGCCGGTCGACGACATCGGCGCAGCCCGTGGTGACGTCGAGTTCCATGTTGAGTCGGCGCGCACGGTCCCGGACCCCGTCCACCGTGTCGGTCTCGACGGCGACCGAGAGAACCAGCCGGCCTTGCACCACGAGTTGCTCGATGTCGCGGATCACCACATCGGGCCCGAGGGATCCGAGCAGTTCGGCCGTGATCCCCGGGCGGTCCCACCCGGTGAAAGTCAGCGTCGTGGTGCCGTTCATGCCGACCGCCGCGCATGTCGGTGACGCCGCTCGCCCGCACCGATGCTCTGCGGCGCGTAGGCGGCCAGAGCAGCCCGGGCGGCGGTGCGCAGCACTTCCTGCAACTCTGGGGTGCATTGCTCGGCCGGGACGGCCGCCACTGCTGTCCAGAGCCTCACCGACCTGACCAGCAGCCCCTTGCGCTCGGAGTCGGCATCGGGGGGCAGGGGGCGGACGGCCGGGCTCTCGGGATCGACGGTGAACGAGACCTGCTGCGTACGGATGGCCTGCTCGGCAAGCACCACCGCCTCGGCCATCTCTGACGCTGCCTGTCGGAGGTCGAGGTCCACCGGCCGGGGCGTTTCGCACTCGAGAAGGGTCCACCGGCCGCCGACCTCGGGCACCAGCAGATGGGACTGGGCACGGTCCCGGCCGTGAAGTACGACCGCCTCACCGGCTGCCACGGCCATCTCAGTGCTTCGACGAGGTCCAGGCAGCGCAGCCACCCCGAGTGCGGGGCAGTACGCAGTGAGCGCCGACGTCCGGTCCCGCATCTCTGCCAGCGCCGCGACCGTCTGCGCATCGAGCAGTTCGAGCATGTCGTCGCCACCCACCACGCCGCGCCACCATGCCGGAATCCACCCGGCAAGTTGGAACGAAGGGGGAACAACCGTCATGACTATCCAGCGTAGGGTTATGTCTCGTGTCGGACGTCATCAACCTCACTGATGTGTCGGTCGTTCGGTCCGGCATCAGGATCCTGGCCGACGTGGACTGGTCCGTCGCCGAGGGGCAGACGTGGGTGGTCCTCGGCCCGAACGGCGCCGGGAAGACGACCCTGCTGCAGATCGCAGCCACGTTGATCCATCCCAGTTCTGGCACGGCGGAGGTGCTCGACGAACGCATCGGCCGCGTAGACGTGTTCGATCTGAGGCCCCGGATCGGACTGGCCAGTTCCGCGCTGGCGGTGCAGGTGCCTGACACCGAGAAGCTGCGCGACGTCGTGCTCACATCCGCCTGGGCAGTACTCGGCAGGTGGCGGGAGGCCTACGAATCCGCGGACGTGGAACGCGCCGAGGACCTGCTCGCCGTCTGGGGTCTGGCCGGCCTGGCAGATCACCGTTTCGGAACCCTCAGCGAGGGGGAGCGTAAGCGGGCGCTCATCGCTCGAGCACTCATGAGCGACCCGGAGTTGCTGCTCCTGGACGAACCGGCAGCCGGTCTGGATCTGGGCGGCCGGGAGGACCTGCTGCGGCGCATCGACACCCTGGCAGCAGATGACCTCGCGCCCGCTGTGGTGATGGTGACCCACCACGTCGAAGAGGTTCCACGCGCAGCGACCCATGTGCTTCTGCTGCGCGAAGGGTCAGTCGTCGCAGCCGGACCCGTGGGGGAGGTCCTGACCTCCCACAACGTCTCCAGCACCTTCGGCGTCGACGTCGTGGTGGAGCAGCACGGGGACCGCTGGTCGGCCTATGTGACCTCATGACCGGGCAAGAGGTCGCCCTGCTCTTCGTGGCAGGCTTCGCCGCCGGTGGCGTCAACGCCGCGGTCGGCTCCGGGACGCTCATCACCTTCCCCACGCTGCTGGCCATGGGGGTTCCCCCGGTCCTCGCCAACGGGACGAACTGCCTCGGGCTGGTCCCCGGCAGTGTCAGCGGGGCCTACGCCTTCCGCGACGTGATCAAACCCCGGATCTGGCGTTGGGCGGCGATCGTGGCCATCGCCGCCATGGCAGGCGCGCTGCTCGTGCTGGTCCTGCCCAGTTCCGTCTTCGCTGCGGCCGTGCCCTGGTTGATCCTCCTGGCCGTGGCACTGATCGCGGTGCAGCCCCTCGTCCTCAAGCACCTGCCGCCTCCCAATCGGTGGACGAGCGGGCTGTACATGTCCGGCTCGGGCTTCTACGGCGGCTACTTCGGTGCCGGGCAGGGGATCGCGTTCCTCGCCGCCCTGGCCGCCAGCGGGGTGAGTGCGATCCACGAGGCGAACGGGGCGAAGAACGTCCTGGCCGGCGTCGCCAACGCGAGTGCTGCGGTGGTCTTCATCGTCGGTGGTCAGGTGCTCTGGTCGGCTGCGGCCGTGCTGGCCGCCTCGTCCCTTCTCGGTGGGTGGCTCGGCGGCCGGATCACCCGCCGTTTGCCGGCACCGGCCCTGCGCGCCCTCGTGATCATCATCGGCCTGACCGCGGCCGGTGCAGCATTCCTGAAAGGCGGCTGAGCATGCCCGTGGTACCCGTGTCGGACGCCGCCGACCCGCGGGTGGCGCATTACACCGCCCTGACTGACATGGACCTGCGCAAGGCCACTGAGCCTGCCCAAGGGGTGTTCATGGGGGAGGGGGAGAAGGTCATCCGCCGGGCCTTGGACGCGGGGATGCAGATGCTCAGTGCCCTCATGGAGCCCAAGTGGCTCCCGGCCCTCCAACCGGCACTGCCCCCAGCAGCCCCCATCTACCTGGCACCGCCCGAAGTGCTGCGCGACATCACCGGCTACCGCGTGCACCGCGGCGCCTTGGCGGTCTTCCGTCGCCCCGCCGCGCGCCGGCCGGAGGACGTTCTCGCGGGCGCGCAGACAGCACTGCTGCTCGAGGACCTCGTGGACCATGCCAACGTCGGCTCCATCCTCCGCTCCGCCGCCGGTTTGGGCGTGGCGGCCGTCCTGGTCACGGCCCGGTGCGCCGACCCGTGGTACCGACGTAGCGTCAAGACCTCCATGGGGGCGGTCTTCTCGGTCCCGTGGGCAACGGTCCCCGACGCGGTCCACGGCGTGGCGGCGGCCCGTTCCCTCGGCATGCACACCATCGCTCTCGATCCGGGTGCCGGGACGAGTCTGCGCGATTGGCGCCGACGCGAACCCACCGTTCTGCTGCTGGGCTCGGAGGGCCCTGGGCTCAGTGCAGCGGCCCGCGCCGCGACCGATGAGTTGTTGGCGATCCCGATGCACAACGGCGTGGACTCGCTGAATGTGGCCATGGCGGCCACCGTCGGATGTTACGCCTTGACGTCCTGATCGGGCGTGAACTCACCACCGAAGCTTTCGCCGTGGGAGGCACGACGCCAGAGGATGTAGATGTACAACGGCACCCCGAGCACGATCAACATCCACAGCCAGTAGATCTCCTGGACGCCGCCGCCGTAGAAGGCCAGGATCGTGAAGACCAGAGCCAGTACGGCGACCGCCATCTTGCGTGCGATGTGACTGACGGGCACCTTGCCCTTGTCGAGGGCCAACCACTTGATCTCCGCGCCAGCGCTGAATGCGTAGGACACCATCGTGGCCACTGCCGACACCAGCACCAGCTGCGCCACCGCATCCCCAAGACCACCGCCACCGAACGACAGCGCGAGGATCCCGGCGGCCAGCAGGCCGCTGATGATCAGACCGGTCCCAGGGGCGTGCCGTATGTTGAGCTTGCCGAACACCTTGGGCGCCAGACCGTCGAATTCCGCGGCCATGGGGATCTGTCCCGACAGCAACAGAAGGCCGTTCATCGCACCCAGACACGAAATGACTGCGACCACGGCCACGGCATCGGAGGCCCAGTCCCCGAACATGTTCGCCGCCGCGACCGAGAAGGCGGCGTCGGAATTGGCCAGTTCCGACTGCTCCACCGCACCGAATACAGCGGTCGTGCTCAACAGGTAGACCGCCGCGGCCGCGATGGTGCCGATCATTGTCGCGCGGGGGATCGTCTTGTCAGGCTCGTGAACGTCCCCAGCAGGGATGGTCGCCGCCTCGACCCCGATGAATGAGAAGAGGGTGTACGCCATGACAGCCGTCAGGACCTCCAGAGGCGGCAGTCCGCTCGCGTTGAAGGGGCCCAGGTTGGACGCATCGAAGGCTATGAAGCCCAGCGTGCCGATCAACAGAAGCGGTACCACCTTGAGGATCGTCAGGATCAGGGACACCAAGCCACCGGTGACCACACCCTGGGTGTTGAGGAAGGTCAGGACGGCGATCGCGCCGACGGCGACGACGGTGCTCAGCAGCCGGTTCTCGACGACGGGAGGAATCAGCACGCCGAGGTACACGACCAGTGACGAGGCGATGGCGCCCACTCCCACCCACGCCCCGATCCAGTACGTCCAGGCCGACTGGAAGCCCACGAAGTCCCCGAAGCCCTGACGCGAGAAGGCATAAGGACCGCCCACATCAGGGGTTCTGCGAGCCAAGGACGCGAACACGAGCGCGAGCATCAGACTGCCGAACGCCGTGATGGCGAAGCCAAGGATGCTGATCGGACCGTACTGGGCCAGCCACGAGGGCTGAGTGAAGATGCCCGCGCCGATGATGGTTCCGGTGACCAGGGCCGTCGCGGGCCAGAGGGTGAGACCCTTCGCCTGCGCCGGTGTCTCGTGGACCTCCGTGGAATCCGTCGTCGCCATCTCAACCACCCCTGATCGCCGACCGCTGAGCAAGTGGACACTACAGGTGGCACAGTAGACCCTCGTGGCAGGCATTGTGTTGCTCAGACACGGCGAGACAGAGTGGAGCCTGTCGGGGCAACACACAGGGCGCACCGACATCCCCCTGACGGATCACGGCCGCGCCGCCGCCGCCGCGCTGGCCCCGCATTTGGCCGGGCACACCTTCGGGTATGTGGCGTGCAGCCCGCTGCAGAGAGCGCGGGACACCGCGCATCTGGTGGGACTGCATCCCGACGAATACCTCGACGACCTGCTGGAGTGGGACTACGGCGGCTTCGAGGGTCTGACCACGGCGCAGATCCGGCAGCAACGCCATGACCCCTCGTGGGTGATCTGGAACAGCGACATCCCGGCCGGCACGACCCCGGGGGAGCAGCCCGACGAGGTGGCTGTGCGCTGCCGGCGCGTGCTCGAGCGCTGCGAGCCGTACCTCGCGCGCGATGAGGATGTCGCCCTGGTCGCGCACGGACACGTGCTGCGTATCCTCACCGCCACCTGGCTGGGTCTCGCGGCCCGCGATGGGAGGCTGTTCGAACTGGCGACCGGAACAGTCAGCCTACTGGGTCACGAGCGCGAGCAACGGACCATCGAACTGTGGAACGCTCCGGGACTGCCGAGCACGCACACCTAGACCCCGCACACATAGATCCGTAACGCCGGGGAAACCTGGAAGTGCAAGTATCCAGAACATGGGGCGTCGAAAGATAGAGTCGACTCCACGCATCTGGTGGCCCCGGCGGACCGGCTAGGCCTATGTTTGGGGCAAAGCACGATATAGGGAGTGAAATGAAAAGAATGGTCACAAGGGGACGCCTGGTGATGGTGGTCGCCGCCGCGGGGCTGGCACTCAGCGCATGCGGGGGTGACTCCGGGTCGACTGGCTCAGCCTCACCGACGCCGAGTGGGGTGCCTTCGGTTGCGGTCGATGAGGCTCTGGCCGCGCAGGTCCCGGAGGACCTGAAGTCCAGCGGAGTCCTCGTGTTCGGCACCGACGCCAGTTATGCACCCAGCGAGTTCTTCGCCGAGGACGGTTCGACCATCGTCGGCTTCGACGTGGACCTGGGCAAGGCCATCGCGGCCAAGCTGGGCCTGGAGGGACAGTTCGAGAACGCCACGTTCGACTCACTCATCGTCGGTGTGCAGAACGGCAAGTTCCCGGCGTCGATGTCGTCGTTCACAATCACCCCTGAGCGCTTGGAGCAGGTCAACATGATCAGCTACTTCAGCGCCGGCACCGGGTGGGCGGTCCAGACGGGCAACCCGGCAGGCGTGTCGATCGACGACGCCTGCGGGAAGACCGTCGCGGTCCAGAAGGCAACTGTGCAGGTCGACGACATCGAGAAGCGCAACGAGGACTGCAAGAGCGCCGGTAAGCCCGAGATCAACATCCAGCAGTACGGACTGCAGTCCGAGGCGACGACGGCCGTGGTCAGCGGAAAAGCCGACGCCATGCTGGCCGACTCGCCGGTGGTCGCCTACGCGATCCAGCAATCGGGCAAGCTCGAGCCGGTGGGTGAGGTCTACGACTCCGCCCCGTACGGCATCGTGGTGCCCAAGGAGGAGACGGAGTTCGCGACGGCCATTCAGGGCGCGGTCGACGCACTCATCGCGGACGGTACCTACGGAGCCATCCTCGAGGAGTGGGGCGTGTCCAACGGCGCAGTCACTGCTGCCGAGGTGAACCCGAGCAGTTGATCGCAGATCTGAGGAGGCTCGGATGAGCGCCGACACCCGCGAGGACATTCCAGCGGAACGAGAGAAACCACCGATCGAGGCCGTGCCCGTCCGACACCCGGGCCGGTGGGTCGGTGCGGCGATCGTGGCCGTCGCGGCCGCGATGCTGCTGCACAGTCTGCTGACCAACCCCAACTGGGGCTGGTCGCTGATCAGCAACTGGATACTCTCGCCGCCGATCCTCAAGGGTGTCGGCGTCACCATCCTTCTCACGATTCTGTCCATGATCATCGGGCTGGTGCTCGGGATCGTGCTGGCCATCATGCGGCTGTCGCCGAACCCCGTGCTCAGCGGCACGTCATGGACGTTCATCTGGGCCTTCCGGGGCACACCGGTGTACGTGCAGTTGTTCCTCTGGGCCAACATCATCGCCCTGTACACCACGTTGTCCTTGGGTATTCCGTTCGGTCCGGAGTTCCTGACGTTCGACACCAAGACCCTGATCCCCGCCTTCGTGGCGGCGCTGCTGGGTCTGGGCCTGAACGAGGCGGCCTACATGGCTGAGATCGTGCGGGCCGGGATCCTCAGCGTCGATGAAGGTCAGGAGGAGGCCGCCACTGCGCTCGGCATGAGCCGCATGCAGACCCTGCGGCACATCGTGCTCCCACAGGCGATGCGCGTCATCGTGCCACCGACCGGCAACGAGACGATCTCCATGCTGAAGACGACCTCACTGGTGATCGCGATCCCGCTGACCAACGAGTTGTTCTTCCAGGCCAGTGCGATCGGCAACCGCCTCTTCCAGCCGTTCCCCATGGCAGTCATGGCCAGCCTGTGGTATCTGTTCCTGACGAGCATCCTGATGGTCGGTCAGTACTACATCGAGCGCTACTACGCGAAGGGCGCGATGCGGGAGTTGCCCCCCACGCCGATCCAGAAGTGGCGGCGGCGACTGCGGATGGGAGGCGCGCAAGCATGAGCGAGAAGCCGGTCAAGGTCCTGGCCCGGAACGTGCACAAGTCCTTCGGACGCAACGAGGTCCTGCGGGGAGTGGACATGGAGGTGCGCGCTGGCGAGGTCGCCTGCATCGTCGGCCCCTCTGGGGGCGGCAAGTCCACCTTTCTGCGTTGCATCAACCACTTGGAGAAGATCGACGCGGGGCAACTGTCGGTCGACGGGGAGTTGATCGGCTACACGCAACGCGGCGGGAAGCTGTACGAGATGCACGACAAGGAGGTCGCCGCGCAGCGCCGCAGCATCGGGATGGTCTTCCAACGCTTCAACCTGTTCCCGCACATGACCGCGGCAGAGAACGTCATGTCCGGTCCCGTCGTCGTCCGCGGTGACAACAAGAAGCAAGCCCGAGAGCGGGCCATCGAGCTCCTCGGCAGAGTGGGACTCGGTGATCGGGGCGACAGTTATCCGATGCAGTTGTCGGGTGGGCAGCAGCAGCGGGTGGCCATCGCACGGGCCCTGGCGATGGATCCCGACCTCATGCTCTTCGACGAGCCCACCTCGGCGCTCGACCCCGAGTTGGTGGGCGAGGTGCTTGACGTGATGCGGCGCCTGGCCGAAGTGGGCATGACCATGATCGTGGTCACCCACGAGATGGGATTCGCCCGGGAAGTCGGGGATCTGCTGGCCTTCATGGACCAAGGCGTGGTCGCAGAGATGGGTGTGCCACGCGAGATCCTGGCCAACCCCCAGAGCAAGCGTTTCCAGGACTTCCTGGGAAAGGTGCTCTAGCCGGTCGCGGCCGTGCCATCCGTGAGCGCTTCGGAGATCGGGGAGCGGTTTGAGGCCTCCGAACTGCTCCCGGATTCCCGAAACACTCACGGATGTGTTGCGGGCCACCACCTCTGCGCCCACTGGGCCGTAACCCGCAACCGGGACCGGGCCCCGACACAATGGGCCCATGTCGGTGCTGGTGATTGGAGAGGGGGCCTTGGCCGGTCGCGCGTGTCGCCAATTGACCTCCGAAGGCCACTCGGTGACGCACTTGGGCAAGGCCGGCGACCGCGAGCTGTCCGCGGCCCTCGACGGTGGCGTCTCTGCGGTGGCCGTTCTTCTGCACGACGACACCTCAGCGATCCGATACGTCCTGGCAGTAGAGCATCTACGACCCGGGATGCGCATCTACGTGGCGCTGTTCGACCGGACGGCCGCTGAGCAGTTGCGTTCCGTCGTGCCCGACGTGACCATCATCTCCCCGGCCGATGCCGCCCTCCCGACGCTGTTGGGGGCCGTCATGGGCCCGGACGTCGTGGCGGTCGGCCCCGCACTGGTGAACAGCCAGAGAGCGGAACGCAGCGCCTTGACACGCTCCGACGGCTTCCTGCGAGTCGGTCCCTTCTCGGTACCCGACCACATACGGCGGGCTGGCTTCATCGGACGTCTGAAGGGCCAATTCCGACCACACGACGGCAACTCAGCCATCCTGCTCACCGGCCTCATCGGCATGGCAGCGATCATCGTGCTCGACACCGTCCTGCTCATGACGTTCAAGCACAAGCCGTTCCTCGAAGCGACCCTCGACGCCGTCGCGGTGCTGTCGACGGTCGGTCCGGCCCCGCAGAGCACGAACGCCTGGTACCAGGTCTTCGCCATCATCGCCATGCTCGCGGCCATCATCTTCCTCGCTGTCTTCACCGCTGGAATGGTGGAACACCTGCTGTCCGGGCGCTACATCGGGCTGTTCGGACGCCGCGCCATGCCGCGCTCAGGCCACGTGATCGTCGTGGGCCTCGGCCAGGTGGGCTTCCGGCTGTGCCAAGAACTGCAGCACCTCGGCCTTGCCGTGGTCGGCCTCGAGCGCTCCGAGCACTGCCCGAATCTTCCCATCGCGCGGGCTGCCGACATCCCCGTCTTCATCGGCGACGGCGGGATGCGCCGCACCATGAAGAAGTTGCGGGTGGACCGGAGTCTGGCGGTGGTGGCGGTGGGCAGCAACGAATTGGACAACGTCGCGGTCTCCATCACAGCGCGGGCTCTGGCAGCCGGTGTCCCCGTGGTGATCCGTGCCGGTACACACGACGCCATCGAGGAAACGGCCTCGCTGTTCAGCATCGCGTCAGTGGTCGATGTGGAAGGACTCACGGTCAGCGCGGTCTCCGACTGGTACGCCGGCGACCATCCGGCATACCTGGCCGACGCCGGATCCGACGTGGCCATCGTCGGGTGGGACGGCAGCGTGGTCACCCGACAGAAGACCGTCGGAAGTGCGTGTCCGCATGTCGCATCTCTGACCCAGCAGGACTAGACCCCCCGGACGCGGAGATGCTTCCGCGTACCATCGACTGATTCAATCGGGCATGGCTCGTTCGATCGCACAACTCACGCTCGACGACGTTGTGGAGATCGCCCGTCACCGTGCATCCGTCCAGGTGGACGGTGACACCCTCGGTCGGATCGCTCGCGGACGCGACGTCGTGGATCGTCTGGCCCAGTCATCGATCCCGACCTACGGTGTGTCGACCGGCTTCGGCGCACTGGCGACGGTGTCCATCCCGGCACCACGGCGTGCCGCGCTGCAAACCAGCCTCATCCGAAGTCATGCGGCGGGCACCGGTCCGCTCGTGCCCCCCGACGTCGTCAGGGCGATGATGCTCCTTCGCTTGCGCACGCTCGCCTCAGGGCTGACCGGCGTGCGCCCGGTCGTCGTCGAGACACTGACCGCCATGCTCAATGCGGGGATCACGCCGGCAGTGCGCAGATACGGCTCACTGGGGTGCAGCGGCGATCTCGCTCCGTTGTCGCACGTCGCCCTTGCAGCGATGGGGGAGGGGACCGTCATCAGTGACGCCGGCGACCCCATGCCTGCGGACCAGGCCCTCGCAAGAGCGGGCATCGAGCCGGTCGTGCTCAGCGACAAAGAGGGACTGGCCCTGATCAACGGCACCGACGGAATGCTGGGAATGCTGATCCTCGCGCTGGCCGATCTCGAGGACCTGTTCATGACCGCCGATCTGGCGACAGCCATGTCGGTCGAGTCGCTGCTGGGCACCGACCGTGCGTTCGCCCAAGACCTGGTGGCGCTGCGACCGCATCCGGGCCAGGCGACGTCGGCCGCCGCCCTGCGTGCCTTCCTTGCCGACTCTGACATCGTGGCCAGCCACCGGGAGGACACCGAGCACCTCGTCCAGGACGCGTACTCGCTGCGGTGCAGCCCGCAGGTCACCGGCGCCGCACGGGACACCGCCGACCACGCACGGACGGTGGCCCAGCGGGAGTTGGCGTCAGTGATCGACAATCCGGTGGTCCTGCCCGACGGACGCGTGGAGTCAAACGGGAACTTCCACGGGGCACCTGTGGCCTACGTCCTGGACTTCCTCGCCATCGCGTGCGCGGACGTGGCGTCGATCTCCGAGCGCAGAACGGACCGTCTTCTGGACAAGACCCGCTCACAGGGCCTGCCGCCGTTCCTGGCCCACGAACCCGGAGTGGATTCGGGATACATGATCGCGCAGTACGCGGCCGCAGACGTCGTGTCGTCGCTCAAACGCCTGGCCGTGCCGGCCAGCGTGGACTCGATCCCGAGTTCGGCGATGCAGGAGGACCACGTGTCCATGGGGTGGGCGGCAGGGCTGAAACTGCGGGATGCCGTCGACGGGCTGCGTCGAGTCCTCGCGATCGAGATCCTGGTCGCCTCCCGGGCGCTGGACCTGCGGGCACCGCTCCGCCCGGCCGCCGCCACCGGAGCCGCTCGGGACGTCGTCCGTGGCGTTGTCGGAGGGCCCGGTCCCGACGAATGGGTATCCGCCCAGATGGAAGCCGTGGTCGGGATGCTCGAAGACCGGGCGATCCTCGATGCCGTCGAGTCGGCACTGACGACGCAGGAGAGGTGAGGGACATGGCACATGAGATCGGCGCGCCGATGGCGGTGCGCGCCGCACGCGGCACAACGCGCACAGCGCTCGGCTGGCCGCAGGAGGCCGCCATGCGGATGCTGGCCAACAACCTCGATCCGGAGGTCGCCGAGAATCCCGACGACCTGGTCGTCTACGGTGGCACGGGTCGTGCGGCCCGCGACTGGCCGAGTTTCCACGCCCTCATGCGCACTCTGACCACTCTTCGCGACGACGAGACGATGCTCGTGCAATCCGGTAGGCCAGTCGGCGTGATGCGCACCCACGAGTGGGCGCCGCGGGTCCTCATCGCGAACTCGAATCTGGTGGGGGACTGGGCCACGTGGCCGGAGTTCCGCCGCCTCGAGGCCCTGGGGCTGACGATGTATGGACAGATGACCGCAGGTTCCTGGATCTACATCGGCACGCAAGGGATCCTGCAGGGAACCTACGAGACCTTCGGCGCCGTCGCGCACAAGCGTTTCGGAGACACGCTGGCCGGTACCCTCACCCTCACCGGGGGCTGCGGCGGCATGGGTGGTGCGCAGCCGCTCGCCGTGACCCTCAATGAAGGTGCCTGCCTGATCGTGGATGTCGACGCGACACGACTCGCGCGTCGGGTGAAGGACCGTTACCTCGACGAATGGACCGACGACCTCGACGACGCCGTGGACAAGGCACTCGCCGCCAAACGCGAACGACGCGGGTGGAGTGTGGGCGTGGTGGGCAACGCCGCCCACGTGGTGCCGGAGTTGCTGCGACGTGGGGTGCCCGTCGACATTGTGACCGACCAGACCTCGGCGCATGACCCCTTGTCCTACCTGCCTCTGGGTATCGAATTCGACCAATGGCATGCCGAGGCCGAACGCGATCCGGAGGGGTTCACCGCCAGGGCGAGGGAGTCGATGGCGACCCACGTGGAGGCGATGGTCGGCTTCCAGGACGCCGGCGCCGAGGTGTTCGACTACGGCAACAGCATCCGTGGGGAGGCGCAACTGGCTGGATACGGCCGCGCCTTCGACTTCCCCGGATTCGTCCCCGCCTACATCCGTCCCCTGTTCTGCGAGGGCAAGGGTCCGTTCCGGTGGGCCGCCCTGTCCGGGGACCCCGCAGACATCGCCGCCACTGATCGTGCGGTTCTCGAGCTCTTCCCGGAGAACGAACCCCTAGCAAGGTGGCTTCGTTCCGCGGAGGAGCGCGTGGCCTTTCAGGGACTGCCGGCCCGCATCTGCTGGCTCGGCTACGGCGAACGCGACAAGGCCGGGCTGCGTTTCAACGAACTCGTGGCCGACGGCACAGTGTCTGCGCCCATCGTGATCGGCCGCGATCACCTTGATTGCGGTTCTGTGGCCTCACCCTTCCGGGAGACCGAGGCGATGCTGGACGGCAGCGACGCGATCGCCGACTGGCCCCTGCTCAACGCACTTGTGAACACGGCGTCCGGCGCCTCCTGGGTGTCGATCCACCACGGGGGAGGGGTCGGCATGGGACGGTCGATCCACGCCGGTCAGGTGTCCGTCGCCGACGGCAGCGCCCTGGCCTCCGAGAAGCTCGCCCGCGTGCTCACCAACGATCCGGGCATGGGCGTGATCCGACATGTCGACGCCGGGTACCCGGAGGCCATCGCCGTCGCCGAACGGACAGGTGTCCGGATCCCGATGGGCGAGGCAGAGACGTGACCTCGACACTGATCGACAACATCGGCGAGTTGGTGACGTGCGACGGCCCGCCGGATGATCCCCTCGGAGTCCGGAGTGCTGCCGCCGTGGTCATCCAAGACACTGAGATCGCCTGGATCGGACCCCGCGCCGTGGCCCCGGAGGCCGACGAGCGGATCGACGCCCTGGGAGCGGCGGTCCTTCCCGGCTTCGTCGACAGTCATGCCCATCTCGTGTTCGCAGGCGATCGCGCCGCGGAGTTCGCCGCGAGGATGGCAGGCGAGACCTACTCCGCGGGCGGCATCGGCACCACCGTGCGGGCCACTCGGGAGGCCGACGACCAGGAACTGCGGAGCACTGTGGCCCGACTGGTCGCCGAGTTGATCGGGGCAGGCAGCACCACCTTCGAGATCAAGTCCGGCTACGGACTCACGGTCGACGACGAGCAACGCTCGGTACGCATCGCGGGCGAGTTCACCCCTGAGGTCACGTTCTTGGGCGCCCACGTGACTCCGACGGAGTTCGCCCACGACCGCGCCGCGTACGTGGATCTGGTCACCGGAGCCATGCTCGACGCCTGTGCCCCCCACTCCCGATGGGTCGACGTGTTCTGCGACCGGGGCGCGTTCGACGCCGACGAATCACGCCAGGTCCTGTCCGCGGGCCGGCGTGCCGGGCTGGGACTGCGAGTCCACGCAAATCAACTGCAGGCCGGCCCGGGTGTCTCCCTTGCCGTCGAGCTATCGGCGGCGTCGGCCGATCACTGCACCCACTTGAGCGCCGGGGACGTCGACGCACTCGCCGCGAGTGCGGGACTAGCGGAACCGACAGTGGCCACCCTGCTGCCCGGCGCCGAGTTCTCCACCCGCTCCACCTACCCCGATGCCCGCGCGCTGCTCGACGCAGGCGCGCTCGTCGCCCTTGCCACCGACTGCAATCCTGGCAGCAGCTACACCACATCCATGCCCTTCTGCATCGCCCTGGCAGTCAGGGAGATGCACATGACGGTGGCCGAGGCGGTTCTCGCCGCCACGGTGGGGGGAGCGACGGCGCTACGGCGTCAAGACGTCGGACGCCTCCGGATCGGTGGACGAGCTGACATGGTGATGCTCGACGCGCCCTCCCACATCCATCTGGCGTACCGACCCGGTGTGAACCTCGTGGCCGGCGTGTGGCGGGCCGGACGCCGTGTGATCGGCCGCGTCAGATGACAGAGGACCCGCGATGGCCACGGGCCGGAACCTGGCTCGCTGACAGCACCAGGCATTTGGCGACGACTGGGCAACCACCGGTCTTCGGGCTACTCGGCGTCCCCGCCCACATCACCTCACTGTCTTCGACGACCGCCCACCTCACCCCGCGGGCGGTCCGCGATGCCCTGAACCGCTATTCGACCTGGTCCCACTCGCAGCAGGTGGACCTCCGAGGACTCCCGGCGATCGACCTCGGTGACATCGAAGATCCGGACGGCCCCGATGGGGAGGCCCGGACTATGTCCGTGCTGTCCAGCTGGTCCGGCCGACTGCTCATCGCGATCGGAGGCGACAACTCCATCACTTACGCGGTCACCACCGGTCTGCGCGCCACCGGCCTGGTCACGCTCGACGCGCACCACGATCTGCGCGACGGGATGTCCAACGGTTCACCGGTCCAGCGACTGCTCGCCGACGGCTTCGACGGCAGCCGCATCGTCCAGATCGGGATCGGGGACTTCACCAACTCCCGGGATTATGCGCGGCGTGCGCAGGAGTACGGAGTCACCATCATCGACCGAGACCAGGTCGAAGACCTCGGGGTCGACGCCGTCATGGCAAGGGCGATCGAGATCGCGTCGGGTCCCGACCGAGGTCCGGTCCACGTCGATCTCGATGTCGATGTGTGTGACCGTAGCGTGGCCCCCGCGTGCCCGGCGTCGACCCCGGGCGGCCTCAGCGCGCACCAGTTGCGGCGCGCGGCACGCGCTGCAGGCCGGGCCCCGAGTGTGATCGGGATCGACCTCACCGAGGTGGACGCCGCGGCGGACGCCCCCGACGGTCGCACGGTACGACTCGTCGCCCTCTGCGTTCTCGAGGCGGCCGCTGGGATGTCCCGCCGTACCTAATCCCGTGGCGGGGCCTCGGGGTCTTCATCCTCGGCCGGGTCGG
>WBZM01002327.1_pt1 | contig 16409 bp, 15 predicted proteins | sample 5204271 | NCBI WGS metagenome assembly WBZM01 (sample SAMN12344346, study PRJNA552823) | activated sludge metagenome | biome: Activated sludge suspended growth; feature: Nitrification reactor; material: Wastewater; isolation source: activated sludge from nitrification reactor of wastewater...
GGCAAGGACCGGCCAGGCGATCATGGGGCGACCACAGACGGGGTGAAGAACCTTGGGCAGGGCAGACCGCATGCGGGTGCCCTGACCGGCCGCCATGATCAGCGCTGTTACGGGGGGCCCGGTCACAGAAGGCATAATAAGTCGGCGAGCTTCACCTCGCAGACTTCGGTCTGCGAGGTTGGCCCCGCCTCCACGCTGAACCGCCGGCCCTTGCCTCTTATTCCTCTAGGACTTCGTGCTTGGCTTCGTTCGAGAGCAGGATCAGGGTCCAGCCTCCGAAGATCAGGTCGATGCCCACCAGCAGGCCGATCGCCCAGTCTGCCGACTGCGGGTAGTCGACCAGGAAAATGAGACCGATGATCAGCGAGAGTGCGCCGCTGAGCCCGAGCCAGCCCGCGCCCTGGATGCCGCGCTGCGCAAAAGCCGCCCCGAGACGGATCACGCCGGACGCGAGGAAGTAGATGATCAGGATCAGGGTCAGGGCCTTGGCGCCCTTGTCGGGGTTGATCAGCAGGAAGAGACCGGCTCCGAGAGTCAGAATCGACCAGGCGATTCTGGTGATCACGCTCAGTGCCCCTGGCGCGGTGAATGACCACGCAAATAGGAAGGCCGCCCCGATCACGAGGATCCAGCCGATCAGCACAGTCATCCCCCAGGATGCGACGTTCGGGATCAGCACGGCAAATGCGCCGAGCAGGATCATCAGCACACCTAGCCCCGTGTAGAGGCCGGCCGCCCGCTTCACATCTTTCTGTACTTCTTGTTCGTAGGCCATGGCCAGAGCCTATCCCGGCCGTCGGAGGGTAGAGTCCGGCACGATTCCGGGGTGGTGTAATCGGTAGCACACCGGGTTTTGGTCCCGGCAGTGGAGGTTCGAGTCCTCCCTCCGGAGTTGCCTGTTTTCCTTTTGGCATCTCGCTTCGCAACTTGTCGGGGGTACCCGCGTTCTATATGGTGACCAGCGCCCCGGGACTCCTCCCGGAGCAGGGAAAACGGAGAGAACCGGAGAGAAGATGCGCAAGCTTGCAGTGCTTTTTGCCCTTTTGGGAAGCCTTTTTGTTGTCTCGGCTGCCCAGGCGGCACCCCCTACCTCGGTCTTTGACGGCACGATCGCCTGCACGACCCAGGGACCCGGCCCCGCTGAAGGCCAGACCTGGTGCGGCACCGGCCAGCACAACCAGAACGCCAATGTCCGCAGCACCGTCGAGTCCTTCGACGGCGTGCCGATCGACGTGAATGTCCCTTCCCGGATGAAGGCGAGTTCGGCACGGCTCCGTACCCGCTGGTCTACATGTTCCACGGATACGGCGGCGGCAAGGTCAACTTCTCCGGCATGAACCGCTGGCTCGAGAAGGGCTACGCGGTTCTCTCCCAGACCAACCGTGGCTTCCACGAGTCCTGCGGAACGGCGACCTCGAAGGCCGCCGACCCGGACTGCACCACCAAGGGATTCGTCCGACTGGATGACACCCGCTACGAAGTCCGCGACGCCCAGATCTTCGCCGGCATGCTGGTTGACGAGAACCTCGTCCAGCCGACCAAGATTGCGGCGACCGGCGGCAGCTACGGCGGTGGCATGTCGATGTCACTGGCAGCCCTGAAGAACCGGGTGATGCTCCCCGACGGCAGCCTGGTCCCGTGGACCAGCCCCGACGGCACTCCGATGAGCCTCGCCGTCGCGACTCCGAACATTCCCTGGACCGATCTGGCGTACTCGCTGGTCCCCAACGGTTCCAATCTCGACTACATCAAGGACGCCTCCTACTACGGCCGCTTCGGAGTCATGAAGCAGTCCTACGTGAACGGCCTCTACCTCAGCGGCCTCGGTGCTCCCGGTTACTACACCCCGGCTGGCGAGCAGCCCTCGGCGGACCTCGCCGGCTGGAAGGCCTTCATGGACGCCGGAGAGCCGTACGACGGTGAAGCGGCAGCCGAGCAGATGCTCGACGAGGTGACCACCTACCACTCGTCTTACTACATCGATCACAGCCAGGCCCCGGCCCCGCTGCTGATCAGCTCGGGATACACCGACGACCTGTTCCCGGCCAACGAAGCCACCCGCTTCTACAACCGGACCCGGGCCGAGCATCCGAGCTCGCCGATCAGCCTGTTCTTCGGCTCCTTCGGTCACCCGAGGGGTCAGAACGGCTCCGAAGTCACAACCGCCCTCCGCAACCTGGAGAACCAGTGGGTTGACTTCTACCTGGGAGGCATCGGGACCCAGCCCGATTCGAACGTGACCACCTTCACCCAGGTATGCCCGGATGGAAACACCGACGCAGGCCCGTTCGTAACCGACAACTGGGTCAACCAGTCGCCGGGCGAAATCGTGATCAAGGATGAAGCCGCCCAGACCGTCCAGCCGGACGGGGGCGACCGCGCCGTCGGCGCTGCTTTCAACCCGACCTCAAGCTCGGCGTGTGCGGCCCCGGCCGGCGCGCAGGAGCCAGGAACGGCTAACTACGAGACCGACGCGGCCCCGGCCGGCGGCTACACCGTGATGGGGTCGCCGACCGTGATCGCGAAGATCACCCAGGCTGGCAGCGATTCGCAGCTGGCGGCCCGCCTGGTGGACGTCGCACCTGACGGCTCCTCGAAGATCCTGATCAGCCGGGGACTGTGGCGTCCCGCCAACAGCGGCTACCAGGTCTTCCAGTTGACCCCGAACGGCTGGAAGGTAGAAGAGGGCCACAAGCTTCGGCTGGAGATCCTGCCGTTCGACGGTGGTCAGTCCAACCCGGCCCTTGGGACCCTGGCCAACTTCGGCCGCCCCTCGAACAACCAGCAGCCGGCCACCATCGAGAACCTCGAACTGAGGATCCCGGTGCGTGAGGCTGCGGGCTCGCTGAACGGACTGGTGTCCGCTCCGGCGAAGCGGGTCCTTCCCGACCGCCCGGGTGTTGAACTGGCGCCCGGCAACGAGACGATCGGATCGGAAACCCTGGAGCAGTACCGCCAGGAGAACTACCCGGTGATCGGCAAGATCAAGATCGTGGGTGCCACGGTCAAGGGCAAGACGCTGACCGCCAGGGTGAGCTGCGCCGCCGCCAGCGATTCCTGCCGCAAGTCCAGGCTCTCGTTCAAGGGAGCCCCGAAGAAGGGCAAGGGCAAGGGCGTCGTGCTGGCGACCAAGAGCGGAGTCACCGCCGGATCCGGCAAGACCGTCTCGATAAAGATGAACCTGACCTCGAAGGCCCGGAAGCTCTTCAAGGACACGAAGAAGCGGAAGGTCGTCCGAAAGGGCGGCAAGAAGCGGGTCAAGGTGGTCAAGGTCAGCGGCCTGAAGTCGCTGCGATCCCAGGTGCTGATTGACAACAAGGCATCCGGCTTCATCAACGTGAAGCGGACCGGCAAGGTCAACTAGAGAGTCCGTCCAGGGGAGGCACCTCCCCCCTCAAAGCAAAGGGCCCCGCATTCGCGGGGCCCTTTGTCGTTTCCAGGGTCGCTGGTATTCTCGACAAGCGGGTTGGCGGATCGGCCAGCGCCGCTTTTCGAGTGGCATGCCGCAGGGAGCGGCGCCGACAAAGGGAGAATCAGGGACAAGATGCGTAGGTTCGCCGTAGCGCTCGCTGCACTTTTCATGTTGGCCGTTGTGCCACAGGCTGCAGCCACACCACCCACGTCGATCTTCGACGGGGAGATCACATGCACCACCCAGCCCCAGCCTGACGGCCGCACCCTCTGCTCCGGCCCGGGCGGCAACCCGAGCGACCCGATCGACACCAACAACGCGATCGCGAACACCGTGCCCAGCTATGACGGCACCCCGATCGACATCAACTTCGCTCTCCCCAACGAGGAGGACTTCGGCCCGGGCCCCTACCCGCTGGCGATGTACTTCCACGGGTTCGGCGGCGGCAAGGAAGGCTTCAACGGTGACCTGAAGCGCTTCACCGACGCCGGCATGGCCGCCTTCTCGATGACCGAGCGTGGCTTCAAGTTCTCCTGCGGGAAGGCTCAGGCGATCGCCACCCTGAATGCTGCCGAGCCGGACACAGACCCGGAGAGCGAACCCTGTGACAAGGGCTTCATTCACCTGATGGACAGCCGCTACGAGGTTCGCGACGCGCAATACCTGGTCAGCCTGCTTGCTGACGAGAACCTGATCGTCCCGGACAAGATCGGCACGGTCGGCGCCTCGTACGGCGGAGCGAAATCGATGTCCCTCGCCGCGCTGAGGAACCGGGTCATGCTTCCGGACGGCACCCTTGCGCCGTGGAAGAGCCCCGACGGCAAGGACATGGAGATCGCTGTCTCGGCTCCGATCGTTCCGCCAACTGACTTCGCCTACTCGCTGGTGCCCAACGGCCGCACCCTCGATTACGTGACCGATGCCCCTTACCGCGGACCGGATGGCAAGGCCCCTTACGGAGTCATGAAGTCCGCGATCATCAACGCCCTGTTCGGTGCCGGTGACAGCTTCAGCGGCCAGAACGGAACCCAGTTCGATCCGCTCTTCGACGTGGTCGGCTGGCGAACCCTGATGAGTGCCGGTGAGCCTTACGACACCCCGGCCGGCAAGACGATGGTCGACGAAATGACGACCCACCACTCGTCGTACTACATCGATCCGAGCATCCCGCCGGCGCCGCTGGTGATCGCCGAGGGCCTGACCGACGACCTCTTCCCGATTGACGAGGCGATCCGGTTCTACAACCGGACCCGCAATCAGTACCCGGATTCAACGGTTGCCCTGCTCTTTGCCGACATCGGTCATCCGCGCGCGCCGCTGGCCGGAGAGAACAGCCAGGGCCGGCCCGCCGACAAGGAGATGGGCTACCAGATCGTCGAACAGTGGTTCGAGTACTACCTGCTCGGGCAGGGAGAAAAGCCCTTCGACGGCGTCATGGTCAAGTCACAGGTCTGCCCATACGAGCTGCCGTCTGGTGGTCCCTTAACTGCTGACACGTGGGCGGAGTTCTCACCCGGTGAGCTCCGTCTGAGTGATCCGACCAGGCGGGTCATATCCAGGGATGGTGGTGATCCCGTGATCGCAGGCGCCTTCATGACCCTGAATCCGGCCTGCACCCAGCAGCCGAAGACCGATGAGGAAGGGATCGTCCAGTACGACTTCCCGGTTACGCCAGCCGGCGGCTTCACTCTTGCGGGCGCCCCGACCGTCATCGCCGATGTGTCTGTCGCGAACGGCAGCGAGTCACAGGTCGCCGCCCGCCTGCTCGAGATCGACGGTAGCCAGCAGCGGGTCATTGCCCGCGGCGTGTACCGCCCGGACCCGAGCGGCCGCCAGGTGATCCAGCTCCACGGCAACGTCTACTACTTCAAGCCCGGAACGATCGCCCGCCTCCAGTTGCTCCCCAAGGACGGCCAGTCCGGGGTGGCTTCAAGCTTCTCGTACATCCGACCTTCGAACGATCAGCGGGATGTCACGATCAGCAACGTCGAAGTAAGGCTGCCCGTCCGTGAGGAACCGGGTTCGCTTGGTGGCCTCGTGAAGGCACCGGCCAGAAAGGTCCTACCGGCCGGTTACGAGCTGGCTGACGATTACCGGTCGATCGGTTCGGTCGCCCCGGACGGTGCCCCGAAGCCCGCGCTAAAGGCCACAGTGAGCGGCAGGAAGCTGAAGCTTTCGCTCAACTGTGGCGGAGTGAACCTTTGCCGCCAGGTCAAGGTCGAGGTCAAGGGCTCGAAGAAGCCCCTGAAGGGCGTCGTGATCGCGAGGAAGTCAGGGGTCAAGCTGGCCGCGGGCAAGCGGACCGTGGTGAGCTTCAACCTGACCGCGAAGGCGCGCAAGGCCTTCAGGAAGGTGAAGAAGACCGGCGCCAGGGTGACCGTCCGCGGCTGGAAGTCACCGAAGACCACCAGCCTCACCATCACCCGAACCGGCAAGGTCCGGTAGCCGCTCAGGCCCTTTCTTTGGAGCGGCCGCGGGGGGAGGCTATCCCGAGGACCCTCATCGCCTTGATCCCGAGGCCGAGGCGTTCGCGGCCTTCGGTCGCGGTGGCGTCATGTCCTGACAGGTCCTTCACCCGTTCCAGCCGGTAACGGATCGTGTGGCGGTGGGTGAACATTTGCTTCGCGGTCGCCGGAACATTCGCGTCACTGTCCAGGTAGGCCTCGACGGTTGCCACGAGGTCTGTCTCGTACTGCTCGTCATAGGCGACGAGTGGTTCGACCGTTTCCGAGTAGAAGCTCATCAGCTCCTCGGTGCTGGTTCCGAGCAGCAGCCTGTAGGCGCCCGTGTCCTCGAAAGCGATCGGAGATCGGCCTTCAGCCTCACCAACGTTCAGTGCCAGGTGCGCTTCCCGGGCGGCCCGCTCGATCTGCTCGGGTCCCGTTGCGAGGCGCGACCTTGAAATTGTGACCGTCAGACCCGAGAGAGAACGGGGCAGTTCACGCTCCAGTGCCTCCTCGACCTTGACCAGTCTGTCCTCCTCACTGGTCGGTACGAGGATCCCGACGACAGCACCCTCCTCGGATTCGCCCATACCGGCGATCGCTCCAGATGCGACAGCGCGGATGGTTCGGAGGGTCATGTCGACTACGCGGGAGCGCCAGTCTCCCTCCTGGGCCGAACCGGCATGAGCCCTGACCATGAGCACGCCGCCGCCGCGGGAGAGATCGCAGCCGACTTCACCGGCGCGGGCGATGATGTCATCGGTGTCTGAAGCCGAGCCGTCGAGCAGGGCCTTGATGAATTCAGAGACGGCCCCTTCGTTGCCCCACTCGTCGGAGCGGGCACGCTCGACCTCGAGGGCCGCGAAGGCGCACATGACCTCGAGGGTGTCGGGGTCTATGCCGTCGCCCAGGTACCGGGCTTCGCCGACCGTTGCGTCACCGAGGACCAGTTCAATCGTCTCAACACCCTTGTCCTTGGCGGTCAGCTTTGCTTCCTGTGCCTGGGTGGCTCCGGCGACAGCGAGGACGATCCCCGAGCGATCGAGAAAGGCGACCGGAACCCCGAGGACGTCGGCCGCGGCACGGGCAAGGCCGGGCAGGCCGCGGCCCGCGAGCACGGGACTGGCCAGCCGGGCCGGAGCCGACACCTTGGTTTTGGCGGCCGGACTCAACCGCCGGTGAACGGGTTGATTCCACTTACGTCATTGGAGATGAGGACCCAGGCGAGTCCCGCAATGACGCCAATGGTGACCAGCCCGCCAAAGATCAGCAGCGAGAGAAAACCCGCTGCGAAGCGCTCATGCCAGCGCCCGTAGGAACTCAGCGCGGGCATCAGGATCAGGCCGACGAATGCGGCGAGACTCACGAGGCCAGCGGCGCCGAAATACCAGACATTGGTGGAAACGGCTGTCACCATCGCTTAATTTTTGCGCAACTGGCCGAGTAGCAGGGCTGCGACTGCAAAGAAAGAGAAGCAGAGAGCGCCAAGAGCCCACCCGCCGAAGACATCGCTGAGGTAGTGAACGTTGAGGTAGACCCGGCTCAGGCCGATCAGGGCGGCGAGCACGATTCCACCGGATACGAGGGCAGCCTTGCGCGCCATGTCGGGCCTGAGCCGGACGGCGATCGTGACCGAAAGCCACACGTAAAAGATCGAGTGGGCGGCGTGGCCCGAGGGATAGGCAAAGCCTTCGACCTCAACCATGCCGTCGGGCGGGCGTGGCCTGGCCACCCATTCCTTGATCTCGTCGATCCCGAACCCGATTGCGATCCAGGACAGGACGAGGACGATCGCTTCCGACCAGCGGCGTTTCAGGGCGAGGATGACGGTGGTGATCGCGACCAGCGGAAGAAGGATGTAGCTCGAGCCAAGGGCAGTGATCACCTTGGCGATGTCGGTCAGCCATCCGGTCTCGATCAGGCCGGTTACGTCGAAGGCCCGGAGGTCGCCTGGTGTGGGTCCACCATCATCGAGAAGGATGCCGGCGTAGGCGAACAGGACGAATGAGGAGACCGCGATGATCGCGAATAGCGTCGTCACCTCCAGGCCGAAGGTCCCGCCAGGGGTGAACCGGTCCTGGATCCATCGCAGCTGGGTTTCGTAGCGCCGGCAGAGTCGGACGGTCCAGGCGGTGTACCAGTGCTCGTCCATCCACTCGACGGTCTTGACCCGGTTCTCCGGTTCCCGCAGGTACTTCCAGGCGAAGTAGGAGACCAGGGAAACCCCGAGCATGGTGCCGATGATCAGCGCCGCGAGCCCGACGTATTCGGCGGCCGCTTCGATACTCCGGGCGAAGAAGTAGCCGGCGAGGACGTGAAGGGTGATCTGAAGACCGGAGCCGAGGATGGAATAAGGCGCGAAAGCCCGGTACTTCATTCCGGAGCTGCCGGCGACGAACGGAGCCAGCGCGCGGACCAGGCCGATGAAGCGGCCGATCAGGACGGTCTTCCCGCCGTGCTTCTCGAAGTAGTCCTCGACCTGCTCGTAGCGTTCCCGGGTGATTCCGAATTTCGGTCCGTGTTTGAGGATGAAGTCACGGCCGAGGCGGTGACCGAGATAGAAGCTGGTCGAATCACCCAGAAAGGCCATCGTCCAGGCGATCGCGATCAGCAGGAAGACGTTGATCACGCCCTGGCCTGCCACCGCGCCACCGATAAGCATCGCGGTCTCTCCCGGGACGAGCAGGCCGACGAAGGCTCCCGTCTCCAGGAAGGCCAGGAGACCGACCACAAGGTAGGTCCAGGCGCCGAGGAAGTTCGCGAACTCGTCGAGCAGTTCCTGGAGGTTCAGCTCCGGAAAGTAGGTCTTGTAGAGGTAGAAGCCAGCCGCGACGACGAGGATGATCGCCGCCAGCGACAGTCGCTTGCCTTTCTTTGTCTCCGGGACCTTGATCACGACGGAGATCCTTCCAGACCGGTGGATCCGCCTTCGCAGACGATCGCTTCAGGCCCGATTTCGGTGGCAGCAGCCTCGGCGGACTCCCGGTCGGGGAACAGTCCGAAAACTGTGGGTCCGGTGCCTGTCATGCCGGTGAACCCTGCCCCGGCGGAGCTCAGGCGCTCCTTGGCGAGGCCGATTTCCGGCATCAGAGAGAGGGCGGCCGGCTCAAGGTCGTTGACCAGCAGGGCCGGGTAGGCGAGCGGGGACACCGCGTTGGTTGCGACCGCCCAGAGGCGGCCGGAGATGTCGTCGATCTCATCCTGGCTCCGACCCAGCTTCATCCGGTCAGCCTCGTCAAAGACCGCCCGGGTCGATAGCCCGGTTATGAAGGGAATCAGCACCACCCAGTGTTCAGCCGGGCGGGGCAGAGAAGTCAGCTTCTGACCGACACCCTCGACCAGCAGCGCCTTGGGGCTGAGCTGGGAAGGGACGTCCGCCCCGAGAAGGAGGGCCAGACCGGCGAGGTCGTCGACCTCCCCGACTCCCAGCCTGAGGATGGCTGCGGCGTCGGCGCTGCCGCCACCCAGACCGGCCTGAACGGGTATGCGTTTCTCGATCTCGACTTTGAGCAGCGGCGCGGACCAGCCTTCCGAGCGCATCATTCGCATGGCCTTGGTGACGAGGTTTTCGCCCGGCACTCCCGGGCAGATCACCTGGTCGACAAGTGCGTCGGGGCCTCCCTCTGAAACCGCAAGCGTGTCGTTCAGAGTCAGTGGCTCGAAGATCGAGGTCAGCTCATGCAGCCCGTCCTTGCGGCGGGGGCCGAGATACAGGCAGAGGTTGAGCTTCGCCGGGGCGATCAGCTCTTGCGGGAATTCGTGATTCCCCTCTTCCCGGTTTTCGGCCTCAGACATCTGCACCCAGCTCGATCATTCCCGAAAGCTTTGCGAACTGGTCGGGCGAAAGGGCTTCAGCCCTGATCCCGCGATCGATGCCGGCAGCTTCCAGCGCTTCCCTCACCCCGTTCAGGCTTCCCGGAAAGACCATGTCTACGGACCGGGCCATCGCTTTGCGCCGGTGAGCGAAGCCGGCCTTGACCAGACGCCGGGTCGCTTCGTCGGGGCCGGGGCCGGTCCTCACGATCTCAATGATCGCCGAGTCGACACGAGGCTGGGGGCGAAACACGGTGCGGCTGACCTTGCGCACCTGTCTGACTTCACCGGTCAGCTGGATCAGAACCGACGGAGCCCCGTATGTCTTGTTTCCTGGGGTGGCCCGGAGACGGTCACCGATCTCCTTCTGGACCATCACGTTCCACCGGCGGATGCCGGGAAGCTCGAAGGCGGTTCGCAGAATGACCGGAGTGGCGACTGCGTAGGGAAGGTTTGCCACCATCGCGGTCGGGGCGGGTTCCAGGCGGGCAAGGTCGAAGCGGACGGCATCCGCCCAGATCAGTTCCACGTTCGGGAGTGCCATCACTTCCTTCAAGCCCGGTTCGAGTCCTCGGTCGATCTCGATCACATGAACGTGCCTTGCTACCTCGGCCAGGCGTTCGGTCAGCACTCCTTCTCCGGCTCCGACCTCCAGCACCACGTCACCGGGCGACAGTCCGGCGTCGCGAACGATTGCCTCGAGCAGGTTGGGGTCGGCCAGGAAGTTCTGGCCGAGCTTCACCATCCGAACAGGCGGGCGGCGTTGGCTGTCACTTGCGCGTCAAGTTCCTTGAGGCTGACACCGCGAACCCCTGCCACGACTTCCGCAGTCTCGACAACGAATGCCGGCTGGTTCCTCTCCCTCCGCCGCGATTGCGGAGTCAGGTACGGGGCATCGGTCTCGACCAGGATCCGGTCTTTGGGAACTTTGGTCGCGGCTTCACGCAGAGCTTCGTTTGCCGGATAGGTGACGTTTCCGGCGAAGGAGATGTACCAGTCCCGTTCGTTCGCCCGTTCGACCCAGTCCGGGGCCGAAAAGCAGTGAAGGACAACGGTCAGGTCGGGGAACTCCTCGAGGGTCGCGAAAATCTCAGACACTGCATCCTCCCGCCCGTCCCTGTCACGGGAGTGGATGACCAGCGGCAGGTCGAGCCGGGCTGCGATATCGGCCTGGACGATGAACGCACGCCGCTGGTTGTCCGGGTCCGCCGTGTCGCGGTAGAAGTCGAGTCCGGTCTCGCCGATCGCCACCACTTTCGGATCGGCCGCGAGACTCTCCAGGTCCTCGGCTGCGGCGTGATCGAATCCGTCAGCGTCGTTCGGGTGACGGCCAACCGCCGCGAAGAGCCCGTCGAAAGCGCCGCAAAGCGCTATCTGCTCCCGGTTCGATAACTCGTCGAGACCGACCGTCAGGATCTTCTCGACTCCCGCCTCGCGGGCAGCCCCGATTACCGCCTCAGGCGGATCGGGGCAGCGCGAGACGTGCGAATGCGAGTCGATCAATCGCTTTTATCGACGGAAGCGGAAGGTCTTGCGCTTGGTCACGACATCACCGTTGGAGATGTCGGTCGCCGTGACCTTGACGGAGAAGCGGGAGCGCGGGTAGGTGAGCTTCAGGTACCGGAGCGCCGCGTTATTCAGACTCACGTAGGGCGCCTTGGCACTGAAAGCCTTGATGCCGCCCTTCAGTTTGGCCTTGAGCACATCTCCGGGCATGATCAGCTTCATCTCCACCACGACCGCACAGTTCTTGGTGCAACCGACGAGGACCTGAAGTTTCCGCTTGACCTTGATCCGCTGCTTGCCGTCAACGGTGAGTATCCGGACGTCGAGCTGGCGTTCGGGATCGGCTGCCGTCGTGGCGGCGGGTGAAGCCATCACGGTCGCGCCAACCGCGACGACCAGGACTCCTGCGATTACTGCCCTGACTTTTCTCATTCTCTGATCCTATTCCTGAAGCTTGGGGAAAAGTGGTTCTGTCTTCTCCACTTTCGTACCCCCGGCCCTGCTTCCGTACCCGGCGAGGCCGAGGTCTTCCTGGCCCAGCGCCTCCAGCAGCTTCTCAGTCGAGTCGGGCAGCCAGGGGTGAAGCAGCAGGGTCACGACACGGAGTCCTTCGGTGAGGCTGTAGAGAACCTGGTCGAGCCTTGCCGCATCGGCCTCGTTCTTTGCGAGGACCCAGGGCTGTGCTTCCTCGACGTACCGGTTGAGGCGCCGGACGAGGACCCAGATCTCCTCGAGGGCCTGGCTCAGCTGTGCTTCGTCGAGCAGCGCTTCGATGCGGGCGGGGGCACCGTCGAAGTCGGCAGCGAGCAACGGGTCCGGTTCGGCCTCGGGCTGTATACCGTCGCGGTAACGGGTCACCATGGCGAGAGTCCGGGAGGCGAGGTTCCCGAAGTCGTTGGCGAGTTCCGTCTCGTATCTGGTTTCGAAGCCCTCGGTGGAAATCGAACCGTCCTGTCCGAAGCTGACTTCCCGGAAGCAGTAGAAGCGAAGGGCATCGGCACCGAATTTCTCGATCACCTCGAAGGGATCGAGCACATTGCCGAGGGATTTCGACATCTTCTTGTCGCCCATCAGCAGGTAGCCGTGAATGAAGATCCTCTGGGGCACCTCGATCCCGGCAGCCATCAGGAAGGCGGGCCAGTAGACCGTGTGGAACTTGAGGATGTCCTTGGCAATGATGTGCCAGGACGCGGGCCAGAAGCGACCCGTCAGGTCGTCATCTTCGCTGGCGTATCCGAGTGCCGTGTAGTAGTTGAGGAGAGCGTCGAACCAGACGTACATGACCTGGTCGGGATCCCAGCTGAGCGGAACACCCCAGCTGATCTGCGACCGGGAGAGCGAGATGTCGTTCAGCCCCTGACGGATGAAGGCGAGTGCCTCGTTGCGCCGGAAGTCGGGCTGGATCTTCTCCGGGTTCTCCTCGTAGAGGCGTTCAAGGTCCTTCTCGAAGGCGGAAAGCTTGAAGAACCAGTTCTGCTCGCTTTCGCGATCGAGAGGAATCTCGTGGATCAGGCATGTGTCTCCCGGCCCGATCTCGTTCTCGTTCTTGAAGTCGGCGCAGCGGGGGCAGTACCAGCCCTCGTAGGTGCCCTCGTACACATAGCCGTTTTCCTTGACCTTGTTCACGACCGCCTGGACCCGCTCGATGTGGCCCTGATCGGTGGTTCGAATGAAGAAGTCGTTGGTGGCGTTCACCTTCCCGACCATGTCCCGGAAACGACCGGCGCTCCGGTCGACGAGTTCCTGGGGGGTGATTCCCTGTTTGTCTGCGGCCTGGGCGATCGGCTCGCCGTGCTCGTCCGTCCCGGTCAGGAAGAAGACGTCCTCTCCCCTCTGGCGCATGTGCCGGGCCAGGATGTCAGCGGCCATGGTCGAGTAGGCATGGCCCAGGTGGGGATCACCGTTGCCATAGAAGATCGGTGTTGTGACGTAGAAGCTCACTGCCCGTCCAGCATATGGAGGCTCAGCCGCAGGCTGCCTCGACCGCAGCCGCGAACATCTCGGCCCCGCTCACTTCAAGGCCCCCGGCCAGCTCCAGGTAGAGACTCGGCTCGATGGCTTCCACCTCCATCAGTACGGGCTCATCGCCGGGCTGGGAAACCATGTCGATGCGCGCGTAGAGGGGCACCCCTCCGAAGCGGCGGGAGAGCCAGGCCACGGTCTTGATGCCAAGTTCCACCTCCGCCTCACTTGCCTGGTGGAGCGTCATCAGGTCCTCATCGAACATTCCGGCTGCCACCTCGGTGCCGGGTTTGACCGGGGCGACCCCTGAGTCCGGAAGGAATGCTTTCTTTTTCAGGGCGTAGGCGAATCGGCCGCCGAAAAGGATCACCGCTGTTTCGCCGTGGTCGTCGATCCAGGGGATGTACGGCTGGATCATTCCGATCTCGTCCTGCCGGCCGAGCTTGTCGAGGAGCTCCAGGCCTTCTTCGCGGGTGTCATCGTCGAAGACTCCGGTGTCGCGAGCCCCGGCACCGCAGACCGGTTTGATCACGACCTTGCCGCCGAAGTCAGGCACAGCACCCCCCGGGGCAACCAGAGCGGTCGGAGGTACGGGAAGACCGGCCGAATCCAGCTCGGCCAGATAGCGCTTGTCGGAGTTCCATTGGATCACGGCCGGAACGTTGCGAAGTCGTTCGGGACCGACCCGGTCGGTCCAGGTGAGGAATTCCTCGAGCCTGCCGGTGTAATCCCAGGTCGAGCGTATGACCACGAGATCGAACTCGTCCCAGGATATGCCCGGGTCATCCCAGACCACGAAGTTCACATCCACCCCGCGCGCTGCCAGCACATCGGCCGCGAACTGATCGTCCTCCCAGCCCTCGAAGCGCGGCTCGCAGGTGGCGAAAGCGACTCGCTTGCTCACCGCCGGGGTTCCCGGCCGGTCAGCGCCTTGTAGAGATCGTTGGCCCGGGTTCCGGTGAGCGAGGCTACGACGGTTGCCGCTGCCCGGGGCCTGGCGCCGGACTTGACGAGGCGTTTCAGGGCTTCGACCGCGAAGGCGATGTCCTGGCCGTGGTCAACTGCTGCGGCCGGGCCGATCACCAGCACGATCTCCCCCTTGACCTCGCCTTTGAAGCGGAGCGCAAGCTCGGTCAGCGTGCCCCGGCTGACTTCCTCATGCATTTTGGTCATTTCCCGGCATACGGCAGCGGGCCGGTCGGGTGCCAGCTGGGCAAGTGCTGCCAGCGAATTCGAGATCCGGCGGGGGGACTCGAAGGCGACCACCGTCTCGGTCGAGTTCAGGACCCTCTCCATCTCACCGGAGCGCTTGGGAAGGAATCCCTCGAAGCGCCAACGGTCGGTTGGCAGACCGGAGGCAACCAGGGCGACCGGGATGACCGAGGGTCCGGGCAGCACTTCCACTTCAACGCCGCGCTCGATGCAGACCTGGATCAGGCGATACCCGGGGTCCGAGATGGCCGGCATGCCGGCGTCGGAGACCAGGGCGATCCTGTCTCCGCGTTCCATGCGCTTGACCAGCTCGACCGCACGTGAAGCTTCGTTGCCTTCGTGGTTGGACACAAGGCGGGGTTTCGGCCGGATCTCGAGCCGGTCGAGCAGACGGCCCGTGCGACGGGTGTCCTCGCAGGCAATGTAGTCAGCCATGACCAGCGCCTCACGGACGCGCTTGCTGACGTCATCCATGTTGCCGATCGGAGTCGGGCAGACGGTGAGACGCCCGGGCATCAGGCGGCCTCGGCTTCCATGCGGCCGTAGGCTGCCGCCCCGATCATGCCGGCGGCCGGTCCCAGCTGGGCGGCGACCACCCTGGTCTTGTTCATCGGGTTGAGCGCGTACTTCTCCACTTCCTGCCTGGCGGGTGCGATGAGTAGCTCGCCGAAGGCGATGGCACCGCCGCCGAGCACGATGATTTCCGGCTGGAAGATGTTGGCAAGGCTGACGAGGGCCTGCCCGAGGTAGTGGCCGGCGAGGTCGATCGCACCGAGGGCAGCCTCGTCGCCTTCGGCCGCAGCCTCGTTCACCACCTTCGCGTCGATGGTCTCACCGGCGGAGAGCCGTTGGCCGAGTAGTGAGTCGGGTTCGCGTTCGGCGGCCTCCCTTCCGTGGCGGCCGATCGCGGTTCCGGAGGCCATCGCTTCGACGCAGCCGCGGTTGGGGCAGTTGCCCTGGCAGGGGTGCCCGTCGATTTCGACCACCAGGTGGCCGAGTTCGGCGCCGGCGCCGGTCGAGCCGCGGTAGATCTCGCCGTTCAGCCAGATCCCGCCGCCGATACCGGTGCCGATTGTCAGGAGCAGGGCGTGGCGGGTTCCGCGTGCGGCGCCGTAGAGCGCTTCGGCGAGCATCGCGAGGTTGCCGTCGTTGTCGATCGCGACCGGAAGGTTCACGCCTTCGGAGACCATTTCGCGGATCGGCAGGTCCTCGAGGTCGAGGTTGACGGTGCTGATCGCGTGGCCTGTCTCATGGTCCAGGGTTGCCGGGATGCCGATACCGACCGACTTCGCATTGGGACGGGCCTCATGGGCCTTGTTGATCTGCGTCGTGAGCAGGTCCACGACCCTTTCCTGCGAATAACCTCTGGAAGGCACTTCTTCTTTCCAAAGGGCTTCGGGCCGCCCATCAACTACGCCGACGGCAAGCTTCGTACCACCCAGATCAGCCCCGATTGATTCAACTTGCGCCATCAGCCACCATTCTTAACTCTTCATGCCTTCTTCAGGTAACAAGCCGGATCCGGACCGGCCCGATTACAACGTCTATCGCTCCCGCCGGGGGCTGTTCTCGCGGTTCCGCAAGCCTGATCTCGGCTCCCTGAGCGGGAAAGAGAAGCAGGCGGCGGATCGTCAGAGGGCGGCCCGGTCCGACCGGCAGGACCTACCCTACGAAGTCCACCGCTCCGGCTCCGGCCGGGGTGGCGACCGGTACGGATCGCCCGGCTCAAGCCGCCCCTCTTTCGGGCGAAAGGGCGGGCGCAGCGGCCGGGGCGGCAAGCGCTGGCTGAAGTGGATTCTCCTGGCGATGTTCGGCTGGCTCGTGCTCAGCTTTCTCGCCTTCGGAATATCCGCCCAGATCCAGTCGATGAAGCTTTCCGGCGATGCCAAGGACGCCCTCGGAGGCAGTCCCTGGATCCTGACCAACCCCCAAAACATCCTGATCATCGGGACCGACTCCCGCCCGCCGGACACGCTCGAGCCGGGTGCCGCCCAGGAAGAGCGCTGCTACGAGCAGCAGGCAGAGGGCGAGGCACCGCACGACGGCTGTGCCGGCGCCCG
>WBZM01002328.1_pt1 | contig 16406 bp, 14 predicted proteins | sample 5204271 | NCBI WGS metagenome assembly WBZM01 (sample SAMN12344346, study PRJNA552823) | activated sludge metagenome | biome: Activated sludge suspended growth; feature: Nitrification reactor; material: Wastewater; isolation source: activated sludge from nitrification reactor of wastewater...
GAGGGCGTGATCCGCTACCGGCAGATCGAATACCACCGCATGCCGCTGCTGGCCTACCTCAGCTTCAACGACCCGCAGGCCCTGACCCGCGGCGATTTCGCCCGACTGGCGTTGGTCGCCAAAGCCGGGCCGTCCGACACCCTGCCTTATTCCGAGACGGAACTGGCCCATTTTGAGTGGCAATACTGCTACGACAAATTCTGGGATCCCAGCAACCCGGCGCTCAGCAGCCGCTACCTGTGCTGCGGCCACGCCTTCGTGGTGGTCGGCAAGGCCAGCGAGCGGTTCTTCGCCGACCCGGAAACGGGGCTGCTCGGCCAGTTTCGCCACCAGTATTTCCTGGTCAATTTGATCGCCCACTTTCATAAGGCCACCCTGATGCTGTTCTCGGAATGGCTGGTGATGGCGATCAGCCAGCTCGACATCCGCGACATGGAATCCGTCAAGTCGTTCAAGCGGGAAATCCGCCGGATCATGGAAACCTTCTTGCGCTTCACTCACCGTTACTGGTTCCACGAAGTGTCCAATCAGGCGCAGGCTCGCGACCTGTTCCGGCTGTTGACCGGGCATCTGGACACCGACCGCATTTATCAGGACGTCAGCGCGGCGGTGAAAGAAATGAACCAATATCTGGACAGCGACGGCTTGCGGCGCCAAGCCAACACCGTGGTGCGGCTGACCGTGGTGACCACGCTGGGGCTGATCGCCACCGTCGCGACCGGCTTTCTGGGCATGAACATCTTCGACGAAACCGACGATCCGGCGTGGCTCAAGCTGCTGATTCTGGCCGGGGTGCTGGTACCCAGCGTCCTGCTGGTGATCTATGCCGTGACCAAATCCAAGGCGCTGTCGGATTTTCTGGAAGCCTTGTCGGACGAGCGCTTGGGTTGGCGCGACAAGCTCGGGGTGCTGTTCGGGGTCTTGCGCGGACCCGGCCGCAAGATCGGCTAGTTTTTCCGCCAACCCTCATTCGCGGCGCTATCGAACGACATGGAACATCTCGATCCACTGTTACTGCCTCTGAGCGGCTTCAATCTGATCGAAGCCAGCGCCGGAACCGGCAAAACCTACACGATCACCGCCTTGTACCTGCGGTTGGTGGTCGAGGCCGCCATTCCGGTCAATCGCATTTTGGTGGTGACTTACACCAACGCGGCGACCAAAGAGTTGAAGGACCGCATCCGCGAGCGCTTGGTCCAAATCCGCTTCGCTTTCTTGCGTGGTCGCGCGCCCGAGGACGACGAACTCGCCACCCGGTTGCTGGATTTGAGCGCGGATCGGGAGATCGCCATACGGCGCTTGACCAACGCCGTGCGCGGTTTCGACGAGGCCGCCATCTTCACCATCCACGGCTTCTGCAAGCGTGCGCTCGGCGATAACGCTTTCGAGAGCGGCCTGTCGTTCGAGACCGAGCTGATGGCCGATACCGGCGATCTGCTGCGGGAAATCGTCGATGATTTCTGGCGGCGAGAGTTTTACGCCGCCTCGCCGCTGGTGGTGCGGTATTTTCTGGACCAGCGCTACAGCCCGGAGAAGTTGCTCGGCGAGATCGAACGGCATCTGGGCAAGCCGTATCTGCGCGTGGTGACGCCGAACGGGGAAGCGGATGGCGCGGCGCTGGAGCGAGCGTTTGTCGATGCGTTTCGACGGGCTCGCGAGCTGTGGCTGGAGGATCGCGCCGGGATTGAGGGCTTGCTGCTGAAGTCGCCCGGCCTCAACCGGCAAAAATACAGTTTGAAGTCGATCCCCGGCTGGCTGGAGGTTATGGATCAGTATCTGACCGTGGAAAATCCTACGCTGGCCCTGTTCGATAAATTCGAGCAATTCACCGCCGCCAAGTTGGAGAAATCGGTCAAGCAAGGCCAGACTGCTCCCCAACATCCGTTTTTCGACGCTTGCGACACCCCCAAAACCGCCTGCGAAACCTTGGCCGACTATTGCCGGCATCAAATCCCGGTCAAGCTGCTCGCCTATTGCAACGCCGAGCTGGCCCTGCGCAAGCGGCGGCAACAGGTGCAATCCTACGACGATCTGCTGATCAACTTGCATGAAGCCTTGCACCATCCCCGGCAGGGCGCGGCGCTGATCGAGATGTTGCACCGCCGGTTTTTCGCCGCCCTGATCGACGAATTTCAGGATACCGACCCGGTGCAGTACGCCATCTTCCAGCGCATCTACGCCGGCACGGGCAAGCCGGTGTTCCTGGTGGGCGATCCCAAGCAAGCCATCTACAGCTTCCGGGGCGCGGACATTTTCGCTTACCTGACCGCCCGCCGCGACAGTCGGCACCGCTACACCCTCGATGTCAACTGGCGATCCGACCCGCGCCTGCTGACCGCTTTGAACGCGGTGTTCGGCGGCGGCGGGGGGCAACCGTTCCTGTTCGACGGCATCCCGTTCCACGACGCGCGGCCCGCCGAGCGCAAGCGGCACGAGCCGCTGTGGCTGCACGGGCGGTCGGAAGCGCCGCTACAGATCTGGCTGGTGGAACCGGAAGGGGACAGGCCGGTCGCCAAGGGTGCGGCCAGCGAGCGGGCGGCGCGGGCGACCGCCGCCGAAATCGCCCGCTTGCTGAATCTGGGGGCGCGCGGGCAGGCTCGGATCGGCGAACGCCCGCAAGCGGAAGACGGCCGGGCGCTGACCGGCGGCGATATCGCCGTGCTGGTGCGCGGCCATTGGCAGGGCCGGTTGGTCCGCGACCATTTGCTGCGGCTGGGAGTGCCCAGCGTCCAGCACGCCGACGACAGCGTGTTCGCGTCCGACGAAGCGCGCCAACTGGAGTGGTTGCTGGCGGCGGTGGCCGAACCGGGCAACGAGGGCCGGGTGCGAACGCTGCTGGCTTCCGATCTGTTCGGGCTGGGTGGCGAGGAGCTTTACCGGTTGCGGGAGGATGAGCGGGCTTGGGCGCGGTGGCTGGAAAAATTGCAGGACTACCGGCAGTTGTGGCTCGACCACGGGTTCATGCGCTTTTTCCGCGCCTGCCTGATCGGAGAGGGCATTCCCCGGCGGTTGCTGGCGTTTCGCGACGGCGAGCGACGCTTGACCAACCTGCTGCATCTGGCCGAACTGGCGCATGTCGCCAGCCGCGCCCGACCCGGTTTAGCCGGGCTGCTCAAGTGGCTCGGCGAGCGGCGGCTCGCGCCGGGCGACCAGGACGAAGCGCAGCAATTGCGGCTGGAAAGCGACGAGAATCTGGTGCGGATCGTCACCGTTCACAAGAGCAAGGGCCTGGAATATCCGGTGGTGTTCTGCCCGTTTCCGTGGGACGGCAAACTGCGCGCCGACCGAAAAAGCAACACCACCCTGCTGTACCACGATCCCGGCGATCCGCGCCGCGCTTTCCTCGCCTTCGGCGTGGCCGAGGACGATCCCGCTCGCCTGCTCGCCCGCCGCGAGGAAATGGCCGAGAACCTGCGCCTGTTTTACGTCGCCGTGACCCGCGCCAAACAGCGCTGCTACCTGGTCTGGGGCAAGATCAGGGAAGCGGAAACCGCGCCGCCGGCCTGGCTGCTGCACCATCCGCCGGTGATCGGGCCGTCCCAGGATGCGCTGCAAGTCACCAAGCAGCGCTTCGAGGATTTGGCGCCGGCAGCGTTTCTCGGCGATCTGCGAGCCGCGTTCGCGGCGGCGGGCGACGCGGTCGCCCTCGCGCCGCTGCCTCGGGAGTCGGGGCAACGCTATCAGCCGCCCCCCGTGGCGGAACCCGAACCGAGGGCGCGGATGTTCGCGCGCGCGCTGCCCGAGTCTTGGCGGGTCGGCAGTTTCACCGCGCTGTCCGCCGGCCAGTCGGGCGAAATGCCGGACTACGACATGGCCGCCACCGCGCCGGAAGCGGTCGAGGTGCCCGAGCCGGAAGTCAAGACTCCCGGCCGCGACATTTTCGCCTTTCCGCGCGGCGCCAGGGCGGGAACTTGCCTGCACGCGATTTTCGAAAGGCTGGATTTCGCTCAACGGGATCGCGGGTCGCTTGAGAGCCTGGTCGAGCGGATGCTGAAATGGCACGGGTTGGACGATACGATCTGGACCGGAACGGTCGCGGATCTGGTCGATCGGGTGCTGGACACGTCGCTGGACGCGAGCGGTTTGCGGCTGGCGACCGTCGCGCCGGAGCGGCGGCTCAGCGAGATGGAGTTTTACTATCCGCTCGCCAACCTGCGCGCCGAAAGTTTGCGGCGAGTGCTGGAACGGCACGGTTACGCCGCCGGCCCGTTCCGGGAAATGATCGAAGGCTTGGAATTCGCCCCCCTGCGCGGCTACATGAAGGGCTATATCGATCTGGTGTTCGAGGCGGATGGCCGGTTCTATCTGGCCGATTACAAGTCCAACTGGCTCGGCGGCGAACCGACGGCGTACCGGCGCCCGCGATTGGAGGAGATCATGGCCCGCGAAGCCTACGTGCTGCAATACCTGATTTACACCGTGGCCTTGCATCGCTATTTGCGGCTGCGACTGCTGGATTACGACTACGAGCGCCATTTCGGCGGCGTGTTTTATTTGTTCCTGCGCGGCATGAGCCCCGAACGGGGCGGGGATTGCGGCGTGTTCCGCGACCGGCCCGCGCCGGCGCTGGTCGAGGCGCTGGATGCCTTGATGGCCACCGGCGCGGTGGCGGGGTGAGCGGCGGCGGAATGGCGAGCGCGACCGATTTTCTCCCGATCCTGCACGAACAGGGTCAGTTGACCGATTTGGATCTGCATTTCGCCCGGTTCATGGGCCGGCTGGCCGCTGGCGAACCCGCCGAGAGCGCCCCACGCTCTGCGGGCGCGGGTTCAGGGGCGGGGGAATCCCGCGATGAACCGGCCGAAAACGCCCTTGGCCCGGCGGGACCAGAGCTGGGGCGGAGGCAATCGCTGGAGCTGGCGGCGGCCTTGGCCAGCCACGCCACCGGCCAAGGCGATATTTGCGTCAATCTGCGCCAGTGGGCGTGGCGCTGGAACGCGGCCTTGGCAGCGCCTGCCCCCTTCGCGCCGCCGCCCATCGGCGATTGGCTGGAAATTCTGCGATCCAGTTCCGTGGTGGGCCGACCGGGCGAGCGCCATCCCCTGATTCTCGATCGGCGGGGTCGTTTGTACCTGTATCGCTATTGGGGATACGAGCATCAGTTGGCCGACGATCTGCTCGAAAGAGCGAGAGCGGTCGCGGACGAAGTCGATGAAGCGCGGCTGCACGCCGATCTCGACCGGCTGTTTCCCCGTCCTTCGCAGTTGATCGGTCCGGACTGGCAGAAAGTCGCGGCGGCGGTGGCGGCGCTCAAGCGGATCTGCGTGATCTCCGGGGGGCCGGGCACCGGCAAAACCAGCACCGTGCTACGGATCCTGGCGCTGTTGACCGGACAGGCGAGGGAGCAGCCCTTGCGCATCGCGCTGGCCGCGCCCACCGGCAAGGCGGCGGGGCGCTTGCAGGAGTCGATTCGAGCGGCCAAGCCGGGGTTGGGGCTGGGCGCGGCGGTGGCGGCGCAAATCCCCGAGGAAGCGTCCACGCTGCACCGGCTGCTGGGGGGCCGGCCCGATTCGGTGTATTTCCGTCACGATCACGAGAACCCGCTGCCGCTGGACATCCTGGTGGTAGATGAGGTGTCGATGGTCGGGTTGGCGCTGATGGCCAAGACCGTTGCCGCCCTGCCGCCGGCAGCGCGGCTGATCCTGCTGGGCGACAAGGACCAACTGGCCTCGGTCGAAGCCGGGTCGGTGCTGGGCGAAATGTGCGCCGGGGCGGGCCGCTTTTCGCCCGAATTCCAGGCGCGATTGGCGGCGCTGACCGGCGAGGCGCTGCCGAGCGGCCGGGAGACGGCCTCGCCGCTGGTCGATGCCATCGTGCTGCTGCGGCACAGCTTCCGGTTCGGCGCGGCCAGCGGGATCGGCGCGATGGCGCGGGCGGTGAACAAGGGCCGCTCCGCCCAAGCGATGGCCCTGCTGGGGGATGCGGGGTTTGGGGATATCGATTGGCGGCCGCTGGCCGATGCCAAGGATTTGCCGGAGCGATTGACCGGATCGGTGGTGGCCGGATACGCGCCCTATCTGCGGGCGGTGCGGGATAAGGCCGAGCCGGCGCTGGCTTTCGAGCAGTTCGATCGGTTCCGGGTGCTGTGCGCGTTGCGCGGCGGACCGTTCGGAGTCGAGTCGTTGAACCGGCTCTGCGAAACGGCGCTGCACCATCGGGGGTTGATCGACAGTCGGCCGACCTGGTACGTGGGCCGGCCGGTGATGATCGTGCGCAACGACTACAACCTGCGGCTGTTCAACGGCGACATCGGCATCACTTTGGCGGACCCGGAGGCGCCGGAGCGGGTCAAGGTGTTTTTCCTGGGTAGCGACGGCGCCTTGCGGAGTTTCGCGCCGGCGCGTTTGCCGGAACATCAGACCGTCTACGCGATGACGGTCCACAAGAGCCAGGGTTCGGAGTTCGACCGAGTGTTGGTGGTGACGCCGAGCGAGCCATCGCCGGTGTTGAGCCGCGAGCTGGTGTACACGGCGCTGACGCGGGCGAAGCGGAAGGCGAGTTTTCACGGTGTGCCCGAGGTGTTCGCGGCGGCGGTGGAGCGGCGGTTGCGGCGCTCGTCCGGGTTGCGGGATCGGCTGTGGGTCGAGCCGAGGTTGAATGCGGGAGGCGGGGGGTGATGGCGAGATTCCAAGCGATTTTGGCGCGAAACCCGCGATGATTGATCCGACCCGTTTCCTGTCCGCGCTGATCGCGCTCGGCTACATCGTCGCGATGTGGACCGAGGACGGCTGGCAATCGGCGCTGGCGGTACTGATCCCGCTGGCGGTTCCATTGGGGCTGATTTGGTATGCGGAAGCGCTCGGCGCCTATACTGGCTTTGCCGGGCGCGCTCGAATCACCCGGCCTTCGTCGCCCGCGCTGTTGCGGGCGCTCGGATGGTTGCTGCTGCTGGTTCCGCTGGGCGTTTTTTGGGTTCGATAGCGGGCGGTTTCGTCCGATCCGAGCGAGCCCGCCGGCTGGCGGTGTCGGTGGTCGCGCCGCTGCGGGCACGCGCCAAACGGTGGGTAACTGAAGCTTTACTGCGTGTCCGTTAACCCCGTTCGGTGCGTCATGCTCGCTTTGCTCCAGCGCTGTCTGCCCGATACCCCGCCGCTCTCGACGGGGGAAGCATTGCGTACCGCCGGCGCCATCGGCGTGGCGGTGCTCTTGACCGGTATCCTCTCCACCTGGCTGGTGCCGGGCGCTCTGGCGCCGGTGCTGGTGGCCTCGATGGGCGCTTCGGCCATCATTTTGCTGGCCTTGCCCACCAGCCCGCTGGCCCAGCCTTGGCCCTTCATCGGCGGTCAACTCGTCAGCGCCGCCATCGGGATAGCGTTGGCGCGCTCGGTTGATCCGCCCCTGCTGGCCTGTGGCCTCGCGGTCCTGACGACCGTTTTTGCCATGCTTCGGTTGCGCTGCCTGCACCCGCCGGGCGGGGCGGCCACGCTCATTCCGATTTTGGCCCATCACGACGCGCGGCAATTCGATTTCGGTTACTTGTTCGTTCCGGTGGCGCTCAACGCTTTTTTGTTGCTGCTGCTGGCTTGGGGGTTGAATCGCCTGCTCGGACGAACGTATCCCCATCGGCCGCTCCCACCGTTGCCCGACCGGCACGGGACCGGCGATCCGCTGCCCACCGAACGTGCCGGGGTACGGGAAGAAGACGTGCGCGCGGTGCTGGCCGAGGAGCCCGTCATGCCCGATATCGGCGCCGCCGAATTGCGGCGCTTGATGGCGCGAGCGGAGGATACCGCCATCAATCGGGTGTTTGGCGAACTCGACTGCGCGGCCGTGATGTCCCGCGCGCTGGTGACGGTTTCCGCCAAGCAGTGGGCGGGCGAGGCTTGGCGTCTGTTGCGCCAGCACAAGATCAGGGCGTTGCCCGTGCTCGATCTCGCCGGCGAATTGGTGGGGGTGGTCACCCTCGTCGATTTGCTCAAACACATACCGATCGAGGGCTTGCAGCAGGACGCGCACGCCTTGACTGACTGGTTGATGGGGCGATCTGAAAAAAAACCTCTCGTCGAGCAGGTGATGACCCGCACGGTCCAGACCGTCCGAGCGGATCAAGCTCTGCTCGATCTGGTGCCGATGCTGTCCGATGCGGGCTTGCACCATCTGCCGGTGGTCGATGCCGGCGGCAAGCTGGTGGGCATGATCACCCAGTCCGATCTGATCGCCGGCCTGCACTTTGCGCTGGTGCGGCGAACGATGGAGCGGTGGGGATAGGCCGACGGCCGGGCAGGGGTTTGCGCCAATACCGCTCCGATGCTCGCGGGTGAAACCCGAGCGAGCAACAGCTAGCCGAGATAATGCCAGGCGCGGGCTTTGAACAGGCAGTAGACCGTATCGCCTTCCGTCAGGCGCAGATCGTTCACGGCCTTGACGGTGATTTCGGCCAGAATCGGCACGCCGACATCGACTTCCGCCAGCACCCGGTCGGCGATTCGCCGCAGGCCGAGAATGCGGCCCGGCACCTGGTTCTGAATGGTGATGTCGGCCACGGGACGGCGGGCCAAGGCGACATCGGTGGCGCGCAGCGCGATCCAGGTCTCGGTTCCCGGCGGCAAAGGGGAGAGCGGCAAATGCAGTTCGTGATGGTCGTACCGCACCGTGGTGCAGCCGATGTCCGGTTCGTGGCGGCCGACCGTGACCTGCAACACGTTTTCCAGACCCAGCGAGCGGGCCAGCCCGAGGATGTGATCTTGCCGGATCACTTCCAAAAACGGACCCTGCCCCAAGATGCGACCCTGTTCCATGACGACCAAATGGGGAGTCAGATACAGGATTTCGTTGATGGCGTGACTGACGTAGAGCATCGGCAAGCGCAACTCGTCCCGCACCCGGCGCAGGAAGGGCAGAATCTGCTGCTTGCGCCCTTCGTCCAGCGCCGCCAGCGGTTCGTCCAGCAACAGCAGACGAGGCGAGGCCAACAGCGTGCGACCCAGCGCCACCCGCTGTCGCTCGCCCCCGGACAGATGGCGCGACCGACGGTGCAGCAAATGGCCGATATCGAGCAGGTCGATAATTTGTGTCGGAGTGAATTGCCGTTGCGCCGGTGGCAATAGCTTGAAACCGTATAACAGGTTGCGTTCGACCGAGAGGTGAGGGAACAACTGGCTGTCCTGGAACACCAGTCCGACCCGGCGGCGATGCGGCGGCAAATCGATCCGCCGGTGCGCGTCGAACAGCGGGACGCCGTCGAGGCTGATGTGTCCGGTCCGTGGACGCACGAGGCCGGCGACAGCGCGGAGCAGGGTGCTCTTACCGCAACCGGATGGACCGAACAGCCCGCTCACCGGCTGCTCCAGCGTCAATTGGCCTCGCAGAGTGAAGGAACCTTGATGGAGTTCGAGATCGAGAGTGAGCATGCTGCGCGGTAGGCCCGTTCGGCGGGGTTAGGGTTGCAGTGAAACTGATAATGCCAGCCGGAGCCGGGATTCGCGGCCGATCCGCATCTACAGCAGCGGACATTGCCTAGCGCGCCGAAACGCTCACCATGATATCGACGGGTGGCGCGAAGTAGGGGGCTGAGGTCACCAGGATATGCGCGCCGGCGCGAGCGTAATCGGCGGCATTGGCGAGCTTGACTCCACCTGCGGCGGCCACCTTGGCGTGCGGCGCCGCATCCGCCAGCCGCGCCACGATGGCGGCCACCGTCTCGGGCGGTAGCTTCTCCAACTGCACCACGTCGGCTCCGGCCCGGGCGGCTGATACCGCATCCTCCACGCTATCCACCTCGACCACGATCTTGCGTTCGGGACAGGCAATCTTCAGCCGCGCCAAGGCCGAGGCCGGGTCTTCTTCGGCCAGAAAAGCGCGGTGCTCGGGAAAGACCAGCACCGTTTCGGACAGGCCCAAGCGGTGCGGTATCGCGCCCGCCGCCAGGATCGCCTTGATCGAAATCGCCTTGGTTCCGGGAAAGGTTTTGCGAGTGCAGGCGACGACGACCCCCGGATTGACGGCGTGTGCGGCTTCGACGATGCGGCGGGCGACGGTGGCGATGCCCGAGGCGTATTCCATCAGCGTTTGCGCCACCTTCCAGCCGGCCAGCAGGGCGGCGGCCGGTCCTTCGGCCACCAGCAGAGGAGCGCCCGCTTCGGCCGCGCAACCGCTCGGACGCAGTTCGCTCACCGTGCAGCCGACCCGAACCAGCAGGCGGGCGGCTTCTTCGGACGCCACCACCACCATGGCATCGCGCGCCGCGAACACCATGCGTCCCGGCCGCTCGCCGATGCCCAGCGCGTGCGTGGTCAAATCGCCGAAAGGCACGTCTTCGGCCAACCAGCGGTCGATTTCGGCGTCGGGGATCAGCGGCATCATGGGATGATAGGTCCGGTTTCGACATTCGACGAACGTTGGGCTTTCATGCCCGGTTTCTGCTCCGCTCGGCGGGCACGTAGAGTTGCTCCAGCAAATATTTTTTGAACTCGGCCGCATAGGGTTGATGCTTTAGCGCTTCTTCCATGCACAGCAGCCACGCATCGCGCTCTTTGGAGCCAATTTCAAAACGGCTGTGCGCTTGCGGTATTCGGATCGGGCCATATTTTTCCGCGTAAAGTTTTGGGCCGCCCAGCCAGCCGCACAAGAATCGAGCCAGCTTGTCTCTCGAAAGGGTCAGGTCTGCCGGATGCATGGCTCTGATTTTTGCGGCTTCGGGGAGTTGGTCCATGGCATCATAAAAATCATCGACCAGTTTTCTGATGCCCGCTTCGCCACCCGCCGCCCGGTAGGAGGCATCTTCGACTCCATAGGGAAGCCTGTCTTTGTGTTCAAATACCGAGATCGTCAACGATCCGACTCCTCAAGCACGCATGGATGAAATGGCTCGGGTATTTGGCCCGTCGATGGCGGTCGCGATCATGCCCGCCGATTCCCCAACATCCGTTCCACCCGCCGCGCGCCCAACTCGCTGACCCACAGCGCCGCCAGTGCCAACAGGATGGAAATGATGACCAGCCGCAGGGCCGGATCATCGCCGCCGGGAATCTGAGTGTAGGTATAAATCGCCAGCGGCAGAGTGCGCGTTTCGCCGGCCACGTTGCCGACGAAGGTCACCGTTGCGCCGAATTCGCCCAGGCTGCGGGCGAACGCCAGCACCAGCCCGGTCAAAATGCCGGGCAACGACAACGGTATGGTCACCGTCAGCCATACCCGCAACGGCCTCGCGCCCAGCGTGCGCGCCGCTTCTTCCAGCTTGGGCTCCACCAGCGTCACCGCCAGCCGCACCGCCCGCACCATCAGCGGAAACGCCATCAGCGCCGAGGCGACCACCGCGCCTTGCCAAGTGAACGCCAGGGTGATCCCCCCAACGTCGTACAGCCAGCGGCCAACAGGTCCCTGCCGGCCGAGCAGCAGCAGCAGCAGATAACCGGGCACCACCGGCGGCAGCACCAGCGGCAGATGCACCAACCCATCCACGATGGCCTTGCCGGGAAAACGAATCCGCGCCAACAGCCAGCCGGTGATGATGCCGGGGACGGCGATCAGCGCGGTGCACCACAGCCCGATCTTGAGCGACAGCCAGAGCGCGGTCAGCTCTTCGGGCGTGGGTTGCAACGATAGCCACACGGCCGGCCGTCAGTCGAGCGCGGTGAAGCCGTACTGGCGGAACACCTTCGCCGCCGCCGGGGTGCGCAGGAAGTCCAGGAACCCTTGCGCCGCCGGTTTGGCGCCTTGCACCAGCGCGACCGGATAGAGCACGGGCGAGTGGGTGTCGGCGGGAAAGACGCCGAGCACCGCGACCTTGTCGGACACCTTGGCGTCGGTTTCATAGACGATGCCGACCGCGCATTCGCCGCGCTCCACGAAGGCCAGCGCCGAACGCACGTCCGGCGCCGCCGCCAAGCGCGGTTCCAGCGCCGCCCACCAGCCGAGCGCCGTCAACGCCTGTTTGCTGTATTGGCCGATGGGCACCGAGGCATCGCAGGAACACCAGCGGCCCTGAAACGCGCCGGGCAGGTCGAAGCTTTTTTCCAGCTTCACCGGAAACGCCTTGCCCTTGGGTGCGATCAGCACCAGCCGGTTGCCGAACAGATTGCGGCGGCTGTCCTTGGCGATCTTGTCCTTGCCGTCGAGGTAGTCCATCCATTTCAAGTCAGCGGAGATAAAGACGTCAGCCGGTGCGCCCTGCTCGATTTGCTTGGCCAGGGCGGAAGCGGCGGCGAAGGACGTGGCAACCTTGACGCCTTTCTGCTTTTCGTACAGCGCGGCGAGGTCTTGAATCACGTTGGTGGTGCTGGCGGCGGCGAACACGGTAATTTGATCCGCCGCCCAAGCGGGTAGGATTAGCCCGGTCGCCAGCCAAAGCAGACCGATTCCCAGCCAGCGAAGCAAGGTTCTACGGAACATCGACAATCTCCTTCGGTGAGCCGCGACTACAGCGCCACGCCCAGAATGACGCTGGACGACTTGATCACCGCCACCGCCGGATCGCCTTCCTTGAGCGCCAGCCCGTCGATGCTGGCGTTGGTGATGGTGGCGGTGACGGTTTTGCCGCCCGCCAACTGGAGGGTGACCTCGCCGTTGACCGCGCCTTTCTTGCAGTCCGAAACCGTGCCGCGCAACTGGTTACGGGCGCTGAGTTTCATTTTCTCGGCGCCGGTCATGATGATGACCGAGGACGCCTTGATCAGAGCAAAAACCTCGCTGCCTTCCTGGAGCCCCAAATTTTCGACGCTGCCGCGAGTGATCAAGGCGGTGATGTGGTCATCGCCGCCGATGTCCACCCCGACTTCGGCGTTGATCGGGCCGACGTTCAGGCCGGTCACCCGGCCCAGGAACTGATTTCTTGCGCTGGTCTGCATCATCAATCTCCGCATGAAGTTCGCTAGCTCGTCCGCGTCGTGGACCTTTTCGTTCAGCCGGGCGAAGAATCGCCGGTACTCGCTTTCCACGATGTCGTACAACTGAATTTGCCGCAGCCCGTACTCCGTCAGCCGGCTGCCGCCGCCTTGCTTGCCCCCGGTGGCGCTGGTCACCAGCGGTTGTTCGGCCATGTTGTTCATGGCGTTCACCGCATCCCAGGCGGCCTTGTAGCTCAGCTCGACCGCCCGAGCCGCTCGGGTGATGGAGCCGGTGGCCGCGATCTGGCGCAGCAGCGCCATCTGTCGCTGACCCAGAACGGGCCGATCCTGGAGCTGACCCAGTGGCATCAGTCCCGGCCATGCCAACGCTTCGTTTCGATCTCGCATCGAGTTTCCACCCCAAGCGTTATAAAAGTTTATATATAACGCTAATCATAACCGAACTCCATCAAAACGAGCGAGTTGAGATGCCCGCTGCAACTGGCATACCGGATTTCAATATCAAATAACAGGTTGTATCAACTGGCTTTTATTTGATGGCGATCCAAGCATTGTCGCGTTTGGCGCATCGGGCCAGAGCCATTGTCGGTCAATGCACATTCGACGCTGGCTTGGGATGATGAGGACACGGACAGCAGCCCCAAGCGCGTTTGCCGCCCTCTGGCGCAAAGGCAAAATTCAGACTATATTGCTCAGAATTTCCACTGCCCGAGGATAGGTTGATGCTGCTGCGTACATCCTTGCTGTTGGCCTTGGTGTTGGGTTGGGTCGGTGCGGCGCAAGCCCAATTGCCCGATTCATCGCACGACGGACTGAACCGCTTGACCGGCGCTGCCAGCGTGGTCGCTTGTTCCGGTACCGACAAGAAAGACCCGCCCTGAAATAAAGGCTGCCATGAAACCCGCCTCAGCCGGCGGGTTTTTTATTTACCCATCGCCGACAACGCCGACGTCGTCCCAGTTCACGCCGCCAGCGGCAGCGCTTCGTGGGTAAAACACGCCTTGGGACAGACTCGCGAGCAGGCTTCGCAGCCGATGCAGTCCAGCGCGTTCGATAGCGTCATGAAAGAGTTGTCGCTGTCGTCATCGTCGTCATCGTCATCGTCGTCCAGATCGACATCATCGATGGCCCGTTGCACGATGGTCAGCACATCGCGCGGGCAGACCTTGAAGCAGCGACCGCAGCCGATGCATTTTTGCTCGTTCAGCGCGGTCACGAACTGGGGAATCCAGGAAGTGCCGCCGCGAGTGATGCCGGTGATGATAGGTTCGGCGCCCATACGTAGTTACCTCGCTCGTTTAAAAGGCTCCGGCGCGGACGCTGGACCAGACCGGATGCCGTGAAGAATCGTCTATTCCCGCCAGCCTTCCGCTTCCATCGCGGCGAAACGCGCGTCGGCGCTTTCGGTCGGACGCTGGCGGGCGATGGCCCGGTTGAGCCACGCCGGCGTCTCGCCGCCCCGCAAGGCCGCCCGGAGATCGGCGAGCAGGGGAGCGATAGCCGTGCCGGCATCTACCCGGATCGGCTGGACCCCCAAAGCCAGCAACTGCTGGATGGCGGAACCGCCGACCGCTTGGCAGTAAATCACCGCGCAACCCTGCAACAGCGCCAGCTTGGCGGCGAGCTTGTCCTCGTGGCCGTCGCGGTCGAGTTCGCCGAACTGGGCGAATTCCGCCACTGTCGCCTGTTCGGAGGTCACGGCGTAGATGAGGATCGCGCTGGCGGCGCCGAAATGCTGGTCCACCTTATGGCGATCGCTGGTGGCGAAGGCCGCCTTGATGCAGGGCGTCATGCGTCGTTCCTCACGAGTCTGCGGGGAGCGGGCTTGGGGGCTCGAAATGCGGCCGAACAGGACATCTTTTGGATGGGACGCATCAATGCCGCCGGGCAGAATTCGCAAATGCCTGCGGAGCGCCATGGCTCGCCTCCTGCCGTGAGTCGGCCTTGCGGGAGTAGATGGAGTGATAGGGAGCGACGCCTTGGTCGGCCGGTTCGAGCAGCGCGTTGGCCAAAGCGAACAGCAGTTGCCGGCTGCCGCCGTAGCCGATCCAGGCGTGCTGGTAGCCGCCGATGCGGTCGTACTGGGGAATGCCCGCGCGCAGCAGCGGCACGCCCAGCCGATCCGCCGTTTCGGCGGCGTGGGAATTGCTGATGACCAGTTCCGCCCCGCGTTCGCGCGCCAGATCTTCCAAATCTTCCAGGTCGCCGATCCGCACTTGGGGCAACAGCGTCCGGGCCAGCACCGGCGCGCGGCTGGACGCCACCGCCGCCACGATCTCCGCGCCGGTTTCGGCCAGCAACTCGCTGAAGGCGTGCAGCAGATCGGGATCGGCGCCCACGGCGATCCGGGCTTGGCCCAACAGGAAATGGGTGTCGAGCAGGGCGTCCTGCAATTGCGCCCGCTGTCGCTCCAGCCGCGCCGGCACCGTGCGACCGGCGATGCCGGCCAAGGTCATCACCAGCCGGTCGTTGGCGTCGAGTCCGAGCAGATGATCGAAGCGATGCACCGGCACGCCGGTACGGGTCTGCAACAGCTCGGCGGCGGGATAGAGCGAGGGGCCGATCACCAGCGTGGCGGCGGCGTCGCCCAAGGTGGCGAACGCGGATAGCGGCGTGCCGCCGATGGTGACCGGCGAGAAATCCTCGGCGTCGAGATGACCGTCCAGCGAATCCGACAGGTCGGGGATCAACACCGGATGCAAGCCGAAGCGCTCGATCAGATCGCGCAAGGCTTCCAGATCGCCGGGCGTCAGCAGCGAGCCGCACAGCACGTTGACCTGATGGGAGCGGCGCCCCGGAGCGGTGCCGGCCTGGTCGGCCATCGGAACCCACTCGGCGATCATGGCTTCCACCGCCGCCGCGAAACCGCTTTCCAGGCAGCCGCTGAAATCGGGGGTGTTGACCGGCACGATCCGCACGCTCTGAAACTCGGGATGCCGGGCGCGAAACACCTTGAGCACGCGGTGAATGTCGGTGCCTTGCGTTTCCGACAGGCCCGTGGTCAGCAGCCCGATGACCGCCGGCCGGTTTTTTTCGGCGATGGTCTTCAGCGCCGCGATCACGTTGTCGTCCGCGCCCATGATGCTGCTGACCTGATCCATCGCGGTGCTCTGCAACGGAATCGGTTCCCGAAAGTGTCGCACCAGGAACACCTTGGCGAAGGCGGTGCAGCCCTGGGCGCCGTGCAGCAAGGGCATGGCGCGGTTGAGACCGAGCACCGCCAGGCTGGCGCCGAGCGGTTGGCTGGTTTTCAGGGGGCTGACCGCCAGCGGTTTGCTGCGACCGAGTATTTCAGCCATGGGACCGCTCCCGCTCGCCGTGCCACTTGCCCTCACCTCCAGCCCCTCTCCCGGCGGGCGAGGGGAGCGAATGCGCGATTTCGCCATCGCCCCCGACTCCTCTCTCGCTGGCGGGCGAGGGGAGCACATGCCAGGGCGCCGGGCGCCGCACCGCTTCCCAGACCGGATTTTCCAGGGCGCGGGTGAGTTGCCGCGCCAAGGTCAACATGCCCTGATAACCGGCGTAACCGTGCTCGCGTTCCTGGTTCACGTCCAGAAACGGCAGCCGCGCCTTGATGGCGGTGTACAGGTTTCTTCCGCCAGCGATCAGGATGTCGGCCCG
>WBZM01002330.1_pt1 | contig 16382 bp, 12 predicted proteins | sample 5204271 | NCBI WGS metagenome assembly WBZM01 (sample SAMN12344346, study PRJNA552823) | activated sludge metagenome | biome: Activated sludge suspended growth; feature: Nitrification reactor; material: Wastewater; isolation source: activated sludge from nitrification reactor of wastewater...
GCGGGGTGGTGCGGCGGTGGCCACGCAAGCTGACGTGAGCGACACGGCCGCCGCCGATGCCCTCATCAAGGCCACGCTCGACGCCTATGGCCAGATCGACATCCTCGTGAACAACGCCGGCACCACCCGCGATACGCTCTTAATGAGCATGAAAGAGGAGCAGTGGGACGTGGTGCTGGCGACCAACCTGAAGAGCGTCTTCAACACCTGCAAGGCCGTCACCCGGCCGATGCTGCGGCGCAAGCAGGGCGGGCGGATCATCAACATCTCGTCCGTCTCCGGCATCGTCGGCCAGCCAGGCCAGACCAATTACGCCGCATCGAAGGCGGGCATCATCGGCTTCTCCAAGTCGCTGGCCAAGGAATTGGGCTCGCGCGGCATCACCGTCAACGTCGTCGCCCCCGGCTTCATCCCGACCGATCTGACGTCGGGGCTGCCGGAAGACCTGGTGAAGCAGACGCTGGCCTACATCCCGCTCGGCCGCTGGGGCGAGGCGCAGGAAGTGGCCGACGCGGTAGCCTTCCTGGCCTCGGATCGGGCGTCGTATATCACCGGCGAGGTGTTGCGCGTGGACGGAGGGATCGGAACGTGAGCGAAACGTATGAGAGCGTCGGCCGCATTGAAGTGGCCCCCGAAGTGCTGGTCACCATTGCGCGCTATGCCGTGCAGCGCGTGGAGGGCGTGCAGCAGTTGGCCCAGGTTCCGGCCGACATCGCTCGCCTCTTCCAACGCGGTCTGAAGCAGGACGGCGTCCTATTAGACTTATCGGAAAATAAGGTACGCTTCAATATCTATGTTATAATGGCTCCGCACGTCAACCTGCTGGAGACGAGCCGCACCATCCAGACCGTCGTTTCCGAGGCGATCGATACGATGGTCGGCATTCCGGTCGACGCGGTCAACGTGTTTGTCGAGGACGTCCACTATAGCAAGGGAGAGGTTGTCTAGCCTCTTCGCGCGGAGTTCCGAGCTTGGCGGCCGGCGCTCCGGAGCAGCCGTTTACGCAGGTTAAGATATGAAGACCAGGCGTCGCGCCCGTCGCGTAACCTTAGAAACGCTCTACGAATACGACATTGCCAACCACGATCCGGACGAAGTGCTGGAACAGCGGTTGGAGGCCAGTCCGATGGAGCGCGCCGGGGTCGATTTCGCCGCTAAACTGGTACACGGAGTCATCGAGTACCAGCCCCAGATGGACCGCCTCATCGCCCGCTTTGCCCCCGAATGGCCGCTGGATCAGATGGCGGTCATCGACCGCAACGTGCTGCGGATCGCCATGTACGAGTTTCTTGTCACCGACGAAACGCCGGTTAAGGTGGCGATCAACGAAGCGGTGGAGCTGGCCAAGGTCTACGGCAGCGACAGCGCGCCGCGCTTCATCAACGGCGTGCTGGGCACGCTGGCCGACCACCTGGACGATCTGAAACGCGAGGTGCGGCGGGAAGTGGCCGTCGGCGTTGCAGCGTAGGAACGAGGCGCGGCCTACCCGGCCGCGACACAGTCGAATAACCCGTCTATCAACAGGCCGCGCGGCCTGTTTTTGTTTTCGCGGCGGCCGGCGCGCCTACCGCTTCGTCAGCAGCGCCGCCTCTACCCGGTTGCGCACCCCCAGCTTCTCCATGATGATGGTCATGTAGTGCTTGACCGTCTTCTCGCTCAGGTGCAGGCTGGCGGCGACCTCCTTGTTGCTCAGCCCGGCGGCCACCAGGTCGAGTATTTCCCGCTCGCGCTCCGTCAGCGCATCCAGCGGGTCGGCCGGCGTGGCCGGTCGCGCCCCGCCGGCCATGCCCGCCAGCAGGCTGGCCGCCAGCGACGGAGCGACGTAGCCCTCGCCGGCGTTGACGGCGCGGACGATGCCGACCAGTTCCCGCGCCGCCACGCCCTTCAGGATGTAGCCCTTCGCCCCCGCGGCCATCGCCGCCGCCAGATCATCCTCGTCCACGGAGGCGGTCAACATGATGATGCGGATCGCCGGCCGGGCGGCGGCGATGGCCCGCGCCGCCTCGATGCCGCCGCCGGGGATGTTGATGTCGAGCAGCAGCACGTCGGGCGCGTGGCGCTCCGCCAGTCGCGCCGCCTCGTCGCGGCTCTCGCCCTGGGCGACAACTTCCATATCCGCCTGCGCCCCCAGCGTATAGGCCACGCCCTCGCGAAAGAGCGGATGGTCGTCCACCAGCACAATACGAATGGTCTCAGCCATCGTCCGACTCCTTGCCGTCGATTCGCAGATCGGCGAGCACGCGCGTGCCTTCGCCCGGCGCGCTCTGAACGCGGAAGTTGCCGCCGAGACTCTCCACGCGCTCGCGCATACCGACCAGGCCTAGATGCTTGTCCCACTCCGCTTCACCGCCGTCGACGAAGCCCGGCCCCGTATCGCGCACCTCAACATGCAACTGGCCCGCATCATACGCCAGCGCCACCGCCTGCCCCGCCCCGCTCGCGTGGCGGTAGGCGTTGGTCAGCGCCTCCTGCACCAGCCGGTAGAGCGTGATCTTGACCGGCAGCGAAGCCCGCTCCGGCGTGCCGTCGAGTTCCAGAGCCACGGGCGTACCTGTGCGCCCCTCATGCACGCGCACGGCCCGCGCCAGCGTCTGCGGCAGGGTCAGGTCGTTCAGGTGCGGCACGCCCAACCCAGCCGACAGCGCGCGAATCTCGTCCAGCGCCCGCCGCAGGGAGTTCTGGATCACGTCCACGTCGGCGGTGATGGCGTTGCCCGGCGGCTCGGCCTCGGCGGCGTGGGCGGCGACGTGGTCGAGCCGCAGCAGCGCCAGCCCCATGTCCTGCACCGGCCCGTCGTGGAGGTCGGCGCTGATGCGGCGCAGGACGCGCTCGTTCAGGGCCGTCGTCCGCGCTGCCGCGCGGCGCACGCGGTCGTGGAGCGCCTCGTTCTGGGCCAGCAGATCGGTCAACTGGCCGACCTGGGCGCGCAGGGCGTCGCGCTGGCGGTCGATGGTGTCGCTGGCGCGGCCGACGAACCCCGCCAGCAGCAGGTAAATGACGGCCATCACCAGACCGACCGCCAGCCAGACGCGCTCCTGGGCGGTGGCAAGGTCGCTCTGCAACGCATCGACCGTCTGGTAGAACTCGGCCACGCCGATGATCTCGTCGCTGCCGCTCAGGCGTACCGGGCTGTAGGTTTCCAGCAGTTGCGACCGCTGCGCCCGCTCCAGCACGTTCTCAGGGTCTTCCAGCTCGCTGATCTCCGAGCTTACCTCGCCGCGCCAAGCCGTCTGGAGGCCCTCGCCCATTGGGAACACCTGCCCGATGGCCTCCGGCTCAGCACTGTAGAGGACGCGACCGGTGGCATCCCAGACCTTGAAGGCCACGATCTGGCGGCCGAGCGGGGTGTCCTCCAGCAGCCGATCGAGCGCGGCGATGTGGGCCGGACTGAGCCGGTCGGCTGTCGATAGCTCCTGCAAGTTGGGCGCGACGAAGCTATCGACAAACAGAGCCGTTGTCTCGGCTGTGCGGTGGACGACGCTGCGCTCGATCTGTTGCCCCACCCACCAGCCGAGGCCCAGCGCGGCGGCCACCAGGATGATCAGGCTGGCCACCATGAACTGCCGCGCCAGCGTCAGCCGGGACAGAGGATTGGCGTTTGTCGTCATCATCGCGCCCGCCCGATCAGACCAAAGTCTGATCCGCGTCCGACCAGGGTCAGGGGACAGGTTCCAACCATCGCCCGATGAGCCGCCGCCGCAAAACGATTATCCTGTTCAACAGATGGTTCGGTCATGTGATGACCTCCGTCAAGAACAATCAAGTCAATCGATGGGAGACCACGTAAGGAGACTTATCATGTCAGTGACGAAAGGATGGTTGAAAGTAACGGTTCTGGCGGCTTTCCTGACCGCCCTGCTCCTTGGCACGTTCATGATCGCCCCGGCGGCGCACGCCAAGGGCGGCGACGCAATCCGCATTAGCCTGAACGGCAGCGCGCAATACCCTAACGCCAAGGGCACGGCCAAGTATAAGGCCAGCGGCGGCGAGCGCGAGTTCCAGGTGGAACTGGAGAACGCCCGCGCCCTGGCCGGAAAGACGCTCAACGTCTTTGTCAACGGTACCCGAGTCGGCAGCCTGCGCGTCAGTGCGCTGGGCGTCGGCCGCTTCAGCCGCAACACCGACCTGGGCCAGAACGTGCCGATGATCAGCGCCGGCTCAAAGGTGCAGATCAAGACCGGAACGGGGACGCTCGTCGTGTCCGGCAGCTTCTAGGCTCTGGCGCTCATCCCCACCGCTCCAAGACCTCCTTCCGTGGAAGGAGGTCTTGCCGTTTCTTGACAACAGTATAGCATGATGCTACGATGACATTTATGAACGCTCAACGTTCACGCTCGTTTTTTGGCTTTGCTTTTGCGAACTTGTCCCGCGCCGCGACGGCCGAGACGCTCTGTTCCGCTTAAGCCAGGCCGGCGACAGAGAATCCCGAAAGACGCGGCGCGAACCGCGTCTTTTTTGTTGGCCGCGTGCATCGCACTTTCTGAAGTGCGTTGCACGTTCTTGAGGGCCAGAAGAAGGTGCAACCCACTTCGGAAAGTGGGATGCGCCGGAGTTGGCAGAAGGTGCAACCCACCCAGGAAGGTGGGATGCACCCGGGTCGGAAGAAGGTGCAACCCACTTCGGAAAGTGGGATGCACCGGGAGCGAGGGTTATGCTCGAACAACTGGAGCAACAATACCAGCAGGCTGCGGCGGCGCTGGCCGCGGCCGAGGGGCGCGAGGCGCTGGAGGCGTGGCATCGCGACACGCTGGGTAAAAAGGGCGGCATCTATCTGCTCAGCCGGCAGGTCGGCGCGCTGAGCGCGGCGGAGCGGCCGGCGTTCGGCCGCCGGCTCAACGAGATCAAGGCCCAACTGGAGGCCGGCTACGATGCCCGGCTGGCCGAGGCCGAGGCGACCGCGCTCCAGGCCGAGATGGCCGCCGGGGGGCTGGACGTGACGTTGCCCGGCCGCCGGCCGAACCGCGGCCGGCTCCACCTCGTCACCCGCACCCTGCGCGAGATCTACCGCATCTTTGGCGACATGGGCTTCCAGGTCTACCGCAGCCGCGACGTCGAAACGGACGAGATGAACTTCGAGCTGCTCAACTTCCCGCCCCACCATCCGGCGCGGGAGATGCAGGACAGCTTCTATACCACCACGCCGGGCGTCATTCTGCGCACCCACACCAGCGCCGGGCAGATCCGCGCCATGCGCGAGTACTACCCGGAGCCGATCCGCGTCGTTCTGCCGGGCATGTGCTACCGCAACGAGCAGGTGACGGCCCGCAGCGAGATGCAGTTCACGCAGGTAGAGCTGCTGGCCGTCGGCGACGACATCTCCTTCGCTGATCTGAAGGGCACGCTGACCGAGTTCGCCCGCCGGCTATTCGGCGAGGGCCGGCAGACGCGCTTCCGCGCCAGCTACTTCCCGTTCACAGAGCCGAGCGCGGAGATGGACATCAGTTGCTTCCTGTGCGGCGGCAAGGGCTGCGCCATCTGCAAGCACACCGGCTGGCTGGAGATTCTGGGCTGCGGCATGGTGCACCCGGTGGTGCTGCGCAACGGCGGCTACGACCCAGAGCGATATTTCGGTTTCGCCGCCGGCCTGGGTCCGGAGCGGATCGCCATGCTCAAGTACGGCATCGACGACATCCGCCAGTTCTGGGCCAACGACTTGCGGTTTCTTGAACAGTTCTAGAAGAGAAGCAGGGGGCTGGGAAGCAGGGGGTGAAAACCGTCCCCCCTGCGCCCTCGCTCCCTCGCTCCCCTGCGCGCCGACTGAGGCCACCATCTTTGGAGAAATACCATGCGCGTACCACTGTCATGGCTGAAAGAATACGTTGACATCGACTTGCCCGTGGCCGAGCTGGCCGAACTGCTGACCAACGCCGGGCTGGAAGTGGAGAGCATCAGCTACCTGGGGCTGCCCGGCGCGGAACTGGAATGGGACCGCGAGCGAATCGTCCTGGCGCAAGTCCTGAAGGTGGAGCAGCACCCCGACGCTGACCGGCTGGTGCTGGCGACGGTGGACTATGGCGCAGCCGAGCCTAAGGTCGCCGTCACCGGCGCGCCCAACCTCTTCCGCTACATCGGCCGCGGCGACTTGCGCGAAGAGCAACTCTACGCCCCCTATGCCCTGGAAGGGGCCACGCTCTACGACGGCCACAAAGAGGGCTACGTCAAGGCCAAGCTGAAGGGCCGCCCCCTGCGCGGCATCTACAACGACTCCATGCTCTGCTCGGAGAAGGAACTGGGCATCAGTGATGAGCACGACGGGATTATCTTAGTGACGAGTGACGAGTTACGAGCGACAAGTGAAGAGCGCTCGGCGTCCGGGGCTCGTCACTCGTCGCTCGTCACTCGTCACGACAAGCCCGGGACCCCGTTGCAAGATGTACTCGGCGACGCGGTGCTGGAGATCGCCATCCTGCCCAACACGGCGCGGGCGACCTCGATCATCGGCGTCGCCCGCGAACTGGCGGCGCTGACCGGCAAGCCGCTGCGCCAGCCGAGCTACGACGTGCTTATGGAAGGGCCGCCGCTCGACGGCCGCGTCATCATCACCACCGACGCGCCGGAGCTGAACCCGCGCTTCGTCGCCCTGGTCATCGAGGGCGTGCGCCAGATCCCCAGCCCCTACTGGATGCAGCGCCGGCTGCGGCTGTGCGGCCAACGGCCGATCAACGTCGTCGTCGACGTTAGCAACTACGTCATGCTCGAAGTCGGCCAGCCCAACCACACCTTCGACTATGACGTCCTCCGCCGCCGCGCCAATGGCTACGCGCCCGACGGCCCGATCCACATCCATACCCGGCTGCCCGCGCCGGGCGAAACCGTGACCACGCTCGATGGCGCGGAGCGCAAGCTGGAGCCTTACACCATCCTCGTCACCGACCCGGCCGGCAATCTGTCCATCGGCGGCATCATGGGCGGCAAGGAGAGCGAAATCGGCCCCGACACGACCAACGTCCTGCTGGAGGCCGCGGCGTGGAACTTCATCAACATCCGTCGCAGCGCTACCGCCCTCGACCTGCACACCGAGGCCGCCTATCGCTTCAGCCGCGGGGTGCCGCCCAGCCTGGCGCTGCTTGGCGCGCAGCGCGCGGCCGAATTACTGCGGACGCTGGCCGGCGGCACGGTGGCGCGCGGCATCGTCGATCTGTTCCCCGACCCGCCCAAGCCGGTTGTCATCGACCTCGACCCGGTCTATGCTCGCAAGCTGAGCGGCCTCGACCTGTCGGCGACCGAGATCGCCGGGCTGCTGAGGCGGCTGGAGTTCGTCGTCGAACCGGCGGGCGAGCGGCTGCGCGTCACCGCCCCCGACCAGCGCATGGACATCGAAGGGCCGCACGACCTGGTGGAGGAAGTGTGCCGCCTCTATCACTACGACCGCATCCCCGCCACGCGACTGGCCGACACGCTGCCGCCTCAGCGGCGCAACGTGACGCTGGAGCGCGAGGAACGGGTGCGCGACCTGCTGGCGCAACTGGGCTTGCAGGAGATCTGGAGTTACCGGCTAACCTCGGTCGCCCGCGAGGCGCGCCTGCTCCCCGCCGGCCCGGCCGACGACCGTCCTTATGTCGCGCTGACCAACCCGCCCGCCCCCGACCGCAACGTGCTGCGCCACAGCGTCCTGTCCTCCGCGCTGGAGGCGGCGGCAGCCAACAGCCGCCACGCGGGGCGCATTGGCCTGTTCGAGATCGGCCAGGTCTATCTGGCCGGCGAGGACGACATTCTACCCGACGAACTCTCCCGGCTGGCGATCGTCCTGACGGGTCAGCGGCAGCCGGAAGGCTGGGTTAACGGCGCTCCGGGCACGGCTGACTTCTACGACCTGAAGGGCATCCTCGACGCCTTCTTCGGTGGGCTGCACGTGCCGGTCAGCGTCGAAGCAACGAACCACCCCAGCTACCGGCCCGGCCGCGCGGCGCGGCTGCTTGCCGGCGAGCGGCAGATCGGCGTCATGGGTGAGTTGCACCCCGGGGTGGTCAAGGGCTTCGAGTTGCGCGTCGAGCGCGACCAGCCGGTGCTGGCCGCCGACATCGACCTGGAGGCGCTGCTGCCGCTCATCCCCGATACCTACCCCTACACGCCGCTGCTGACCTATCCCCCGGTGCGCGAAGACCTGGCGCTGGTGGTGGACGCGGCTCTGCCGGCGGCGGCCGTCGAGACGGCGCTACGGCAGGCCGGAGGGGCGCTGCTGCGCGACGCGGCCCTGTTTGACGTGTATGAGGGTAACCAGGTGCCGCCGGGCAAAAAGAGTCTGGCCTACCACCTGACGTTCCAGGCGGCTGACCGCACGCTGACCGACGCCGACGTATCGAAGCAGCGCGGCCGTCTCCTGCGGATTCTGGAGCAGCAGATCGGAGCGACCTTGCGCGCCTGAGTATAAGGCGGGGGTGCGGGGGAGAAAAAGATCACCTCTGCCCCCGCTCCCCTGCCCTCCATCGAAACCCTATGCAGTCCCTCCTTCGCTCCCTCCTCCGCGGCTTCGTCCGCCTCCTGTTCCGCCTGGCCCTGAAGCTGGAAATCGAGGGCTGGGAGAACCTGCCGCGGAGCGGCCCGCTGCTCGTCATTGCCAACCACTTCAGTCTTTTCGAAGCGCCCATTCTGATGACCTTCCTGCCCTACCGCGATCGCATCACCTGGCTGGCGGCCACCGAGGTGCAGGAGTCGCGTATCCTGAAAGCGCTCGTCCGGTTATATCGCATCATTCCCGTCTGGCGCGGCCAGCCCGACCGCAAGGCGCTGCGGACTGCCCTTGACTGGTTGGCCGCCGGTGGCGTGGTGGGCATCATGCCTGAGGGCGGCGTAGACCCGGAACTGCGCGTGATGACCGACGTCGGCGAGCTCACTTCGCTCCACGGCGGGCAAAACTCGCGTCTCAGCGCCCAGCTTGTGACACCCCGACCGGGCGCGGCCTATCTGGCTGTCCGCAGCGGCGCGCCGGTGTTGCCGGTGGCTTTTGTCGGCGTGGAAGCCATCCTTGGCAACCTGCGACGATACCGGCGCACGCCCGTTCGGGTGGTCATCGGCCCGGTCTTTGGCCCGCTGACCATCGACCCGACGCTGGACAAGCCCGCCCGGCGCGAGGCGCAGGATGAGTACGGCCACGAGATGATGCGGCGCATTGCCGCCCTCTTGCCGCCGGAAAACCGGGGACCATATCAGTAGGGGGCGCCCGCCGGAACGCCGGCCGCGCCGGCGCGGTTGACACTCCAATAGCCATATGCTAAAGTAATCAGCATTACAGTTGCAGTGTCAACTGGTTTACGTCAGTGTAAGCCAAAGGGAAGCATGTCCGGCGAGAAGCAAGCGCTGTACGATCTGATCAAGGAAGCTTTTCTGCTGCTGGACTTCGGCGACCGGCGACTTTTGGAGCAGTACCGTCTGACCGTTTCCCGCTACTACGCCCTCCATCACATTGCCAGCCGCCCCGGCCTGTCGCCCGGCCAGTTGAGCCACCTCATGTTCTGCGACAAGAGCAACATCACGCGCATCGTCCAGAGCCTGGAGACTGATGGTTACCTCGAACGGCAGATGCACGAGCGGGACGCGCGCGCCCAGCGGCTTTACCTGACCGCCAGCGGCGCACGGCTGCACGACGACGTAGCGCTGGCGCACGCGGCCTATGTCGAGCAGCGCCTGAACAGCTTGCCCCAGCCGGACACCGCGCGGATGGCGGACGGCTTAGCCTATCTGATTCGCTCGCTGGCGGCCGACTTGGTCAAATGACCCGCGCCAAGGGAATTGTTTCCGATTTCGGCGCGAACGTTGTATACTCCACGCGCAAGATAGGGAGTAGATCACCCGGAGGTGATGCATCGAGCAAATTACCCCACCCATCCAACAACGCCATAGCTCAATTCAGTTAGTCGCCCTTCGCGGGCATAAACGCTTACGCCTAGACAAGTGAGGAGAATGATGAAAAACACCAAGTTGTATCTGCTGATCGTCGTGCTGTTGCTCGGCGCGCTGGCCCTGGTGGCCTGTGGCGGCGGGACGACGGAAACGACTGAGCAGCCGGTAGCCACCGAGGCGGCCGCAGAGCCGCCCGCGGAGCCGACCGAAGCCCCCGCTGAACCGACCGAGGCCCCGGCCCCGACGGAAGCTCCGGCCGAGCCGACCATGGCTCCCGAGGCCACCGAGCCGCCGGCCGCTGAGATGACGCTGACCAGCGACACCAGCAAGACGATTGCCGAACTGCTCTCGGGTGATGAGAACTTCAGCACCCTGGTGGCGGCCATCACCGCCGCCGGGATCACCGAGCCGGGCCCCGACGCGCCGGTCACCCTCTTCGCCCCGACCAACGCCGCGTTCGCGGCGCTGCCCGAGGGCCAGTTGGATGAGTTACTGGCCGACCCGACTGGCGACCTGACTCGCATCCTGCAGTACCACCTCGTCAACGGCGCGCTGATGGCCGCCGACGTGACCGCCGACGATGACGGCCGTCTCGACACGCTGGCCGGCGAGCCCCTCGACCTGAGCAAGCTCGGGCTGGTGACGACCGACGTTGAGGCCTCCAACGGCGTCATCCATGTCATCGACGCTGTCCAGGTTCCGCCGACCATCGCCAACGCGGCGCTGGCTGAGCAACTGGCCGCCGAAGGCACCCCGGTCATCCGCATCTGGGCGGACAACACCCGCAAGCCGGCCCTCGACCAGGTCGAGACCGCCTTCGAGGAAGCCAACGGCGTTGAGCTGCTCATCGAAGAAGTCGGCTTTGGCGACATCCGCCGCCTGTTCCTGATCGCCGGCCCGGCTGGCGAAGGCCCGGACATCATCATCGGCGCCCACGACTGGCTCGGCGAGCTGGTCGCCAGCGGCACCCTGGCTCCGGTTGACGCGGGCGACCTGGTCGACCAGTTCACCCCGGCGTCGATCAACGCCTTCACCTACGACGGCGAACTCTACGGCCTGCCCTACGCGACCGAGAACGTAGCCCTGTTCATCAACACCGACCTGGTGCCCGAGTGCCCGGCGACCTGGACCGAGGTCCACGACATCTCCAAGGCCCTCCACGACGCGAACCCGGATCAGTACGGCTTCGTCCGCATGGAAGGCGACCCGTATCACTTCTACCCGATCCAGACCGCCTTCGGCGGCTACGTATTCGGGCGCGATGACCAGGGCAGCTACAACCCCGAGGACGTCGGTGTGGGCGATCCCGGTTCGATCGCTGCTGCCCAATGGTGGGAGCGTCAGGTAACCGAAGGTCTGCAGCCGCCGGCCGTCTCCTGGGACATCCAGCACGAGATGTTCGAGGCCGGCACCGCGGCCATGGAAATCACCGGCCCGTGGTCCTACCAGCGGACGGTTGACTCCGGCATTCCGTTCCAGATCTGCCCCATCCCGTCTGAGACGGCCGAGGGCAAGCCCTTCCTGGGCGCCCAGGGCTTCATGATCAGCGCCTTCTCCAAGGACCCGCTCCTGGCCCAGATCTTCCTGACCGACTTCGTCGCCACGACGGAAGTCCAGCAGGCGATCTTCGACAACGGCGAGCGCCCGTCGGCTTTCCTGCCGGTGCTCGACGCGACCGAGGAAGAGTGGCTGGCGGCCTTTGGCCAGGCCGGTGTGAACGCCGACCCGATGCCGGCCATCCCTGAGATGTCCGCCGTCTGGGAAGCCTGGGGCAACGCGGTAACGCTCGTCGCCCAGGGCGCCGACACGGCCGAGAATGCGTTTACGACTGCTCAGCAGCAGATCATCAACGCGATTAAGGGCGGCTAATGCCTTAGACTGAAATCACGGCGGCCTTTTGATGAGAGAGGTCGCCGTGATTGTTTATGTGTCTCATCGTCACCCGGTCGCTGCTTGGAAGCAGCGACCGGGTGACGAGTCCTTGGCGAAAGCGGCTTTCTGCGGAGAGCCGGGCTGAGCTTTCAAATTGAACACGCCGCGAGACATCGTCTCCCGGCCAGGAGGAGATCTATGGCCGCCATCGAAGTCCAAGGCAAGGATAACCGCCAGGCCAAACGCGAACGGTCAGCAACCACGGGTGGGACCCTTCTTCGACTTGCGGGCCTTGTCATTTTCACCGCGTTTTCTCTCCTGTTCATCTATCTGCTGCTGTCTGACGGCTACTGGCCGCTGGCGCTTCTCATCGGCGTCATCACCGTCGTTATCAACTACATCTTCCTCAACCCCAACGCCTACCCGATGCGCTGGATGTCGCCGGGCCTGGCCTTCATGTTGCTTATCTCGGTCTACCCCATCGCCTTTACGATCTACATCTCCTTCACCAACTATGGGACAGGGCACTTGTTGCCAAAGGCGCAGGTGGTCGACAATCTGGAGAGCCGGACGTTTCTGCCGGAAGAAAGCGGCACGCTGACCTACACCGTCTTTCGCAACGACGAGACGGGTGAGTATGGCCTGTGGTTGATTCCCTCGGATGGCAGTGACCCGTTTTTCGCCACACCTGGCTCGCAGCTCACGGCCGAGGAAGCCGGCGCCGCGGAGTTCAACGAGGACGGCGTTCCGGCCACCGTTCCCGGCTGGACGCAATTGACGCGCATCGAAACTGTCCGCAACATTACGGCGATTAGCGGGTTCAGCTTCGGGCCGGAAGAGACGGCGGTGCAGCTCACCGGCCGCCTCGGCGAGGCCGCCCAACTCCAGCAGCGCTACGTCTACGACCCCGCGGCAGACACGCTGACCGATGTCAAGGATGGCATCACCTACACCGGCGACTCAAGTACGGGCTTTTTCACGGCGGCCGATGGTTCAACGATCAATCCGGGCTACCAGGTCAACGTCGCCGCGAAGAACTATACCCGGTTCCTGACCGACCCGAGCTATCGCGGCCCGCTGTTCCTCATTTTCGCCTGGACGGTGACCTTCGCCTTGCTCAGCGTGCTATTTTCCTTTGCAATGGGGCTCATGATCGCCGTCGTCTTTGGCCGCACAATGCCCGGCCAGCGGCTCATCAAGTCGTTGCTCATCATCCCGTTCGCCGTGCCGCAGGTCATCACCCTGCTGGTCTGGCGCGGCATGATGAACCCCTTGCAGGGTGTCATCCCGCGCCTGTTGCAGCAGGTATTCAACCAGCCCGTCGGCTGGCCGCCTTTCTTTGCCGACCCTATCTGGGTCAAGGTGGCCCTGATCGTCATCAATGTCTGGCTGGCCTACCCGTACTTCATGCTGATTTCCAGCGGTGCGCTCCAGGCCATTCCGACGGACATGTACGAGGCGGCCGATATCGACGGCGCCAGCGCGTGGCAGCAGTTCCGCGCGCTGACTCTGCCGCTGCTGCTGGTCGCCGTCGGCCCGCTGTTGATTTCGTCGTTCACCGTCAACTTCAACAGCTTCAACGTCATCTACCTGTTCAACAGCGGCGGCCCGCCCATGGTCGGCACCGCCACGGCCGCCGGCCACTCAGACATCCTGATCAGCTACGTCTACAAACTGGCATTTGCCTCCGGTAGGCAGGAATTCGGCTATGCGTCGGCCATTACGTTCATTATCTTCCTGATGATGATCGTGGTGACCATTTTCCAGTTCCGGCGCATGGGTACGTGGGAGGAGGTAGGGAACTCATGACCGCAACCGTCAACACCGCCGGCCGCACGGCCTCAAGCACTATCTCCGGCTGGCGACAGAGCAAGAAGGCCCGCTATCGTTTCACCCTGGCGATCAAGCTGCTGGTCGCCGCGCTCTGCATCGTCTTCTCGCTTTTCCCGATTCTGTGGACCATCTCGGCTTCGTTCAACCCGACGAGCAGCGTGTCCGGCCAGCGGCTCATCCCCGCTAATCCGACACTGGCCCATTACCGGACAATCCTGAATGAGCCCTACTGGCTGTGGATGTGGAACTCGTTCAAGATCGCGTCGATCTCGGCCGTGCTGGTCGGCATCATTACCATGATGGCGGCCTACGCCTTTTCGCGCTTCCGCTGGGCCGGCCGCAGCCAGCTGCTTCTCGTCATCCTGCTTATCCAGGTCTTCCCGGCCGTCCTGGCGATGGTCGCCCTGTTCGCCCTGCTCCAGCAGATCGGCACCTACGTCCCGTGGCTGGGTCTCAACACCCACGGCGGCTTGATCCTGATCTACATGGGCGGCGCAATGGGCATCAACGTCTGGCTGATGAAGGGGTTCTTCGACTCCGTGCCGCGCGAGATCGATGAGTCGGGCAAGGTCGATGGGGCATCGGACTGGCAGATCTTCTGGCGACTGCTGTTCCCGCTGGTGCGGCCGATCATGGTCGTGTCGATGATCCTGACCTTCTTCGGCACCTATAGCGACTACCTGATGCCGCGCGTCATGATCACCGCCTCGGAGAAGTTCACGTTGATGCTGGCGCTCCAGCAGTACATCGGCGACAACTTCTCCCAGGACTGGGGGCCCTTCGCCGCCGGTTCGGTCATCGGGGCTATCCCGATGGTCGCCCTGTACCTGATCTTGCAGGACTACATCGTCGGCGGCCTGACAGCCGGGGCAGTGAAAGGGTAGTCTTCGCAAGTCCATCGAAGCCGGGTCTCGCGCTAGCGCCCGGTTTGCCTGTGTTATTAACTAGTCGAGGGGGCATACGCTTGTATGCCCCCTTCTGATGTAGCGCGATTCTGGAAAATCGCGCCGCGGGGTGGTTCGGGAGAATCGCCCTACGTTTGGAGCACCACCATGCACCCAACAGCCAAACGACTGACGACCCTTCTCCTGACGCTCTTCCTGTTTCTCGCTGCTTGCCGCGAGGAGCCGGCGGCCACGCCCACCCCGGCGCTGGAAGCCGCGGCCGAGACGGCCGCCGCGCCGACCGGCGAACCGGCTCCCACCGCAGCCCCGCCCACAGTTGAACCGACTGCGGCGCCGACGGCCGAGCCCACCCCGGAGCCGACACCCGTGCCGGCGGCCTGCTCGCCCGACGACCCCATCTACCTGGCCATCATCTGGCATCAGCACCAGCCGGTTTACTACAAAGACCCGGAAACCGGCGTCTATGCCAAGCCGTGGGTGCGCCTCCACGCCGCCAAGGACTATGTGGACATGGCGGCGATCTTGCAGCAGTACCCGAACGTGAAGGCCACGTTTAACCTGACGCCCAGCCTCATCCGGCAATTGGATGACTTGAGCGCCGGGGCAACCGACCTCTACCAGGACTACACGAATATCCCGGCCGAGGAGCTGACCGACCCGCAAAAGCAGTTCCTCCTCGACCGCTTCTTCGACACCAACCGCAAAATCATCGCCCGCTTCCCGCGCTACCAGGAACTTCTGGAGAAGCGCGACGGCAGCGACACCGCTCTGACCGATTTCACGGCCCAGGACTACCGCGACTTGCAGTTGCTCTTCAACCTCGCCTGGACTGACCCCGACTGGCTGGCGCAGGAGCCGCTGGCGGCGCTCGTGGACAAGGGCGAGGGGTATAGCGAAGAGGACAAGGCCATCGTGCTGGCCGAACACCTGCGGCTCATCAACGAGGTCATCCCCCTCCACCGCGCGATGCAGGAAACGGGGCAGATCGAAGTGACGATGACGCCCTTCGCCCATCCCATCCTGCCGCTGCTGGTTAACACCGATCTGGCGTTGAAGGCGCTGCCCGACATTCAGTTGCCCAGCGCGCCATTCATCTGGGGGCAGGATGCCGTCGCCCAGGTGGAGCGCGGCGTCACCTACTATGAAGAGCATTTCGGCCGCCCGCCGCGCGGGATGTGGCCGTCCGAGGGCTCCGTGGCCGAAGAAATGGTCAGCATGGTGGCTGACAGCGGCCTGCGCTGGATGGCTTCCAGCGAGGGTGTTCTGGCCCATAGCCTGAACCTGGACAGTTTCACTCGCGACGGCAACGAAACCGTGGTAGAGGCCGATCGCCTCTACCGCCCCTACAACGTCCAGGGTCGGAACGGCGGCCCGGTGGCTATCCTTTTCCGCGACCTCATCATCTCCGACAAGGTGGGTTTCACCTACTCCGGCCTGCCCGGCGCGGCGGCGGCCGACGACTTCATGCAACGCATCCACAACATCTGCGGCCGGCTGCAAGCGGAGGGCGGCGCGGGTCCCCACCTCGTCTCCGTCATCCTCGACGGCGAAAACGCCTGGGAGCACTATGACAATGACGGCAAGGAGTTTCTGCACGCGCTCTATGAAAACCTGAGCAACGAGCCGTCCATCGTCACTGTGACGCCGAGCGAGTTCCTGGAGCTTGCGCCGGAGCCGACGCGGCTCGGCCACCTGTGGGCCGGCTCGTGGATCAACAGCGACTTCGGCACCTGGATCGGCGAGGAAGAGGAGAACAAGGCGTGGGATTTGCTGCGGGAGACGCGCTTCGACCTCCAGACCTACGTTACCGGCCGCAACCGCGACAACGTGACGCCCGAGGCGCTGGCCGAGGCGTTTACCCAGATGTACATCGCCGAGGGTTCCGACTGGTTCTGGTGGTACGGCGCGGACCAGGACTCCGGCGACGACGCC